>VAPL011093076.1_pt1 | contig 20021 bp, 18 predicted proteins | sample 3395061 | NCBI WGS metagenome assembly VAPL01 (sample SAMN08290444, study PRJNA428436) | hydrothermal vent metagenome | isolation source: Deep-sea hydrothermal vent chimney 2 | place: Pacific Ocean: Juan De Fuca Ridge | depth 2182 m m | reverse complement strand
TTAGATTATTAATATACTCTACGTTTATCACAGGTTGATCAGATAAAGCAATTAATATAGCCTTATAATTATCATTTATTTTTAAAATATTTTGCACTCCGAAGGCTAAGGTAGATCCCATTCCTTCTTCCCAATTTGGATGATAAATAAAATGTGCATTTTTAGTATTAATACAGTTTAAAATTTTATCAGGGTTTGCACCTAAAACAACAAAGACATCTTTAACATCAGAATTTAAACCGGTTGTAATTGCACTACCTAAAAGTGTTGAGTTGTTCCAAGATAAAAGCTGTTTTATTCCTTCCATTCTACTAGAACCACCGGCAGCAAGAATGAGCATTGCAATTGGGAATTCATTTTTTGCAATACTATTCATTATGTTTTATCGAAATAGCATGGTTTATAGATTCTTTTTTTGAGCTTATGGATTTAGGCTCTTTTGACCGGGTAACCGAAAGTATTTCGGCACAAATAGACAAGGATATTTCCTGCGGAGTAACGGCACCAATGTTTAAACCAGTTGGACCGTATATAATATCAAAAAACTGATCATCAAGATCATCTATTCTTTCTATCAAATCATTTAATAAATTCTCACGTCTTTGAGTATTTCCTAGTAAACCACAATAAATTGGTTCGTTTTTAGAATTATTTAATGCTATTAAAAATTGTAAATCTCTTGCATAATTGTGCGTCATAAATAAAACTGCACTATGATGATCTATCTCAATCGAATTTAGTTCGGTTGCATTAATTTTCAGTAGTTCACGCGCCCCTAAAAAATTGTCGATGGTTTTAGGATTTGACGGGCTAACAATTACAATGACTTCCCAACCCAAATTATTGGCTGTAATACACAATGTTTCTGTGTCATGTTCTGCACCGATAATTATCAATCTAAAAATAGGTTTTAAAATTTGAGAAAAACGACTTAAGTTATTATTGATCTGATGGTTATAATTACAGAAACTGAATTTTCCTCCATTTTTAAAATTAATAATAGACCCCAAGGTATCTTCTGGTTTTACGGAAAAATAGCTATCAATCGTGAACGAGTTTCTCTTTTGAACTTCATTTGATAAAGTTTTGACCATTTCTGGTGAAGGGTCAAATATTTCTATCAAAATATAAAGAATACCTTCACAACCTAGTCTATACCTGCCATCGTAAGTAATTATCTTAGCTATTTTGGTATTAAATACGGAGTTGGATTGTTTAATAATTTCGTTTTCAACGCAGCCACCACTAACGGCACCTGTTATTTGCCCGTTTTGATTAATTAACATACGAACCCCAGGTTTTCTATAAGAAGAGCCATCTAAAGCTACCACAGTAGCCAAAACGGCATGAAGTCCGTTTAACTTGGCTTTATGGTATTCTTTAACAATTTCAACAAACTCGTGTGTCATCAGCTTTGCGGACGGATTAAAATTTATTTAAACCAACTTATTACCAAAAACCTCATTGTTTTCAATAAATGGTTGTTTGGTTATTCTGATTCCTGTTGCAGCTTTTATTGCATTAGCCAATGCTGCACTTGCAGGCGGTAGTGTGGGCTCGCCCAATCCAGTTGGAGCAATATCACTTTCTATAAAGTGAGCTTCCACTTTTGGCGTTTCCATCATTCTAATTAACCGATAATTATGAAAATTTGTAGATTGTGGTTGGCCATCTTTAAATTTAAGATCACCAAACATGGCATGACCAATACCATCAATAACGCCGCCTTCTACTTGATTTAATGCACCAAGTGGATTAACCACAATACCGCAATCAATTGCACAAGTAATTTTCTTAACCACAGGTATGCCTGATTCCATTACCACATCGGCAACCTCTGCAACGTGCGTACTGTGACAATAATATACAGAAAACCCTTGATAAACTCCATCTGGTTTTTTACCCCAATCTGATTTTTCTACAACTTTGTTAATTACAGACGCTAACCTTTCCGGAGAATATTGAATTTTATCATCTGTTGTTCCTTTTACTTTTTGCAATAAATTTAAGCGTAATTTGATTTTATCAACTCCCATTTCATCTGCAAGTTCATCAAAAAAGCTCTGTTCTGCGAAAGCGAGAAAGTTGGTACGGGGCGATCTCCAAGCTCCGGTTGTAATATTGCTCTTGTAATGTGCCACATCTACCTGGTAATTCTCAATTGCTCCTGCAGGGAAGAAATTTGAAATAGATCCGGATAAATTGCCATTTATAGATGCTTCCGTAAAATGATAACCAATAACTTTATTGTTTTTAATTGCTGCTTTGATTCTGCATTTAGTGGCAGGACGATAAATTCCACCAGTCATGTCATCCTCTCTGGAATAAATTACATGTATCGGTTTTTTTGCTTTATCAGAGATTTGAGCTGCTTCTACTACAAAGTCGCTATAAAGTCTCCTTCCAAAACCACCACCCATTCTTGTCAGTTCTAATGAAACGTCTTTAGAATCTCTGTTAAATATTTTTGCGATTCTACTTGCAGTCCTTTTTGGAGTTTGAATAGGACCAGCCAACTCAATTTTATCACTGGTCACATTGGCAAAAAAATTCATTGGCTCCAAGCAGTTGTGTGGTAAAAAGGGAGATTCATAAGTGCGATCCAAAATTTTATCTGCCGATTTAAAAGCTTTTTTGATATCTCCATCTGATCTAATCGTTTTAAACTCGTTGCCTTTTAGCAAGTCAGATAAAATTTTATCGTGGTCACTGCTATTTTCCAATTTACTATCTTCTTTCCAAACAGCTTTAACTGTGGCTTTAGCCTTCATTGGCTCCCAGGTAGTTTTAGCGAGTACGGCTATTTTATTATCAAACTCAAATACATCTACAACACCTTCCATTGCTTTTGCTTGAGAAGCATCAAATGATGCTAATTTTTCACCAAATACAGGCGATCTAACTACGGAAGCATATAGCATACCGTCTTTTTTATAATCTAATCCATACAAAGGTTTGCCCGTTATAATCTTATCTATGTCAACAACACCTATTTTTTTTCCAATTATATTGTAATCTGCCCGCTTTTTTAAAGTTACATTTTCAGGGACTTTAAGTAGCGCTGCTTCTGCTGCAAGTTCGCCATAACCGAGTTTATCTCCGTTTTTATTGCTTATTGTACCATTGCTAGCTATACAATCGCCTTCCTCAACGCCCCATCTTTTAGCTGCAGCGGTAGTCAGCATTTGTCTTACAGTTGCCCCTGCTTTTCTTAATGGATTCCAACCAACTTTAATAGAACCACTTCCTCCAACAAATTGATAGCCAAATGCATCCGGATCTAAATTTCCTTGAACAACGTTCACTTCATTCCAATCTACCTCCAGTTCTTCTGCAACAAGCATTGGCATTGAGGTTTTAACACCTTGTCCGATTTCTGGCATTGGCGCAAAAATGGTTACGGTTCCATCTTCATAAATTTTGATAAAACCGTTAAATCTCTCCGCATTTAGTACGGCACTTTCTTTTATTGACTTTACTTCTTGCTTGCACGAGGAGAAAAAATTAAACCCTATTATCAATCCACCACCTGTCAAAGCGGAAGTCTTAAAAAAGGATCTTCTATTTATTGTATAATTTGATTTTTTCATTTTAACTGGATTTTGATAGGTTTGCTGCCACTTTTACTGCCCTTTCTATACGATTGTAGGAAGCACATCTGCAAATATTTCCATGCATTGCCTTTCTAATTTCATCAGTATTTGGATTGGGGTTTTTATTTAAAAATGCGGATGCCGTCATTATTTGTCCTGTCTGACAATAACCGCATTGAGGAACATCAATTTCTTTCCATGCCTTTTGCACTGGATGTTCTCCTTTTTCTGATAGCCCCTCAATGGTTTTAACAGATTTTCCGGAAACGGATGAAATTGGAATGGAACAACTTCTTACAGGTTCGTTATCTAAATGAACTGTACAAGCACCACATTGCCCTATTCCGCAGCCATATTTTGTACCAAATAGATCGAGATGATCTCGTAATACCCATAAAAGAGGCGCATCACTATCAACATCTATTTTTTTAGTTTTTCCATTTACGATTAGATTGAATTTCGGCATTTTTTTTAGTAATCTTTAACAGCCTCCTAATTTTCTATAAAAATAGGTTTTACGCAAAGTAATAAAAAAATCGTGTTTTTTATAAGTTCCATCACCTTGCCACCAAGAACAATAGGGCGGTACATAAATATGATAGTGAGACTTTACTAATAGGGAATAATGAATGACGAATAACGAATGAAGAATAAGGAATAAGCCTGCCGGACGATGCCTAATCATTCGTCATCTCGACCAAAGGGAGAGATCTTAAGTTGATGATTTTACCAATGTCTTATTTGCTTGTTTCTTCTATTCTGGGTAAGGTGGATCACCTGTCTGCGGTTCGTAAGTACCGAAAGCTCTTCAAAAACCCAGCGATGAAATGTCCTTTATTATCCCAGTATTATTTGATGGGTTTGAATTTGTCGAAAGATGAGGTTGTTGCTTTTACTGGATTGGTTTGAGCTATTGAGGTTTATGAGAGTTGCTGGCAGGCCCGGATCAGGTCCGGGGACTATCGTCGGGTGGCATTGCCATATTTTGCCAGTAGTAGGTAGATGATTTGGGTGGATATGCTGTTTGATATAGTTGCTATTATTTAAGTACCGAATCAGTAAAAAGCTTTTTAAAAACAAGAGGTGGATATTGTTTGAATTTTTTGAATTGTTTATAAAAAAATGGAAGGGTTTCGTAGCCACATAAAAACCCAACTTCGGCAATTGGCATATCAGTTTCCATGAGCTTTCTGGCAGCGATATTAATTCTGAATTCATTCAAATAATCAAAAAATGGACGATCCATATTTTTACTAAAAAATCGAGAAAAGGATTGCTCTGTTAGATTTAGCAAATCGGCCATATTGCTTAATCGAATTTTTTCTTGATAGTTTGATTTCACGTAAGCAAAAATTTTATCTAACCTTTCGCCGGTATCATAAGATAAATCGTAGGCGTAGGACTGACCTGCCAAAATTGAGTAACTCTTTTCATTAGCTAAAGTTTGCAATAATTCCAGTAAGGCGATGAATATTTCAATAGGTGATTTATTAAGCATATTTTCCATTTTGACTTTCACCTTCGCGGAGGATTCTTTTGGAAAAGATATACCTCTAGTTGATTTTTCGAGTAAGGTAAATATCTGCTGGAATTCCGGCAGGCTATTCATTAATTCGGGCAACCACTGAATGACAATAGATCTTGCCGGCCTGGGATTTACATCATTGTTTTTCCAGCAATGTGGTAATTTTGGCCCGATCAACACCAAATCCCCAGCACCAAATCCCTGGATATTGTTGCCTACATATCTGATGCCATCACTCTCTAGTATGTAGGTCAACTCAAATTCCGGATGAAAGTGCCATGGAGCGCTAAACTCCTTTTCTTCGTTTTTTGAGATGACGATTGATCTTTTATTAGATGACCTTACTTTCTCAAATATTGCTTTCATTATTACAAAAGTCCTCTATTATGCTTTGATAAATTAATAATATTATAAATGAATGTTAAAATAAGTTATTTATTTGTCAATAAAAAGGAAGAATTTGAAAGCGTAATGGTTCATTTTTGATTTTTGTATCAAATAAATTATTATGAAAATGAACTATGATTTAGCCGATCATCATGAATTGATAGGAAATATGTTTCCGAAACTTTCTGCTTCCGAAGCTTGGGAAAAATATAAGTTGAGCGATGACCAAGTAGCCTTTTTCAACGAATATGGATATCTTCATAATGTGAAGATGCTGGACGAAGAGCAGGTGAATAAAATGAGAGAAGATTTAGAATTGGTTATGAATCCGGAGAATCCCAAAAAGGAACTGTTTTATGAATTTCATTCTAATCAATCTGAAGATCCCAACAAAACATTATTCCACTCTTTGGGGCATTGGAGAATATCTGAAGGGTTTCATGATGTGCTTTGGAATCCCAGGTTTGTCGTAGCTGCTTGCCAATTATTGGGAAATAAGGCAGTTCGATTTTGGCACGATCAACTATTCTATAAACCGGCAAAACACGGCGGGGTAGTGGCATGGCATCAGGATTATAGCTACTGGACCAGGACCACACCAATGCAACACTTAACGTGCTGGGTGAGCCTCGATGATGTGTCAACTGAAAATGGATGTGTATATTATATCCCAAAAAGCCATAAATGGAAATTACTTGATATGCCCAGTCTGACAGGAGATATGGATGGCTTGAACAAATTTCTTAATGAAAGTCAGCAAAAAGAATTTAAAAATAAAGTGGCCATAGAAATGCCAAAAGGATATGGTACTTTTCATCATCCGCTCACGGTGCACGGGTCTTATGAAAATGCTTCGTCCAGACCCAGAAGAGCTTTTGTACTCAATGTATTTGGAGATGGAACATTGTCAAATTCTGATGAACCACTTCTGGAAGGAGTCAATGTTGTTAAAAATGGAGAGAAGATGGGAGGGAAATTTTTTCCACTATTATATAATCCAGTAAATAAATAACATATGTCGATAAAATGTAAAGCTGCTGTTGCAATTGGCGATGGTAATTTTATAATTGATGAGATCCAAATCGAAGACCCTAAAGAGGATGAAGTCATCGTGAAAATAAAGTCTGCAGGTTTGTGCCACACGGATCATGATTCATTGGGCTGGGGCAAACCTTTGGTAATGGGGCATGAAGGCGCAGGAATTGTGGAGGCTGTTGTCTGGCGTTACTGATCTGAGCCCAGGAGATGCCGTGATTCTGAATTGGGCTACTCCATGTATGACGTGTTTCCAATGCCAGGAAGGCAATCAACATATATGTGAAAATAATTCGCCTGTTGTGGCAGGGGCAAATGGTCCTACGCCAGGTCATGCACATATTGCCGGAACAACGTGGCAGGGCAAGCCTATTGAAAGATCATTTAATTTGGGCACTTTATCAGAATATACATTGGTCAAATCTTTTGCTTGCGTTAAAAAGCATTCTAAAAAAATGCCTTTCACTTCTGCAAGTATTGTGAGTTGTGGCGTGATGACAGGATATGGATCGGTTGTGAATGCAGCAAAACTAAAACCTGGTAGTTCGGCTGTTGTGTTGGGTACAGGGGGCGTTGGGCTCAATGTTATTCAAGGTGCCAGGATTTCGGGAGCAGCCAAAATAATTGCTATTGATATTAACACACAGCGGCTTGAAATGGCCAAACAATTTGGTGCTACACATACCATTTTGGCGGATAAAGAAGATACTGGATTAATGAAAGCCTCCGAAGAAGTAAAGCACTTGACCGATGGGAGAGGGGCTGATTACGCATTCGAATGTACTGCAATTCCAGCCCTGGGTGCTGCTCCGCTTGCGATGGTAAGAAACGCCGATACCGCCATTCAAGTAAGTGGGATAGAAGAGGAGATTACCATAGATATGAGTTTGTTTGAATGGGACAAAATCTACATGAATCCATTGTATGGTAAATGCCGTCCGCAAATTGACTTTCCAAAAATAATGGAACTGTATGATAAAGGAGATTTAAAACTCGATGAGATGATAACACGTGTTTATCCTCTCGATCAGCTTCAGCAGGCCTTTGATGATATGCTTGCTGGCAAGAATGCAAAAGGGGTAATTGAATTTTAATGATGTCAAAATTTAGAACTACAGAAATTTCTGATCCGCAATTTGAATCGAATCGACTTCGGTTCATTACGGTAAAGTCGCAAAATCTAAAAGGGCGAGGAGATATTTGCGTATTTGTTCCGGATGTTCCGGAAGTAAATGACCTGCCAATAGTTATACTCCTTCATGGGGTTTATGGAAGTTCCTGGGCTTGGGCGTTCAAAGGAGGTGCTCATCATACAGCACAGCGTTTAATAACAAATGGCCAGATAAAACCCATGATATTGGCCATGCCTTCAGATGGACTTTGGGGAGACGGTTCTGGCTATTTACCACATAATTCATTGGATTTTGAAAAGTGGATTTGCGAAGATGTACCAATTGCCATACAAGAAAATATTCAATCTGGGGCCAGTAATAATTCCACACTATTTATTGGCGGATTGTCTATGGGTGGATTTGGCGCCCTCAGAATTGGCGCCAAATACGCATCAAAATTTAAGGCAATTTCCGGCCATAGTGCTATAACATCTGTGGAGCAAATGAAGGAATTTATCGAAGAACCAATTTCATCATTTAAGCAGGCTGACTCAACTGATGAAGATGTTTTTGAAACTATGCAAAAGAACAAAGCGCATCTGCCTCCTATCCGGTTTGATTGCGGGACAAGTGATCCTTTAATTCAATACAACAGAGTTTTATCCAAAAAACTTTCTAAATCTGGAATTTCACACATATACGAAGAGTTTGATGGCGATCATGAATGGTCATATTGGCAAGAGCATCTTGCGGATACCTTGAAATTTTTTAATCGGCAATTATTGTCATCTGTTTAAATTTTATTTTGTCTGATAAACTAAAATCGGACAACACTAATTTCATTTCTTCATCCACAAAATATCCTGCATTTCCTTTGACATACTTTGCAGGTTTATCTGCCGAAGGCATAATGATAGGGGATGCTTGTTGGTTACAACCTGCCTGCCGGAGGCAAGGGATCAACAAGGGCGAACAGATGTTTTTCCCACCAGCCACTAATTTAGCAGTTGGACTTGTTGGTCGCAAGAGCAAAAATTGAGAAGAACTCAGGCACACTTGTTTTGCAAAATGGATTTACTTTTATGACGAGACTAAAAGTACTTTGCCAAAGAAAATTGTGCGTAACTATCATTTCTGATAAGATAAATAAATTCCGTTGGTGCGATATTATCAAAACCTGAGACTTCAATGCTTATTTTCCAGGAATCGCCAAGCCTGCGATTGGCTTCCAAAAAGTAACGGAGGGTTTGGTTATTGCGGTCAATCACTATACCACCTAAGAAATCTGAACTTTGTCTGTCATTGAAAGCGAGACGAGCCCCGAAAAAAAAGTCATCATCGAGTGCGTTGACAGACTCTTGTAGGGGTCTGTCGTCATAATTGTATTCTGCGATCAGCCCTAAATCAATTCCCGAGCGAAATAGATTGCCAAAAGTATATTCGCCACCTACCGTAAAAGCTGTAATTATCTTACGCTTGCTTTGTCGGTATATTATTTCTGCCTTCCAAAACATAGAACCTGTTAAGGCCTGAACATCTAAACCCGTTTGATTTATTAATTCGTAAAAGGGTGTAAATCTGATGCTATCTGTGGGCGTAAATATTGGCAACCTACTTGTGCCATAAAAATGAGATATGCCCAAATCAAAAACGCTGAACGAGTGGGACCATCTGATGGCCAAATCAATGTTATATTCCTCGGATTCGCTTTCAAATACGGCATTATCATAGTCTATGACTAACGGAGGACGCAAACGGCCTTGTGGTCCAGGGAATCTCATTTGACGAAAGTAGGTCATTGCAAAAAAGTCAATAGTTCCCCATTTTGGTGACCAGGAAGCATGAATCATCGGTTGCCCAAGTTTTTGCTCCTGATCAAAACCTTCAAGCGCATCTGCCTGATTTATGATATCGACCAGGTGATTAGACTCGGTGACTCCCCAAAAGATTTTCTTTACACCTACTGATAACTCCCAATGCTTAAAGATAACTTGCCAATAAAGCTCTCTAAAATCTACATGTGTTCGATAGGTATCATACTGGTCGAGTCTTACGAAACCTGTGAATTGCAATAGTTGCTTTCCTTGGTTCCATTCAAGATATATTTCTGGCTGAAAAAGGGTAGAAAAATACCCCTGATGCTGACCAATATAGAGTGCTTCATCCGGGAAATAGCGATAATCAAGCTTGAATAATCCAGACACCTCAAAAGTAATTTTGGGTTCTTGATCAGCCTCCTGCGCCAAACATTCATTTGTCTGCCATAATAAGGCTATTACAAGTATCCAAACTACCAGGGAATTGTTACGCACTACTTAGCTCTTTTCAAGGAATTCTGTGAAAAATCGTCCTCAGTAAGACTTAATCCAAATTTGATTTCAGAAAAGTTGAGCAGGGTTTCTTTGCCATTTTGGTGGTTCACCATTTTCATCGTGTTTGCCCGCCAATACTTGGAGAGGTAATGCTTATAATCGGAATAAGTGAGGGTTTTCAGTAAAGCATCCTTACGATCGTAAAATTCAATTTTCTCTGGTCTGTAGTTGGCCTTGTTGAACCATACGATGTTTCGCTTGTAGCCAGAAGATTTAACTGTAGGGTAACGTTCTACTTTATAACAAGCCTCCCCATTTGCACTTTCTTCAGATATATACTTATAGGTATATTTTTCTACCTCCTGAGAAGAAAGATCTTCGAAAGCAAATTCGCTTCCCATGAAAGGCCCTGATTTATTGGACGAAGATATTCTTTTTACCCTGTCGATTGCAGGAAGGTATAGCCATTGGTCATCGTCGCCAACTTTATGCGTGTAAACCATACTGGCTGTTCCTTTTACATCTGCCGGAGTGTCAAAAATAGTCATGGACATATCTCCATCTTCCTGGACTTCCATAGAATATCCATGCATTTGACGGGTAGATTTTTGACCTTTCCGGTTCGTAAGTGTCATCGTAAGTATGTTTGAAGAGCTAATCCAACCATTGTCGGCTTTTTCTGCATCTGTTGCAATTTGTAATCCGGTGTTTTCCGAAATAAATGCAGTACCTGCCAATACCATTAATAACAATACTGCTGTTTGTGTCGTTTTATTTTTCATCTTTTTGTTCATTTTATATTTATAATAATGATGATTTAGGATGCTGCTGTTTGCTCAAGTTTGTCTGTATTTTTTGAGGTTTTGTCTTTATCTATCATTAACAGCAGCGCAGGCAATAACAGAAGATCGAGTATGAGGGCTGCCACGATCGTAATAGCGGTTAATTTACCCATGTCGGAATTAAAACCAAACGAGGACTGCATAAGTACTGAAAATCCTGCTGTTAAAATAATTGTAGTTACAATAACGGCTCTCCCAACGGTTGCGAAAGCGTACCTTACTGCATCCTCGGGCGATTTGCCAAGTTCTTTTCTTGCCCGGATATATTTGGCCAATATATGAATGGTATCGTCGACAACGATACCCAGCGTCATACCCAACACTACTGCGAGCGCCATGTTGATTTGACCATTGGTGATGCCCCAAAGACCGAAAGCGACAGCTATGGGAGTTACGTTGGGAATAACGCTAATTGCTCCGTATTTGAAACTGCTAAGTGCGAAAATGAGAATAAATGAGATAAGCAATAGGGCTCCAAAACCACTTTTTAGCATGCTATCCATATTGGTTTTGGTAATGTGAGAAAACATGATAGCCGTGCTAATGCCATAAGTAAACATATGCTCAGGTGCATTATCTCTTAGCCATTGCTCAGCTTTTTTCGTGAGCGCCATCATCTCATTGCTAGAAACGTTGTTAAGCGTCACGGTAAATCGAGTCTCTGACTTATCGACATTAATTTGATTGTTTAAATCTAAGCCATATGGCAATGACATTTCATAGAGCAACAAATACTGTGCAGCTTCATCTTTGGCTTCTGGGACTTTGTAGAAATCTGGGTTGTCTTCATGCATTGATTCGTTTATCTGTTTCATGGTTTCGGAGAAGGTGGTGACATGCATCACTTCTTCTTGCTGTCTGAACCAGTGATCAAATTCGTCTAATTTTTTAATGTAATTCGGGTCACTGATACCATCGGCTTCACCTGCATTGAGGGAATATTCTATATTATAAATTCCAGTTAGATTTTCACTGATAAAGTCGGTGTCCGTTCTAAATTTTACGCTTGTATCAAAAAACTTTACAAATTCGTTGTTTAACTCATTTTTGAAAGAAAACGCGCTAAGTCCAATAACTGCTATTACTGAAAAGGTAAGCACTTTCCGATGGTGGGCAATAACAAATTCTGCCAGGCGATCAACAAATTTTGGGCTATGCTTATCTGCCGTTTTTATTTTCACCCGCACGGGCAAAATGTCCATAAGGACAGGTAATAAGAATATCGAGAAAAAGAAGGCTGCCGCAACACCCATCGCTGTAATGTTACCCAAATCATGAAACGGGGCTCCCTCAGCAAAATTCAATGTTAAGAAACCAATAATTGTGGTTGCACTGGTAATGAAAATGGGCATAAAATTGATACGAATACTTTCGACAATCGCTTCTCGCTTTGGCATTCCCGACCGCATAAATTGCAACATCGTAATGAGCAAATGAATGCTGTCTGCAATGGCAAGGGTCATGATCATCGTTGGTGCAGAGGCAGAAGGACCAGTTAATTGAACGCCAAACCAACCAGCCAGTCCCATAGCCGACATAATGGAGAAGAGTAAAACAAATAGGGCGGTAACCATGCCACTGAAACTGCGGGTAGTTATAAATACCGCTATAAGAATGATGAGAAACATGAGTGGCACAAGCGTGCTCATATCATTCATGGAGCTTTCGGAAAATGCACCATTTAGCATTACAATTCCTGAGAGGTAGGTAGTATGACCAGGATGCTTCTCTTCCCAATCCTTGACCATTTCTCTGGCAAATTTCATTACATCTATTGGGGCTTCCATGCTATCCGCAGGAAGATTTACTGTTATATTTACTGCCGTAATTGACCCTTCCCTATTTATAAGCCGGTCAAGTAGCAGTGGTTCATTCATTGCAATCTCTCTTATTTGCTGCAATTCTTCCTCCGACTTATCCAATGCGCCAGTGGCCAGATTCTCGACATACATATCGTCGCCCTCAGAGCGTGTATGTTGATAGTTGGAAAGCGCATCTACTCTTGTCGAGAATGGAGTTTGCCATGCCATTTGTTCTAAGTCTTCTATTGCCGAAAGGGTTTCCTTGGTAAAAACCTTACCGCTCTCTGGTTGAATTACGATAAAAACATTATCGTCTTTTGTGTATTTATCTTGCAAAGCATCGAATGCCAAAACCTGCGCATTGTCTTCATCAAAGTATATATGGTAGTCGTTGTTGAAGGAAAGAAACTGACCACCACTTCCGGCCATTAAAGTGATGACTATCGACCCTATCAATATGAACCACCGTCTTTTAATGATCCATTTTGCAAATTTTGTAATGTTGGTATGGTTGTCTTTATTGTTTTTCATATCGTTAAATTTATTTTTAGAATAGTTCTTATTTTAACAGTCTAAAAATATCAATTAATTGAGTTGTCAATATTTTGATTATGCAATAGTACGAACTTCGTAATTAATAACAACTCTTTTATTTAACTTTTTTCATTCATAATAGATGGGATTTTTTCGAGGAATTTGATGAGGTTTTCCTGATCTTGTGTTTTGAATTCCTTCAATATTTTCTTCGCCATATCCTGCTTTTGCGCGATAAAGGTGCCGTAGGTGTCTTTTCCATTGCTAGCCAAGGTGACAAGCACAACCCTGCGGTCTTCACTTGAATGGTATCTTAAGAGGTATTTTTTTTCTACAAGTTTATCAACTATACTCGTGAGTGTGCTCAGCGGGGCATCTAAATTATCAGCTATTTCAGACATTTTCACATTTTGCTTCTGACCTACATAGCTAATTATTGTCAACTCTTTTTCAGATAAGTTGCCACACATAGAGCAACAATGCGCCACGCCCTTTTTTAAACCAAGCATAAGGTTAAACATAGCGTATATTAACCTATTTATATTTTCTTCTTTTAGCTCCACAAAAATTACAGTTTATAAATATTACGATAATCGAATAGTACAAAGTTATACGATAGAATTGAATATTAAAAATATAGGTGCAACAGGTTAGAAAAATCACTTTTTACTTCGGTCTCCGGACTTCCGGCTTCTGACATTATTATTAAACCTGCCAGCTGCAGGCGACTTTGTGGTAGGACCTTTATAATCAGTAAAAAGGCTTTTTATTTTGGTAATTGAACTATAAAACTTGACCCTACTCCAAGCTCGCTTTTCAGTGTGATACTACCATTCAATCTTTCTACAGCTCTTTTCATGATGTATAAGCCAAGCCCGGTGCCATCAATATTTTCATTGGCGCGGTAGAACATATCGAATATTTTATTCTGGTATTTAGGTTCGATGCCCAATCCGTTATCAGAAGTTTCAATTATAATTTTTTCGTCCTCCTCAGATATTGAAATTGTAACATGAGGTCTGTCAATATCAGATTTGGCATATTTTATTCCATTTTCAATAAGATTTTGTAAAATGGTATTGATAACAGGCCACTCGGAATAAAACTCAACCTGTTGATCAATTTTTTTTATAAATGAAATTGCTTTATAATTTTTGAAATAATGGTAAGAGGATATACATTCACTAACAATCAGATCAAAATTTATCAGCTTTTTATTCATTTTTTGATGATTCATTCTGGTTAATTCAATCAAGTCCATAACAATTTTGCTGATGCGATTAATCTGCTTTTTGTACATGGTAAAATAATTCAATGAAACTTTATCATGAATATCATGGTTAATTAGATTGTTAAGTCCTTCCAGAGAATTAATGGGCCCCTTCAAGTCATGGGAAACGCGGTAGAAAAACGAGTCTAATTCTAAATTTTTTTTAACGATTATTTCTGTTTTCTCGCTTTGTAATTTTGCATCTTGTTCCAGAGCATCAACTCGTGCAATTGCTTTATAACTTTTGATAACGTTAAGCGCATGCCTGTTTATTATGGTTTCTTTGATAGATATGTATTTTTCAAGATAATTCAGAGCATTTTTTTCATCTCCCTTTTCCTTGGCGATTAGATATAAATTGTTAAATACCTTATACTTAATGGCAATGATGTTAAACTCAGTGGCGATACCAAGTGCATTATTAAGCGCATGGAGGGAATCATCAAATTTCTTCATTTTAAAATAAAGCATCCCCAGTTTGTTATATGTCATGCACAATCCAACCTTGTCTCCTGCATCTATATGAATTTGCTTAGATTTCAAAAAATCGTGTTCAGCTTTATTAAACTGACAGGTCTCAATATATATTTTTCCTCTTCCATACAATGCAAATCCTACTCCCCTCAGATCGTTTGTTGCTTCTTTTAGTTTTAAACTTTTTTCAATCAACACCAAAGCCTCATCAATTTTACCTTGATTTAGATAAATCCCTGAAAGCGGATTATAAGCATTTGATTCAATATCAGAATTCCGAGCTTTTTTCGCAGTTGCCGAGGATTCTTTATATATCAGGATGGCACTTTTTACATCGCCTAAGTATTCATAGATGGTACCAATTGATTTAAGAACGTACGCTTCTTTTGCGTATTCTTTGAGTTGGCGATAGATAGTTTGACAGTCCAGAAGAAGAAGAAGTCCCTCATGAAATTGATCCGTTTTATAGCATATAGAAGCAATATTAAATTTTGCATCTGCAATTCCTTTTTTATTTCCTTGTCTTTCAAAATATGTCAATGCCTGCTCAGATAATTTGTTTGATTCTGCGTAATTGCATTGGATCATATAAAAAAATGCCAAGGCGTTCAATGCATGCGCTTGTAAATCTTTATCTCTTGTGCCAGCAATTTTAATTGCCTCTTTTGCTAATTTTATACTGGATAAAAGGTCATTGCTACGAACAGAATAGGCTTTCTTGATCAGGTCTTTTACTTTAAGTTTTGCGGATGACTTTAAGTTTATCGATTTACCCATTCGGATGCGTATTATGGTTGATCTAAAATTAGTCCAAAATTTGGGGATAAGAAATGGATTATGTTTAAAATATGAGAGGAAAAATATAAAGATGCCTAAATTAAAGAAAAAACACACTTACAAAACCTGTTAGTGCTTTCTCATTTAATTGTCGGGGTGGCAGGATTTGAATCTCCGACCCTCTGCTCCTAAAGCAGTGATTTTATTGTATTATTTAGTGATTGATACTTTATAATTATTCACATTATATAATTTTTTGTAAAGAATCTAGGGTTTTACCAATATTGGTTATTTATTTGCTTTTAGATGGGATTAAGATCATTTATTAAGTAAAACATCAGATCAATATGAATCCCGGCAAATATTTGATATTCCTATTGAAGTAACTGAACACTGGGCTATAAAAAAACATGTGGGCAATGTGGATAGAAAAACAAAGCCCCTTTTCCTAAAGGCCTCACTCAAAGAGCACAATATGGAGATAGAATAAAAGCGTTGACCATCTTCTTCAAAACTACTAAATGCTTCCCTTCGCCCGCTGTTCGGAATTAATTCAAGACTTTATCGGGCATAAACTCTCAGAAGGAAGTTTATCCAATTTTCAGGAAAAATGTCATCACGCCTTAGAAGATTACCAACAACACATTAAAGATTTTTTGCTTTCCGCTAATGCCCTTCACGGAGATGAAACAGGGGTTAAAGTAAATGGAATCAACTACTGGATACATGTATTAAGTAATAAACAGGCAAGTTTTTTTGCCGCCCATAAAAAACGAGGAAAAGAAGCCATGAATGATATAGGGGTTTTGCAACACTATCGCGGCAACTTAGTTCACGACAGGTTTAGCAGCTATTTTAGTTATAAATGTGACCATAGTCTTTGCAATGCCCACATACTAAGAGACCTTAATTATGTAGAAGAAACTTTTGAAGCTCCTTGGGCAAGTCAAATAAAAAAACTCCTTGTAATAGCCAAAAACAAAAAAGACAAAGACCCTAATATCAAATCTGCCTACTATCGTAGAATTTACATATTGTTTGTAAATTTGATTAGACCCGTAATTAATGGTTATGACAAAAAAATTAAAAAGGCCGAAGAGCAAAGGTTAGCTTTCGCACTGGAAAAGCACAAAATATTATTCTTGAAATTTATCCAACAAGCTGAAATACCTTTTGATAATAATCAGGCGGAAAGAGATCTTAGGATGATCAAAGTCAAACAAAAGGTGTTCGGTTGTTTCAGATCCCCAAAAAATGCTGATTATTTCGCTCGAATAAGAGGATATACCTCTACAGTAAAGAAAAATAATAAATCTGTGCTAGTTGAAATCGAAAATGCATTAGCTGGAAATCCTATGATTCCTCGGATGGCTGAATAGTTACCTTTGTATAATTGCTGTTTTAGAGCTTTTTATCAAAAAAATATTTTTGTTTAAGTTTGGCTATTTTATAATTACGTTCATCAAATGGTTTCTTCCTGATGGCTCATAACCAAAAAATCCGTAACAAAAAGGATATATAAAAAGAGGAGAAAAAAGACGGAAAATTTAATTAAATCTTTTTTCTTCTGGGAATGTAGCGTATTCATTAAAATAAACGTATTGAAGTAAAACAAAAATAAAATTTAATGAAAAAGATTATGAAAAAGAATGGATTAAGTCTTATTGCAAGTGTGTTATTAATTGTATTATTTAGCTGTAATACAGAAAATTCTGATTTAGCCCCCCTTACCTCCTCCGAAAAATATGAGGTAAAATCCGGGGATATGACTTTTTTTTCGGATTCTGAAAAATATAAGGAAACCAATGCCAGAAGGGGTCAATCAGATGATTGTAAATTTCCCGTGGATATTCTAAAAGTGAATAGAAATGAGAATGAATTAACAATTAGTATTTCCAGACCTAAGAGTTGTAAAGTTAAATATGAATTTATCTGGGATGGAATCATATTGGAATCATATCCTATGATGGCCAATATTTTCATCAAAGCCGTATCAGATAATTGTACAGGCCAAAGAGATATGCTAACAGAAGATATTATTATTGATTTGGAAAAAGCATTTAAAAATACACCTAAATCAACGCTAAAAGATATAAATTTTTTCATCAAAGACGCTTGCTCTTTAAAAGATGTTCAGTGTCTGGAAGATTGTAATGTTGCGGTATCTAATTCAGATTAGCTTTATCAATTTGCAATCAAGCTCAAGCAGAAATTCGGAATTGACCGAATTTCTGCTTTTGTCTATTAATAAGTAATCAGATAGAAGTTGGATAAAAAACCTATTCAGGCAGAGGATATAGTTGCTGGCTGTATAAAAAAATCGGAAAAACATCAAGAGCTACTATACAAGAAATATTTTGGATATGTAATGTCTATTTGTCAGAGTTATTCGACTGATCGTAGCATCGTAATGGAAATCATCAATGATTGTTTTATGAAGGTATTTGATTCCATCAATAGATATGACCATCATCAACCTTTCAAAGGATGGTTAAGGCGTATTGCGATCAATACTGCTATTGATTATTATAGGAAAAATCAAAAGCATATGAACCATCTAGATATAATGGAAACTACATCGGAATCACCTGCAACAGCTATGGTTGACCAATTGACTGTTGATGACATCTATAAACTCATCAATCAGTTACCCAATGTCCTGAAAATGGTTTTTACTCTCTATGAGGTTGAGGGGTACAGCCACCAGGAAATTGCCAGATCATTGGCAATTTCAGAAAGTTCATCCAGAACCTATCTAATGAGGGCTAAGAATAAGCTCAGGGAATTAGTAAAAAGACACTTTAACTAAAGCGATGAAAGAACAATTCGATCGTATTTTAGCTAAAAAAATAAAAAATAAGCTACTGAATCATACCGAACAGTATCAAACAGGAGCTTGGGAAAATTTTCTATCCAGAAAGAAAAAGCAGAAAAATAAAATTTTATTTTGGTATTTCTCTGGTATTGCAGCTTCCCTGTTGGTCGCTATTTCTATTGGTACCTTGCTGGTAGAAGATTCGATTGAACCTCATAAACCTCATAACAATTTGGTAGAAATGATTGAACCTTCTCCATATACTCAACCAAATAAAGCTGTTCCTGAAGATTCTTTGAGGGATCAGGATCAGAGTGAAATTGATAACCTTTCTGCGATTGTGCAATTGACAGATAGACATTCTAATTTGTCCAGAAGTAAGGAAAATCAACCCATCCAAAATTATAGTAAGACAATATCTCCACTGAATGCAACTAACGGGATAGCCGACGGCATGCATTCTTTAAATCCAATCTTGAGTATTCTTCTGATACCTGACCTTATAGCACCGTCAATTGAAATTCCTTTGGAGGAAAGGTATAATCCAACTTTTTCAGCCAACGAGATTGACATTAGCGAGAGAAAGACACCTGATAAAAAAACAAATACTTCTATAGGGTTCTTATTTTCCCCAGGTTATGGAATGAGCGAAATAGATAATCAAACAGTCACTTTAACAAATCTGGGTGGTGGAATATCTTTTGATATGCACATATCTTCTCAGGTGGCATTAAATACAGGAGTGATTTTCAACTCTCTCAATATGGCGAACGAAGAAGTATTGACTCCTACACCTCGAAGCAATATTATTGACCAGTCAAATAGGATGGAAACCAATCAGGTAAATATGGATATCCCTATCAATTTCAGATACTCCTTTCCGAACAAAAAAGAAAACTTTTTTGCAATGGTAGGTGTTTCTTCTTATTATACTTTTAATCAGCGTTCAGAACTGGCCACAACTACCATTAGAGAAATAGAAATTGTTAGGGAAGTTGGGAATGCAACTGAAGTAATTACTGTTACTGAATCTTTAATGGATTCTCAATCATTTCAAGATGAAGCGAATAAATTTTATCCACTTGGCACAATAAATATATCTGCTGGTTTTAGAGCTTTCATTTCAGATAACTTTGTTTATGAAATACAGCCATTTTATAAATATCCGCTAATTTCACTGACCAATAATGATGTAAAATCTCATATGGGAGGTATCACCTTAAGAATTTCTTTTTTACCTAGAAAATAGACTGTACTCCAAATCTAAATGTAATCAGATAAACTTATAGCTGCCATGGAGCTGTTAGGGTGTCTTCAATGAGTTATAATTTCCATTTTTTATAGTTGATTCATCCCTTTCATAAGCAGTTGTTTGTAAACAAAAAAAGCACTTACAAAATTGTAAATGCTTTTTTAAAGTCGGGGTGGCAGGATTCGAACCTGCGACCCCCTGCTCCCAAAGCAGGTGCGCTAACCGGACTACGCTACACCCCGAAAATATTTTTATAGTGCGGAGAGAGGGGGATTCGAACCCCCGGTACCC
>VAPL010033424.1_pt1 | contig 20033 bp, 23 predicted proteins | sample 3395061 | NCBI WGS metagenome assembly VAPL01 (sample SAMN08290444, study PRJNA428436) | hydrothermal vent metagenome | isolation source: Deep-sea hydrothermal vent chimney 2 | place: Pacific Ocean: Juan De Fuca Ridge | depth 2182 m m | reverse complement strand
CCGCAGGACCCGCAGGGGTATCCGGTTCGAGACTGGTCACAAATGCCTGGAGTTCGTCGTATCGGATCAGTCGCCGGCGACCGAGTTTATAAGTCGGGACCGGAAACCGGAATTCTCCGATCCACTTGTGGATTGTTTTCGGCTCGATCCCCAGCAACCGCGCCGCTTCCCGGATCGATAGGAACAGCGGTGCCGGCGTAGCGCCTGCGCGGGCGAAAGTATGGCGGGTCTGTGTGGCAGGGGTCGGCATCGGGCGGTCCCAGTCGGCTATCAGCGGTTCTGGGAGCACTAGGTGCAAGCGGTAATTAGAGGATCCGAGAAATAGTGATCTCCGGATTCTGGCCTAAACCCCCCCGCCCACGCCTATGAGCGTTATCCCGGCATGATCGCATCCCGCAGGCACTTTGACCGATACCACAGAATAGGCGTTGCCGTTGGGTTCCAATACGACGGCAGCGGAATCAAATGCGAAAGCCCGTGTTGTTTTTACATCAGCGTGTTACCCAATTCGGCGCAGACAGTATCGCGGTGTTCTCATTCGGGGAGGCGTCTTTCAGTATGGATCCGCCGCCCTCGTTTGTCGGGTAATAGGCCACCAGACCCAGTGCGGCCGAATCAATCCCCCGACTGTCCGCGGCGACTTGGCGATCACTACGGGTTACGCTCCAGACAGTAGCTCCATACCAGTCGCCCTGGAAAACGCCCCAGCCCACACCTACCATTCCGGGCCAGTTATAAGGAAACCCACCACCGATATAGTCATAACCGGAGCCCTGTGCGGTAGGAGCTTGCGTTAAAGACCCGCAAATGGCGCCATCCAAATACAACGTTTGCCCGGAACCAGAAATGCTTAAAGCAGCAAAGTGCCAGAATCCGTCGTTTATCTTGCTGGGACAGGTGATAGCCCCTGCTGCGCCTCCGCCAAACCAAGCCTCACCTCGCAACAATCCGTCCGTACCCACATAAATATACGGATCCCAGGAAGTCGGGCCTTCCCCATCAAATGGAGTGTTTGTTGCCGAAAACAATGCCCCATAGGATCTGGTTTTAAACCAGATTTCCAAGGTTTCGTTGGGGTACAACCCCTCGAAGTTCACAGCTGCCCGTGGAGTTGCGTAGGCGCTGGTAATGGCATAAGCCGAAGGTGCTCGCAATGCCGCTGGCGCCGGAACGCCGTAAACCGGCACGCGAAATCGGTAGGCGGTTGAACCTGCCCACGTCGCGCTTGCGGCGAGCAGTAAGGCACAACCGAAGAGGTATCGCGGTTTACTCATGGTCCTTCGATATCCTCGGTCCCACCCCACAAAATCAAAACCCCGGAGCATCCAACTGGATTGTCGCGGTCGTCACACTCGCCCCGGCGCCGTCCGTGACCACGGCATGGAATTTGAAAGATGAGCCGTTCCAATCAGGGTAAGCGCAGGTAATTGTGGAGAGCGTACCCGGAGAGGCATATTGTATCGCCTCGACATCTGGGGCTTCCTGTGTGGGCAGGGGTGGCGCCCAAAAGGCCGCATCCATTATGGGATTCGCGCCAGCTTCCGAGTTGGCGCAATACGTGTTTGGAAAGGGGGAAGACCAACCTGGATAGCCAAACAACAAAGTGTCATATTGCAAGGAAGTTCCGTCAGAAACCGATTGATTAATCGGGATCCAGGGAACCTGCCCCGTCCATGCCTGATAGGCGGTAACAACCCACTTCACTGTATAGGGCTTTACACCTCCCCGGATCTCGAATGCCACACCCCCACCCCAATTATCCACAGGCTGGAATGTATACGGCCCCTCAACAGTGCATTTCCCTCCCGGGCAAGTCAGCGTTGCCGTCAGCGGAACAGCAGCGGATTGTGCTATGGTGGGGGGCACCGGCACACCATAGATCGGAACGCGCATGCTGCACCCGGCGGCGATCGCCAGGCCCGATACCAATAGCAAAGCACAACCGATCACGTATCGAAGTTTGCTCATAACCCTTTCTCCCACCTGATTGCGGAGCCCCCTCCCACCGTTTACTGGCAGCAGATCGTTTGCGCTGCGTTCGATGACGAGCAGGACGGTACGCTCGTTACGGCGCTGTCGAGCAATTGATCTGCCTTCAGGCACACCGCCCGCGATATGCCGGTGTTCTCGGCATACAGGGTTGGCGAACCGGATACGGTCGCGAGCTTCCATCCCTTCGGAATATTGGTGAGATAGCTCGTCTTGATCAGATCCGCCACGGCGCCGGGGGCGGCACCCGTGCGGTTGTAATAGAGCACCGCGGCGCTTCGAATCTGCTGCCCCTGGGTGATGACACCCGTAGCCCGCGCCTTGAGATCGGCGTGCCGCGAGAGCGGTGCAGCGTAATAGATTGTCGCCAACGACCCGAACAGGGCGATGAACACGCCGAGAATAACCATGATCAGAGTACCCATCTCCCTATTCCTCCAGTAGCAGTTCAACCCAACGGCGGCCCATCCCATAAAGAACCTCGGCCCGGGATTACCGGGCCGAGGTGTTGTACCCAGTAAAGGGTATTGCCGCCGCTACACCGTAGCGAACTATCCCCGCGGGGATTAGTTCTTCGAGATGGTGTAGTAGTAGTTGTTGGCGGTATCGCAACCGAACTGCAGGTCGCCGTTGCTGGTGGCACTGCCGGTTGCACCGATCGCCGCCTCGTTGACCTTCGCGCAGAGCGATGCGGACAGCCCCGGCACTTCGGCCACGTTGTACGGCCCCGGGGTTGCGGCGCCGCTGGGGTCGACGATCAGCGCGGTACCCGAGCTATTGGCCGTAGCCGTGCCGATGCTCCACGAGGAAGCGGACAGCGAGGACGGCAGGTTCGGGGTTGTGCTGAGGTAGGCCGGCACCATTACGGCTACAGAGGCAGGCAGCGCGCCCGCGTTCTGGTTGGCGTACAGAGTTGCGGCACCGCTGATCTGGGAGCCGGAGTCGACCAACGAGGTCGCATCCGCCTGGACGCCACCACTGGAGAACGCCGAACCGCCGTAGTAGAGGGTGGCAACCGCCACCGCCGCGGCCAGCGAGATACCGAGCAGGACTGCGATGAGCGTGAACATATCGGGTCATCCCTCCCTGGGATTATTGAGCTCATCCATGAGGTACACCCATGGGGGCCACCAGACCATCCGGTGGCTTATCACGTACTAGGTGCAGATCGAAATTAGACGAGAAAAAAAGAGGGGGTGGGTACCACCCGGATTAATCAGCCTCGCTTTTGGAATTGGAACGTAACCGTCGGCCCACAGCCCGTTCCAACGCATGCCGAGCGCACGGAGAGCCCGCCGCAGGTGCCCAGCGCGGCGTCCACTCTGTATATAAGCGCGCCATAGTCGCCGATCCCCGTCCTGCGACGGGCATCGATCGCCCCACCCGCTCGATACCGGATCGCCCACCCCTGGGCACGCAATCCGGCGATACACTGCGCAACCGGCGGCTTGGGCCTTGGCGCGCGGATAAATGCCGCGCCGGCGATGGCCAATGCACCCAAGCCGGCTGCGAGCAATCCCATCGCCAGGGCATGCCACATTCGGGCGCTCACGGTCGCATCCTCCTGATGCGCGGCGCCGCATGCCGGCTTTTGGACTTGGGATGACCGATCGGTTTCGACGGCGGGAGGGAGGCATAGAAGACGTTCCAGAACCCGTTTTTCGCCACGAACTTGGCCACATGGGCTGTGGGATGCTTGTGCAGGTGGGTTACCGCCGAGAGCACTGCACGACGCCAAGCGAGCTGCGCATCACTGGCATGCGTGATCGTCGATGCCGGCACACGCAGGAACAAAACCGCGGCAAACACCCAAATAAAAGCCCCGGTTCCCGCAATCAAGCCGATCAGCCACACATGAGGACCGGTCGCGAACAACGACCGACCTCTACCGGGCCCCCGCTCCCGGCATCGGACCCACTCAACCACCCGCTCGCCCTGTGCCGGAGCCGACTCCGGTGGGAGCCAAGCGGAAACCGGGGCGCTCCCTGAAAGATAGATACGGCTTGCGCCGATACGCCCATCGCACCACACGCTCGAGGGCCCGCTACGCGAAGAGCCCCACGGACGGCGAACTGCTTCCCCGGAAGGGGCTCCCCCCCCGGAAGGGGCTCCCCCCCCGGAAGGGGCTCCCTCCCCCGGAAGGGGCTCGTTTTCCGCTGATTTACTCACCCCTGGTGAGCGGGTGGTGATCTCATCAAGGATGCTCATCAGCGAAGGCAGGCAGGTAACCGGGTGCGGCCCTTCCGTTACACACCACCATATACCGCGTCGCCCGTGCCAGAGGCCGGGGAGACTGGAATACCACAGCGTGCGCCCCATACGGGGTTGCCCGCCGGCGTGGGGCGCGGCTCCCGCTTGGGGGAACTCGTCTCCCCAAGCGCGCGGGGCCTCTGCGCGGGCGAAATCCAGTGCCTCGCGATTCGACGCCTCCGGCAGAAACGAGACGAGCGAGCGGTACGGTACTCGCTCCTGCGCGGTGGTATTCACAATTGCCGTGTGCTCTTCCATCAATGAGCCCTGCGCCGGCGGACGGGCTTTCCTGGGCGGTAGATCGTAACGGTGGGGCGCACGATGATGAACAGCCGGTCGCGGGTAGTCTTGATCGACTTGTCCGCAAGCCCGTAGAACCCGTTAGGGGCCGCTTGTTGGGTGTTGCGGCTGGTGTAGACCAGCCCACCGATGACGGCCGGCCTTCCCGCGGGCACCGCCACGCTAGAGTCGAGCGATTGCTGCTGGGTGACCGGCTGCGTGAGAGAGCCGATCTGATTGCCGGCCGATAGGTTGACAAACTGCTGCACGGAATTGAGCGATGCCTTGATCTTGAGTGTCACATAGGACTGCCCGGGTGAGTAGATCGGCGTGATCTTGAGCGTGAGCCCGGCAGTGGCCGTGCTCGTTTGCGCGAGCCCGAGTCCGTTGAACCCGCTTCCTCTCGATGCGGTCGCGGAAGCCCCGGTTCCGGCACCGTAACTGCCGACCCCTACCCCTACTCCGCTGACATAGGGAGTTTTGGTGATGGATTTCAGGTCGACACTGGTACCGGAGAGCGCCTGGATCGAGGCGTTTTGCAGCAGTGCGATCTTACCGTAGGTCGAGAGCAGGTGGATTACTGAAGAAACGGATACGCTCGGCGAGTATCCAGACAGCGATAGGATGCCGCCCTTGAAATCGAGCGTACCCACATTGGAGGGCGCAGATTCTGCAGTAACCGTCGTAGCGCTCGCCTGGGTGCCCAGGTAGGCGGAACTGCTGCTCGGGTAGCGGGACCCCGCGCCCAATCGCGGATACCCGGTCGCGCCACCGGCTACCGACGCTACCGTGCCCGCTGCGTTGCGCAACAGGTTCGGGCTCCCGAGCGCGGCGGCGAACGATTGCCAATCGAACCCGGCCCCGTGACTGTAGCCCTGATGCAGCGAGACGGCCGCGACCTGGAGGGTGATCAGGGCCACTCCCCGCTTGAGCCGTGAAAAATAGGCACGCAAGGTCCCATATTCGCTTCGGTCGAGATCGCCGGAGAACACTCCAAGCGCGCTCACCTTGATAGGAATGCCGAGTGAGGAGAAATCCTTGCGTACGATCTTGGCCAAGCTCGCCGGAATGTACCCGGTCACCGCCCGTTTGGACCCGATGCTGAGCGTATGCCCATCCCAGGACCAGGACCCGTCGAGATAGCCGGCGAGCATCGCGCCAAATTGGCAAACCGACCCGGACCACCGCGGCAGATAGATGCCCTTGTCCCCCAAGTCGCCGTAGACCAGGGCGATGCCCTGAGAATAGAGCAACGGAGCAAGGTCCTTGACCTCGGCCCTACCAGTGGTCTGAATCGACACGTGGTGGCGGCACGGACCCGTAACCGTACCGGACAGGCTGATCTGCATGGCATCCGAGACCACCCGAACCGGGTTTCTCGCTACGGTGATCGGCTTCGGGACCGGCCCGGCGCTCGGCAGCTTTTCCGGCATCGTCGCGCATCCGGACAGGACCACGAACCCCAAGAAGACAACCATTGCGCGGATCATTGGCTTCGGCCCCCGTACAAGCGGCTGCCTCCAGGCATGGTAGCGCGATGGAACGTACGGTAACCGCCGTTCTTGAGCCGATAGACGATGGTATCCCCGGCACGACCCACCAGAATGGCGCCGGGCGGTGGCGGGGCCGCCGGACCGCCTCCAAACGGCAATGCCGGACAGCGCACCCGGGCAGACACCAGATGCCTCGCCCTGATGTGGGTAAGCGATCTCGGAGGCAACATTGGATTCCTGCCCAAAACCCCTATGGCGGCAAACACCGCAGCCAGCGTCAGCATCGTATTTCGCCCATCTCTACCCGAGAGGACCCGTCCTCTCTCGGGTCGTACTAGGTGCTGCCGACAATTAGAGGTTAAAAAAATCCGCGCAGGTTTCTGGGACTCGAAACAGGCTGAGGCTGTTTCAGCGAAGATTCTCATCCTCGCGAGAAATCGCCGCCGACCGACACCGAACAGACACAAAAAAAGACCCCTGGTGAGGGGTCTTTGAAATAAGGCAAAAGAAAATATAAAGAAAAACTCGCTTTTCGTCGGAAATACCGCAGACACAAAGCCCGGGGTATTCCCGGGTTAGGCCACTGGAGACATCAAAGGATCCCAGCAGCACCCAGAATCGGACGCATCACCCGTAGGTGAATCAACACACCGGCCGCAACGCAGGCGGCGAAAATGAATACGGTCATGGCCGTCTCCTTTATGAGCCTCAGCCCCGGTTCAATGTCGTGCCCACGACATACAGGGGGTTATTTCTGACTCTCTCAAAGAGCACTAGGTGCAGGGCCGAATTAGAGGGCTCGAAGGGGCTACTTTTTTTCAGTGGGGCGGGAAAGAAAACCCCTCCGGTTGGAGGGGTTTGAAATACTGCTTCGACACTCAAAACGGCACATAGGGCTCGTTGCGATGAGGCGGTGCCGAGCGCGACGGACGTGGCTGCTGCTGGCGAGTTTTAGCCGAGGCCGTGGCCCTGTTGCCATCGTCATCAGCACCTCCGGGCACGATCCCGGCAATCCCCGCCAAGCTGTAACGCCGGGCGTAGGTCAACAAGGACCCCCACTCCTGTGCGGTCTTCGCCCCACGAAGCGGAAACCGGCTCATGGCATACCCGCCGGACGGGTGGGTGAGGATCGTCACGAGAACCACTTCCGCGCACCCCCCGATTACCTCGCCATCCGGTGAGACGGTCTCCGTGGTCTTTTCGATCTCCGTGGTCTGAATCGCGGCGAATCCGCGCTTTGCGTAATGGACCTTGAACACGCCCATTACACTCTCCAGATCCGCATAGCTGGACCGGAAGTCTGGGTTGGTCGATGTCTTTCTGGCCACCTCCGCTTCTGCTTGGGCCGCCGCAAGCTCCTTCAAGAACTCCGGCGTCAAATGCTGTTGCTGCTCGCTCATGTTGCACCTCCTTTCGGCTCCCAGTGAGGCCACTCGGAAGGCACTAGGTGCAGGCATAAATTCGAGCGGACGGGAGGCGGCCGTCGATCGACGAAACCGACCGACCCTGCTTATTTTCTTGCCGAAAGCGCCTCGTTGGCGTCGCGCACGAAGGAGTTTACGCATCGTTTCAACACGTTGCGCACAACACGCGTCGAGGCTCCGTCCTGAATCCCGATGTTGCCGAACAGAATCCCGGTGTTCCCACTGATCGCATTGACCCGGGAAAGCGGGATCGAACTTTGCACCAAGCCAAAGAACAGCCGTTTGTTGAGAAACAGGATGCGTTGGTCCGTGAGCACGATCAGCCAGGACTGACCGTCCATCAATCCGGAAGCGAACGAGAGCACCTGCTCGCCTTCCATGAGCAGGTCCGGCAGCCGCTTGAGTTCCCGGCGCGTAAGAAACCGGTCATCCCCGGAACGCGCCGCAATCGCATCATATGCAGCACGCAGGGCTTTAGGTGTGGCGCGTTTGAAATCGAATGCCGGTCTTCCGTCACTGTCCATTATTGCGATCCCCTGTCTTTGTTTCGTTGCCCGGAAACCGAATTACGTTCGTGCCGGCCCGCCCCTGCGCCCCCTCCAGGGGCAGGAGCCCCCGCGGGGAGCCGTCGCCTTTGGTGGGGTGTGGAATACCCTGCCCGTTCTGGTTTTGCAGCCGCTTGCGGAGTTCATCGACGCTGATGCCCGTGCGTGCCGCGAGTTCGCCGAGTTCCGCTTGGTTCGGCTGACGCCGTCCACTACTACCCATTCGAGGTGGCCGGTCGGCTGTCGCCTCCCGTCCGCTCTCCGGTCGCTGACACTCCCTCGAAGTGGACAGGCGGCCCTTCGGGCCTTCCGCCTGTGCCTCGCCCCTCTCGCTAACGCTTCGGGGCTTCCGCGGGCCGCCGTCGCTCTGCTCCGCCGTCCGCTCTCCACTTCGCTTCGGGGTAACAGAGCGCCCTGCGGGGGCTCCCGCCCCGGGAGGGGCTCCCACCCCGGGAGGGGGATGACTCCCCGCAGGAGGCGCGAAGGGAAAGACCGGATCGAGCAGTGTCACGGCGAAGTGGGTATCGCGGGGGAGCCCGGCGAGGTGCTCATCCGGCAAGTCGAGCGCAATCACGCCGGAGAACTCCTTGCTCCCGCTGCGAAAACGCCACAACGGCGGATCGGCGTGGAGTCCGTTGTGTTCCGTGATGACCCAGCCCTTTTTTTCGAGCATCGCCAACATAGCGGTCATCACCGGGGCAAGAGTGCCTTTGCGCCGATAATCCCCCCCGTAAGCGGCGCGCAAGTCCTTGGGTAGCGCCTTGAGCAGGGCCGTGCGCAAGCCGGGCTCCAGCAGGTAGACCCGGTTCCCGGTGCGCCATGCGCTCGCCCGCAGCCCCGGCTTGATGCCGGGGACCTGGAAGTGGATGGTGCGCAATGCTTGGCCAAGAGCCTCCAGGAGCAGGTCGTCTTTCTCCCGCTTACCGATCTGCGTGAGTGTCGCCTGCTGCTCCGCGTGTGTTGCCTTGCGATCGGCCCCCTCCAAACGATCCCTCAGCCAAGCGTATCGCTTGCGTAGCGTCTGCGGAATCACCGGAGTCTTGGACGGCTTGTGCGCATAGGCGAGCACGAGCACGGCCAATCGCTGATCCTCCTGAGTCAGATCCGCAAACCCGGGCATCTGCGATAGCACTCGCGCACCGGCCTCGTCGTGCCATCCGGATCGGCGCCACTTTCCGTCCGGGGCACGTTCCCACACGAGTGCTTTACCGGCGTCGTGTGCGGCGGCGAGCACCAACAGAAGTCCGAGTTCTTCGGGCTTCACTCCCTCGCAATCCGTGGCAATGCGATTGACTACCCTGAGAGTGTGCGCCAGCAGGTCCCGCGTGTGCCCGGGCCCGACATAAGCGTTCTTTTGTGCCGCAACCCAGGAGATCACTTCGCGCAGCAACCGCTCTTGTGCTTGCGGAAGATCAAGTCTCCGCAACCCCTCGACCTCAACCTCGCGAATCGCACCCGGGGCCCATTGTGGTTGGGGCAGTACCCCCAGCGTAATCTCGATTCCCCTCCACCGGCGCAGCTGGCGAGGTGGCCGCTTTCCGCTACGGCGCAAGGCCCACAGGGGGCGACGACGAGCCAAGTAATGAGCGACGTAGGCTGCCCCAGCCCCGAGCGCGACGGCGCCGAGGGTGGCCGCGAGTACTCGCGCGCTCCAGGCGGAAAACACTCGGCCCGCAACCCAGGCGGCGTTCAGTGCTGTAACAGGTGTATTGGGTAGCAGCACCCCGAGACGCTTGGCCGAGCGGGCGATTTCGTCGTTGCTGAAAGCCCAGTCAATCGCCGCTGCCGTCCACCAGAACAGCAGCGCACGAACCCAGGCCGAGTAGAGACGATTGCGCATCGGAGAACACTAGGTGCAGGCGGTAATTCGAGGGCCCGAGGGGTTTGAGAAGCGGACGGGAGGCGACAGCCGACCGCTCACCCCCTTCGTGGGTTCTGCCGCATCCCCAATCATCACCTGCACCTAGTGCCTCTGAGAGGGCCCACAAGGGGGCTCAAAAGGAGGTAACAATGAGCGAAACAGTAGTCTATATACTGCCTGCGTACTGGGCCAGCGCGCTGGTAAACTGTGATGATTCCGGGCTCGAAGACGGGGAGCGCCAAGTGCTGGAGGCGTGGTGCAAGCGCACCAATACCAATTATGGTACCTGCCTTAATGTCGGCGAGCCGTATTACGCTCGCAGCAACGATGCGGGCACATTGGCGGGAGATGTCGCCGAGTACCTATTCCCGGAGGAAGCCGACTGATCACGTTACGCCATTTTTCGGTTACTCGCGCCTCCACCCCCCGCTTCGTGCGGGGGTTTTTGATGCCCGCGTTTTCGCTATCGTCGCTTAGATCCCCCCCGAAATATGCCGGATCACCTGTAAGAATGGCAAGAACATCTCCCCGAAGATTACCCCGCCGGCGGCGGTGAGCAATATGGCGGCCAGCGTCTGCAGGGCCGGGACGGCCATGGCAAGACGGTGGGCGTAGAGGTCGCGATACTGATCGGCGATAGCGGAAAGTGATTCGACGAGCGATTGGCGATCGGTGGCAACCGACATGGCCGCTCGGTCGGTCGGGTGCGCGCTTCTCAATCGCTGCGGCCAAGGCTCGCCGCGCCGCACGGCGTCGCGGGCCGAGAGCAGGTCCTCGCGTACAGCGCTCCGCGGAGTGCTCTCGGCGGAATAGGTCATCGCATCCTCCAGCCGCACGCCGGACTCGATCAGGCGAGCGAGCGAGTAATAGGCGACGTAGTTGACCCGCGCGAGCGCGATGTCCCGAGCGTAGGGGATGCGCGCAAGTAACCGATCCATCGCGGCCGGGAACACCGGGCGAAGTGCCGAAGGCAACAGGAAGGCGAAAAACACCACGGCAAACAGTACGATGCTCACGATCGTAACCCCGTGAGCAACAGCGTAGACCGGCCCGATGTGGATGATGTTCTTATAGGTGCCCATCAGGCCCTGCTTGAGCAATTGCGGGCCGAGCCAATAGGTCCCGGATACCAGGAAGACCTCCCCGATCACGAACCCGACGATGGCCGATCCCAGGCCCTTGCCAGCACTCTCGCGCGCTTTGGAGAGCAGCGTCTCGAAGGTCGCCGCATCTGATAGCGCCCGGGCGGCGTTGCCGGCGCGATAGCCGGCCTGGATAACCGCGACCGAGGCTCGTGGGAAGGCGCCAGGGCCGAGCGCGGACAGCGCCTCATCGAGCGGTTTACCGCCGCGCACATAGGCCCCAAGCCGTTCGGCCGTGCGCTGGATGCCGCCGCGGAACGTGCGGGCGATGAGCGCGAGCGCATCGGAGAGCCCGACCCGGGCGCGCAACATGGCGGAGAGCCGGGTGAGAAGCACGAACCGGTCCTGAGCGGAAAGTCGTAAGGGGGCCTTCGACATTCGCTTGATGCGTACCACGCGCAGGTGCTCCCGGGTGGCGTAACGCCGTGCGGCAGCATCGATATTCGCGGGTGTTTTTACCGATAGGACGATCCGGTGCGCGCGCGCACGAGCCGTGGTCTCGCGCAAGGTAATCTCAAAATCCATCAGCCCCGCCTCGCTTCGTGATCGGCTACCGCGCGGGCGCCGAATACCCGCACGAGTTCCTCGCGTGTCGTCTTCCCGGCCCCCCGCCCTTTTCCATTGGGGCGCAGCTTGGTGAACGCATCATCGAGGATCGACGGCCACCACTGCTCAATGGCAGGATCAAGAAACCGATCCACATCATGTTCGTCGCTGAGGTAGACACATTCGGAGACCGCCATACGGCCGGCATAGCCCGTGCCTCGGCACAGCGGACATCCGGCGGCCCCCCGCAGGGTGCGATCCCCTTGCGGGGGGCGATCCCCTTGCAGGGGTGCAGTCTGCTGTCGCGTAGCGACCTGCTGTCGCGTAGCGACCCCCTGTCCCAAGTGTTCTTCCGGGCATAGGGTGCGCACGAGGCGCTGGTTGAGTATTCCGCGCAGGGACGCCCGCAGCGCAAGATCCGGCACGCCCATGTGGCGCAGCCGCTGCACGATCCCGCGCGCTGTGGTTGCGTGCAGGGTCGAGAGCACCCGGTGGCCGGTTTCCGCGGCCTGAACCAAGTGCGCCGCGGTCTCCGCATCGCGTGTCTCGCCGCTCACAATGGTATCCGGATCCCCGCGCAGGAAAGCGCGTAGCGCAGCGGCATAGGTCATTCCGACTTCGGGCATGACGTTGACTTGGCCGGCAAGGCCCACGCGGTACTCGACCGGATACTCGGCGGTGTAGACGATCTGCCCGATCCGATCGAGTTCGCGCAACGTAGCATTGAGCGTGGTGGTCTTACCGGATCCGGTCGGTCCCACCACTAGGCTCAATCCGTCGGTACGCCCGATGGCCGCACGCCACTCCTCGAGCTGTGTGATCCCCAGGTCCTCCAGGGTCGGCATCGCCTTTTGCTGATCAAGCACACGAATGACGGCCTTCTCTCCGAAAACGGTAGGCACGGTAACTACCCGCAGATCCACGTAGCCATCGCCGTAGGCGATCTGGAACTCACCGTCTTGCGGGATACGGGCCTCGGAGACGTCCATCCGTGCCCGATCCTTGATGCGAGCGATCAGCGCGCGGTGTTCGTCGAGCGAGCCCTCGCGAAAGTGCTCGACCACACCGAGTACTCGCATGAGCACCGCGTAGCTCATTTGCTTGGGCAGAACATGGATGTCCGATGCCCCGATATGCAATGCAGCGCGCACCAGGTCCACCGGGTCTTCCAGGTCCTCTTCTCGCGAGGCGCCTTCTAACGTTTCCAAAAAGGCCTCGTGGTGACTCGGCACGAACGGTAGTGCGACCAGGGTGCGCCCGTGCAGCCACGGCGCGATGTAGTCCGCAACGGACTGCGGCGGCTCTGGGGAAGCGGCGTAGAGCCGCTGATCGGTCCTCCCGCAGATCGTGATCCGGTGCCTACGCAGCACATCCACCGGAATCTCGGTGGTGTAGAGTGCCGAAAGCATGAGCGAGGACTCGTCGAGCCGGGCGCGAGCGGCGGTGATCTCCTGCCTGGAGGCGAACCCATTGCGCAAGAGCACCGCGTCGATGCTCTCACCGGTCTCTTCAGCCTCGGCCGCGCACACTCGCGCCGCATCCGGTGTGACGCCAAGCACATCCAGCAACGAGTAGGCTTTTGGATCCGCCGTCATGGGCAGGTTACCTTGGTTGGGCTCACCGGCAACCACAATGTCAGCGTCGTTCCGGAAGAGGCCCCCGGCGGAGCTGTTCCGCAGGCGGAGGACAGTACCGCCTGCTGCGCGGAGAACTGCTGCGCTGTCTCGTTCAGCGCCGCCTGCTCGGCCGGCGTGGTTGGATTCGACAGGCAGAACCAGTCATCCGTGACCGTGCTCGAATAGGCGCCGGAGCCATACGTGAGCGACATGCCGGAAGGTGGGGTCGGCAGAAACACATAGATGGGCGAGAGGGCGCTCTGCCAGGAGGCAACCGCCGGGTAAGCGCCGGCGGTTGCCTGGGCGTAGCACACAGCTGCCGTCTGCATCGCGGCGAGCTGCGTGTGCATTTGCGAAGTCATCGCAATGCGGATATCCCGGTCGGCCGGGACATAGCTCACCGTTGCCGCAAGCAGGGATGCAAACAGAGCAATCGACAAAACAGCGGCGACCAAGTTGAACATTAAACCGAGACTCCCCCTCTATGCCGACTACACTTTCTTTTTGACAAATGCCCTAAGCAAGGTGTTGCTGATTCGCTCACCAACGCGTAGCGCGGCGAATACGAACCCGATCACCCCGAGCCCGACCCACAACGGATCCGCGCGAAAGAACCCCCACCCGGTGACGAGCACGGCCAACCCCCAATCGAGCCAGATCAGCCACTGTTGCAGCCGCTCAAAGCGCCGGCGGGCGCGTTGTATACGCGCAGATCGCTGTTGGCGTGCGGCCTCGGCCTCTTTTGCGGCCAGCCCAAGCCGCTTGGCGTGCTCCGGTTCACTATTGCCGATCGATTTCGTTTCCCGCGCCGATTGGGTAGGTTGCGGCCGGCCGCACACCCGGAAAATCGGGTCGATTTGCCAGGGCCTGGGCGAGAACTGCAGGTTGTACAGCCAAACGGTTTCAGTGCCGCGGGTGAATCCCGTGGCTGGGCCGAGGTCGAAACCCTTGCTCAATTGCCCCCTTTCGTCGCCCATACCACCTTTCCTGTTGGCCAAGTAATCACCCCCCCTTCTGGAGGCAACCCCTGCCGGGGGCGACTACCGATCACTAGGTGCAGGCGAAAATTAAAGGATGCGCCAATAGGCGCGAAGATCGCAGAAGGGGTTCTCCTTCATGGTTCCCAGGTGATGGTGACGAGTCCGGACATGCTCTGCTCGCTTCCTATGATATTGTTGTTTGCGAGCGACGCAGTAACCGCCGTGGCGTTTGCGGAGACATAGGAGGACCCACCTCCGCCACCGCCGCCGGCGGTGTCGCTTCCGAGCGCGCCACCTCCGCCGCCGTAATAGCCGGAACCGCCGCCTCCGCTACCGTAGCAAGAACCGCTCGAGTCGATTGCCGCACCGCCGTAGTGCCCGGAGCCTGCGTTACCGGCCACATAGCATCCGGGATCTTTTCCGCCGCCGGATCCCGCCCCGATATTCGGTTGCGAAGCAGTTTCTGTTGTTACGCCGCCTAAGCCATTAATGGCGATGTAATTATTGGAGTAGTCGGTTGGCGAGACACCGTTCGGATATCCGCCGTTTCCTCCTGGGGCGGAGGGCGCTACCGTGCTCTCCAGCGTCCCGGCCCCTCCGCCGGATCCAGCAAATATTATCTCGCCGCCTATATCGACGTCGGTCAACCCGCCACCGTTGGCGCCGGGCGCTTGGTTGGTGTAGTAGCCCGAGCGGTAACCGACCCCGCCTACCGCAATCGTAGCGGTTGTCGTGCCGGATGGGATCGGCAGCGTCGCTTGGATTCTCACTCCGGATCCCCCGAGATATCCGGAAGAACCCTCCGTGTATCCCCCAGCGGCGCCTCTGGCGATCACGACCGCTTTCGTCGCCCAGGAAGGCACGGCGACGGTATAAAACGCATGCTGCTGCCCGCCGCTTTCCGTCGAATAAGAACCGCCTCGGTCGAGCGGGTAGAAATGAAACGTCTGTGTCAACGAGGATGCGCTACTCGCCGGCGGAACCGGCACCCCGAGGATCGGTACCCGCATCTGGTAAGTCGCAGCCTGTACCGCCGCGAAAGCCCCTGCCCCGGCCAATAACCACAACACCCTTGTGAGCAACCGATTCTTACGCATACGACACCTCTTGCAGCAAGACGGCTTTACAGCGTGCGCTTAGGCAGTACCCGCAAATTAAGGCGGAACGACCCTCGATCCGCGAGCACTAGGTGCAGCGCGGAATTCGAACAGGCGGGAGGTGGTAGCCAACCGGCTGTCCCGTTAATCCTCGTTCTCGTCCTGGATCTCGGAAACCGGGTCGATTCGATTGCGGGGCGTGAAAAGGTGGTGCAGAAGTGTCATGTGTGCCCGGAACAGGCTTTTGACGGCGTAGAATGACCATGCGGCTACTGAACCGAAGAACACCGCGAAGATCCAAGTGAAGGCCCCGACGATCGGCTGTACGAGGTGCCGCACGCCGGGAAGGCGATCCAGTAGCATGATCAGCAACACGAAGGCCGCGAATGCGAGCAGGAAAGTAGACACAGCCGACCCCTCCGGTAAAAAAGAAGGCCCCGCCACGCACGCGGGGCCGAAAGGCGAGTTCCTCGGTCAGACCCGAGCAGCCCCGCCTGCGTTGAAAATTCGAAGGTAGCGCCCTCGACTCGGGCCCTTTCTTCCCACGCTCCGGGGCTTACGGCCGAATGCGTACGCCGCGAACGCCTCGCAGGCAAGCGCATGACGCGCACATCCGGTGTAGTGCCCACACCCTGCACACGGGGGCTCAGGCATTCCCTGCAATGCCTGCCTAATTTTCATCAGCTTCATGGCTGCCTCCTTTTTGGACCCTGGAATGGGTCCTCTCGGAGAGCACTAGGTGCAGGTGGTAATTCGAGCGGACGGGAGCTGACAGGCGAGCACGCGCCCCTCGAGGGAGCTTGGCGACCGGAGAGCAAGCGGAAACTCGAGGACCCGAGGGGCTCGGCAGGCGAAGAAAAGCCCCTCCCAGAAGCTCAGGAGGGGCGTGCGAAAGCCAAATACTCAATTGAGAAGATCACACTCGCGAGCCACTCCCAAGCCGCGGCCTCATACCGATCGCCATGCCCATATTCCTCGGGCATGCGGTGGACCAGCTTTCCGTCCACAACGATGTCTGCTGTATAATAGGTATTCTCGTGGAGCTTTTGGAACCACCTAAGCCCCGTGATGGTGATAGATTGCAACATCGCCGCCACCTGCAGAACCCTCGGGCGGATTCTCTCGGAGGACACTAGGGGCGGGCGGCAATATAATCAACCGACCACCTCGAATGGAGAGCGGGTGGTGCGGGATGGGCAATGATTCAAGTGTTTCACGGTCCTGAGAAATACCGCCCGCATCAGCCCTTTTCTTGCGCGAGCCGGCGCAAGGCCTCTGCGAGCACTTGACGGTAGTCCCAGTCCGAGTGCTCGGCCCGAATGGCCGCGCACATTTTCGTACGTTCTGCCTTCTGCTTGGGGTTCGTGGTGAACAACCATGCGGCGTAGGGATCGGCAATGAACCGGTAGATCCCCTCGCCCATGTCCCCACGCACGTAGACCTCCGCATACTCGCCCGGCACTGTAGAGACCGTACCGAGCGCCTTGCGCAGCAGGTCGTCCCCATGCAGGCGCTCTTCCCGGAAGGCGGCGGCCAGGGATTCCGGCTTCTGGCGCAGCATGAACAGCCAAGCGGAGTTCGCGAAAGCCGCTTCGGAGGCCGCCGAACGACTGAAATCCTGGAACGACTGCATGATGACCCCGGCGGAACCCCCATACTTGCGGTAGGTACGATAGGCTCGTTCAATAAACGCGCCGGCCTGGGAGGATCCGAGCAGATCCCATGCCTCGTCAATCAGCATGATCTTCGGCACCGCGGAATCCCCGGTGTACATGGCGTCGGCGATGCGCTGCATGATCATCGAGAGCACGATATTTCGGAATGCACCTTGGCCCTGTAGATCGTCCAGCTCCGTGACGACGAAGTGCTCGCGCAGATCGACCGGCCGGCCCGTGCCGTTGAACCAGGGCGCAAGCCGCCCCTCGGTGTAGGTGCGCAACTGGTCGGCGATATCGTTGGCCCTGCGATCCTCGTGATTGGCAAGCCAAGCGGCCACATCCCCGGTCCACGCATCAGGACCTTTCTCTCGCCAAGCCGCTTCGATGGCGTGCTCCAGCGCCGCGTCCTGCCAATCCGGCACTCCGGCCTCCGTCGACGAGGACTGCGGGAACGCCATATAGCGGAACAGTTCCCGCAACAGCTCCATCATCTCATGGAGCCGAGCCTCATCTTTGATGTTGGTGAATGGGTTGAGATTCATCGGATCGTCGAGCTTGAAGACGAGATTCTGCCCACCGAGCTGCTCACACAGTTCGTAGTAACTGCGCCCGGCATCGATTACGAAGGCGTAGCCGTCCCGTGCCAGGAAATCCATCAGCATCTCCTGGGCGAGAAACGATTTCCCGGCGCCGGTGGCTGCGATGATGGCGAAGTTATAGTTGGACGATTCCGAGTCCTGCACGTTGACGGTAGCGATCTGCCCCCGCCTGGAGAGTAGCAGCATCCCCCCACCGGCGGGATCCGTTCCCTTCCAATCCCCGGCCATCGGAACAATCATCGCCGCCTGCGCCGAGGTCATCGTGCAAGATCGTTGCAACCCGGCCCGCTTGCTGGTGGGGTCGTGCAGCGGCGTAAAATATCCTGGCAGGCTGCACAGCCACACCGGCAGCGAGATATACGCTTCGTGGGATGCCCGGAATCCGTGCGCCTTCCAAAATGAGGAACACTCCGAGACTCGCTCGGCAAGCTGGTTCTCGCTTTCGCCGAGAAGGTTGATCCCCATGTACGCTTGCGTGAGCGGATGTCCGCTTCCGGCCTCATGGATCAATGTCCGCAACTCATCCCGCTGGTCGAACAGGTGCGACATGAGTGCTCGGTAGGCGGGGGAGTCGGAGACCAACTGCCGCGTGACTCCGGCGAGTTTGATCTGCATTTTATCCGTTGCCTTGTCCGGGTCCTTGATGCAGATGTTGGTGTAGGCGTAAAACGGCCCTGGAAGCATCTCCTGCGGGCGCAGCGGATGCCCGGTCGTAAGCCACGCGGTCAGCGGCAAATAGCTCTGCCGCGGGAACCCGTCGACCGTGACGCAGGCAAGCCACTGCTCTGCCTGCGCAGTGGCAAAGCACAAGGCGCCACTATCGGCTACCGTCAACCGCGCGCTCCGATCCACCAGGGCCGCGGCCCGGTCCAATCCGCCCGTAACGCTCTCCTCCGCTTCGATCTCGCGTAGCGGTAGGCCCGGATTGAGCAGCCCGCGCAGGAGTGCGCGCATCCTGCAATCATCGAGCGCCTCCGCGCGCAATCCCATCCCGCGGAAAGCGCTCACGAGCACCGAGCGACGCTTACGCATGGCCTCCTCGAAGGGGGGCCATGCGACGGCATCGTGCGCGGAACCCTCGAACGGCACCGTAACCGTCAAGAAATACCGGTGCTCTTTCGGGTGAAACCCGCGCCCGCTAAAGATCGATCGCCCCCCTGCGGCACGCAGCATGAAGCGTCGACGATGTATAGCCAGCTCCGCGACCGTTTCCGGCCCCTTGATCCTGGATCCCGCCCATGCTTCGATCACCGGGTCGATGTGGTGCGTCGACCATTGCCCGAATTGCAGCACCGCCCCCGGTACATTGACCAAATTGAGCAGACCCTCGACCTGGGGCTCGGCATCGGTCCCGATCCGCGAGAACGGCGTGTACTCGATGACGAATCCGATCCGCAATCCGTCGATCCCATCGAGCACCAGTAGCCCATCTTCGTATAGGTCGGCGTAGGGCAACATCTCCGAGAGCGATGCGCGTTCGAGCAATGCATCTGCTGCGAGCAACGTCGATGCGCGCACCTCCGGAAGCGGCGGGCGGAAGTAGCGCCGCACCCGCGCCCCCAGATGCCGCAGACCCGTCCCGAGACGCTCGCCGACGTTCTCCCGGTATTCCCCCGCCATCACAACCCCCCTGCGGGGGTCGATCCCCCTGCGGGTGGGGCAAATGGCTGCGTCATACCCTTCAGCACTCCCTCGGGAGCTGCTGCCTTGCCCGGCGTAAAGCCCAATGCTCCGGGCGAGAGTGGCGAGAACACCCCGGAAGTGCTGCCTCCGCGACCGCCACCCGCGATCGGTGTTGCGGCCCAACTCCGCCCCAGGTATCGCCAATGCCCCGGCGTCGTAAACCAGACGTAGCTCCCCGATATCAACCGTCCGGCGCCGTCCGACCAGGGCGCAAGCCACACCCGCCACGGGCGCGGTGGAACATAGATGGGGGTGCGGGGTCCAGCCGCTTCCGCCATCGCGCCCCCGCGCGGAGCAATCCCCCCACGCGGGGGCTCCCGACCTGGAAGGGGCTCCCGCCCTGGAAGGGGCTCCCGCCCTGGAAGGGGCTTGACCGTCCAGCCGCTCCAGGAGGTGTCGTGACGGGCTTCCTGGTAGGTCGTATGCACGGGCGAACACGCCCTTGGGCTCGGGCACCGATAGCCCTCACTGGAGCAGCCGGCCAACAGAAGCGTCACTCCGAAGATTACCGTGGCGCGCAAACCCATCACCTCGCCTCCCTGCTCTTCCGGGAGGCGCTTGACGGGGTTCCCGCGGCGATCGCCTGCCGGTTGGGAGCATTCGCGCCCATGTTCACGACAATCCCGATGATGAGATAGCGGCGCAGGGGGTCGAAGTACACCGGCGAGAGGCTCTTGCCGGTGTAGAGACGCAGCAGCCCCGGGGCCGTCGTGTCCGGAATCGCGCGCACGAAGTGCGTATTCGGCATGCGGTGAGCGAGAAACCCCAGTGCAGCCCGTCCTTCCAACGTCGTCGCATGTTGCGCGGCGTCGTCGACCCGCTTCATGGCGGATTGGTTGTTAATGTCGCCAAAGAACAAGGCGAACGCAAT
>VAPL010051588.1_pt1 | contig 20084 bp, 14 predicted proteins | sample 3395061 | NCBI WGS metagenome assembly VAPL01 (sample SAMN08290444, study PRJNA428436) | hydrothermal vent metagenome | isolation source: Deep-sea hydrothermal vent chimney 2 | place: Pacific Ocean: Juan De Fuca Ridge | depth 2182 m m | reverse complement strand
GTGGCGGTGGCGGCGGTGGTAGTAGCTTGCCATCAGTAGCACCAGCTCCGGCAGTTGCATCAATTACACCCGCAAATTTGTCGCAGTCTGTTGGTCTTAATGACCCAATTGTTGTTAAATTTAATCAATCGGTAGCCGATGCTAATCTTAATGGAGCAAAAGTTACAGTTAGCGTAATAAGTGAATTTGGTGATATTGTTACCGGTAGCACTGTTTATGATACAGCTACTCAAACGGTAACATTTACTCCCGATCAAAATTCTTATGCCATTTATGCAAAATACAATGTTGTTGTCGATTTGATAGACTCGGATAATCAAGCTGTTGTTAATTATCTGGCTAGTTTTACTACTCGCGATGGAGTTTGGTCATCAACAGTAATTGTGAATCCTAGTTCAGTAGCGCAATCGTCACCTCTATATTCGGCACAGGTTAGTGTTAATAAGTCAGGACAGGCATTTGCACATTGGACAAAACAAGGCGCTGAAATACCAAGTGTACTTGGGAATACTTATAACTCTGATTTAATGGTGAGTCATTATGATTCTGTATCAAACTGGGAGCTATCTGGTACAAAGATTGATTCCGATGATTCAGGAGGCATTGCTAGAAAGAAATTAGTATTAAGTGATAATGGAAATGCTGTTGCTATTTGGATTGCAGGAACAGTAGATTCAAGTGATACGCGGTTGTGGACAAATTATTTTAATCCACCAAACACGATTTGGAATAGAGATTTGGCTGGTAACATTTTAGCGCAATCATTAAGTAAAGATTCAACTAGCACCGTTCAGAATGCCCAAACAATTATTTATGATAATGCTGTTGCTATTGATAAAAATGGAAATGCAATTGCTTTATGGGATCAGTTTCAATCTCGTGGTGTTTATGTCAACCGATTTAATATGAATCAAGCGCCACCGGCTTGGTCAACAAATGAAACAAAACTAAATTTGTTGGTGAATAGTGTCGCTAAAGCAACAAATGCAAAAATTGTATTTGACGATTCGGGTAATGCAAATGTCATTTGGTTATTTGGAGAACCGATTAATGATAGAGCGGCAAATGCAGGTTCAATTTTAGCGGTGTATTACGATAATAATATAAGCGACTGGTCTAAAAATATTGATGGAAATATTGTTCCAAAAAAATTAAATTTAGAAACATATCAAGGAAATGCATTAGGTAATGCTTCTAATTTTAGAATTGCCAGCAATAAAAAAGGTGATGCCATTTTAGTTTATGAACAAATTGAAACTATAACTAACAATAATGTAACTGTTACAAATGTTGATATTTGGGCGCGTCGATACGATTCTATTAATGGTTGGATACAATCTCCGGTAAAACTTGAGAATTTAGCTGGTAGGTGTAACTCACCTACAGTAGATATGAATGAAAATGGTGATGCGATTGTTGCTTGGTTATGTGCAAATGGAACATATACAAATATTTATAGACCTGGAATTGGTTGGGATAAAAGTAGTACAAAAGTTAGCGCGAAGAATATTGTTCCTGGTGATACAGTTATTGGTTTTACTCGGTACGCATCTGTGGCAATTGATCCTAAAGGTAATGCTTTTGTTGTTTGGCTTCATAAACCAGAAGCTAGATTTAATAATAGCCGATTACAGTCGGCACGATATGCTAGCGGAATAGGTTGGGAAACGTATGCAAATGATGAAACTTATTTTTCTTTGGATAGTAACGCATACATTACTTACAGCATCCCACAAATTCGAGCTGATAAAAATGGGAATGCAATAGTGATTGTTGCTAAAACTGTTTCGGGAAAAAGAGATGCTATTATTTATAATTACTATCGGTATAGCAAAGGTTGGAATATGTCTGGTGGTTTAGGGAAAACACTCGTTTTAGATGAAAATATTCGTAATTATGAAATTGGAATTAATGGTCTTGGTAATTTTGAGTTTGATGATTTAGGTCGTATTATTGTTGTTAGTGTTAGTAATAGTTTTAGTAATAAAGGTAATACTCCTGTTAGAGAATTAATACATAAGTTACATGCCTTTAATTATAAATAAGTTATCAAAATTAACATTTGTCAAACTGAGGTTATAGAAGTTGAGCCTGCATGGCGGTATTTTATTGGTTTGCCCAATAAGTGTACTGTGTAGGCTTAATAAGATTCTAGCGCCATGCTTTCAATTTTACATTTAGCCATTTCTTCATCATTTTTATACCACCGTAATTAACTATAATTGTTGACTTTCCTGCAGGAGTATTTTTAACATACATATATGCTTTTGATTCGCCTTTGTAGGTTGGATCAACTTTATAACCTAACGGTTTTAACTCAGCCTCAACTTCGTTATGGCCTTTACCATAAATTGATTTAGGAGCATCTAAATTAAGTTTAAGTTTTTTATCTATTTTATTAGTTTTTTTAAACTTAAATTCATATTTATTAAAAAATGATTTAATAGCTTTAAACGCCTTACTCCCCGCCTTCAAAACAACCCCACCCACTGCCATACCAACCACTTCAATCGCGACCATATCAAACAATTGCTTTTTAGCTTGCTCTCGCATCACCAATGGCGCGCCATTGGATTCTAATGCAAGCTCAATATTGAGCTTCACATTCACAGCCGTTTTAGCTGCATCCATCACTAATGTCATCGCAGGGTTAACAGCTAATGGCGTGTCTAATTGGGATATCATTTTACCAACAGAATTATCAGCAAAGAAAATAGTCAGTGTATTATTCATGGCTTCATGAAATTCTTGTGTGGCATCGATGAAGCCAGCCGTTGTTTTTGACTCTAGTTTTTCAATTAATGCTGTTTTAGAGTCATCACTTAAATGTGTGCCAAAAATAGTCGTTACTTTGTTATTAATAAATGCTTTATCACCACTGCCGGAATAAAATAAATTAAAATCGCCAGTGGCGTTGCTAGCAAAGGCTTTGACTTTGTCGGTGACATTTTTACCGGTTAGTGTGTTTGTAAAATCATCATTCTTATCAACAAGCCCTGCTTGGATTGCTAGTTCGTGAACGAGTTTTGCTTCTGGGCTTTTATTGTAATCTGCCCATTGAAAGGTATTGAGTAGTTCGATATCGTCAGCGGTGTAGGCAGTGATGGCCGGTTTTAAAATAACGAAGAATGAAACACTGTGGCTTATTCCACCAATGACTGTGGCACTGAGTTTATACTGTCCGGGTTTTATTGAGAGTATTCCATCCCATTTATCCCAAGTGGCTGATAATGATTCACTGCCAACGCCATCACCGGTCCATGTTAATTCGAGGTTATTGGTATTTTAATGTGGTTCCATCAATAGTAATACCGCGTAAACCACGAGTAACAATGGCTGCTTTTTTGGGTTTTGTAATTAAAACACTCGGTTTATCATCTTGTTCATATCGTGAGGCACGGGCGATAGGGTTTTAATGGTTTCTCGCCTCGGTTGTATGCGGCTATTGCTTCATTTTTTGCGGCCAGATCTTTTATTAACATTTCGGTGTTGCTGGCGTTGTTTGATGTTGATTCTGTGTTAACACCACCACCGCTGTCATTATTTTCGGTTTTAACGATTGCAAGTACAAACACCATAACGGTATCGCGATCGGCGCGGGTGCAACTTGTTTGTTCTTTGCTGGATTTTTGATTGAATATTTTGGTGGTGCAGTTGGTGCTAACTTGAAAGGAGTTGTATTTACTGTATTTTTGATGATTCCTATTAGGCTGTTTTCATTACCAGCGTTTTTGCTGTAATAAGAGCTAAAGAATAGGTGGGCTAACTGCCCACCTTGAATGACTTATGATCATTGTATTTTACAGCGCCCCGCCTTACTAGCCGTAACAGCTTGACCGCTCTGTACACTGTTTCCTGATGCCGCTTGTCCTGGACTATATAATCCACCGGGGACTAGATTATTATTGATATCATTTAATTGATTAATATCAAAAATATATAATGCGGAATTAATTGAATCAGTAACATAAATTTGTTTACCATCAGGGCTTACTGCAAGGCCTTTTATAGAACCAAGGCTTGTAGCACCACCACTGTTAATACTGTTATAGGAATTAATAAATGTTAGTGCACCAGTAAAGGGGCTTATTTTAAAAGATTGGATACTTTGTCCGGTAAAACTGTATAAATATTTTCCAGATGGATGGGTAACAACATCAAATGTCGTTCCTCCGGTGCTCAAATTATAGTTATTAAAATTAGGACTTGCTGATAGTGTCCCATCATTATTAATAGTGTAATTTAGTATTCTTAAAGCAATCTGATCGGAAATATATAAATATTTTCCATCGTTACTAATTGCTAAAGATTCTAAAATGACATTATCTTGTGAAGGCACCACTACAGGATGATCAACTATTAGTGTTAATTCCCCTGTTGTTTTGATTGAATATATCCCTATTGATTTATTAGTTTGACTGGTGACATAAAGGTATTTACCAGATGGATGAATGATAATATCGCTCGGATTCGATTGAATAGCAAATGTGTTCGTTGGAATACTATTCAGTTCTGATATAGACGTTAGTGATCCTGTTTGGGTATCATAACGAAATACTTTAATAACACTGGCTGTTGAACGGCTTAGTACATATACATAACCATCTTGGTGGGTTGCCACAGCGATGTTGTTTGTGGCACTTATTACAATACTTTTTGGTAAAAGCAGTTCGCCTGTTTTTGGATTAACTGGATAAGCGTTTAGTTGATTAGAAGTAGTTGCAACAAACACTGTAACACCAAGGTTGTCGGTTACTGGTGCGGAGCTGGCTGTGACAGTATAGTTTTCAATGGTAGTTAGTGTGCTGGTTTGGGCATCTACCGGTATCAAAGTTTTTCCATTACTATCGATATTAAAAACGGCAAGGGAGTTTGTATTGTTTACATACACATAATTAGCATCGCGACCAACTTCTGGTAAGCCAGTTAACGTTGTTAGCTGAGGATCTGCTGCTACCATCTCGATTTTTGATGTGGGCACGTATAAAATTTGTTTACTCTGCAATTGCTGTGTTTTTATTGTTGGTTCGCTTGGCTTATTTTGGGTCCAGAGAGCCAATAAAGTTTTTGCTTGGTTTACAATTTTAACTTTCTCAAAGTTATAGGAAATTGGCATGCTTGATACTGGTGTTGCTGTCGTTTGCCAATTGGCACCATCAAATTGATTAAGGTATACATCATTGTTACCGGTATTGCTGTTTCTACCTTGTAACCACATTACAGAATAACGGTTGCCTGTGCTGGTGATACTGGCTTTACCGGGACGAACTGTCCCTAGTTTTTTTCCACTGAGTTGTATTATGTCAGACCAGGTAGATTTATTGATTAATACCCGGCTTTTTAGTGACACGGTAGTATCCGATTCTTTTTGTTGCCACACAAAAGCATAACCCGCACTACTGCCTGCGATTGCTGTGCTTCCGGCTTCCGCAATTGCGACAGGGTCGCTTATTACCAAAGGTTGTTGCCATTGGCCGACACGGGCATTTTTTGTAGGGTAGTTATATTGGTTAGCAAATAAATACGTATTGTTTTGATTTAGATTTTCGATAGCAACGTCGGTTGCTTCCCATGTTAAAGCATACCCTGTGCCATTGGAGGTTGCTTGCAAGTTGGTGACGTTGCCGATGTTGCTAATTTTAAACGGGCCATCAAATTGCGGTTGTCCGGTTTCAATATCAAGCTGGGTAAATACGGTGGCATAGACAAATGAACCGTTATTAGTTTGATCAGTTGCATACCAGTAAAATAGATAGCTATTGCCATTGGATACTAGGTTTCCTTGTTGTGCAAATTCAGTAGTGTTCACCGTTAGGGTATCAATATCGGCTGAAATAATACGTGAGAATTTAATTTGGGTGCCTTCTAATAGCAACTTTGCCCAACCTGTAGCGGCTGAATAAACATTGGCAAAAACTTGTGTGCCTCGGTTACAACTTGTGCTGGAATCATCTCCCATCCATGACACGGCATAACCCCGACCATTTGATGTAATATTTAAATTACTTATAAAGGAGCCTTTGCCTATCACTGTCTCTGCTGCCCAATTAAAACCACTATAAATTCTGGCATAAATGAAGCCACTTTCAATCCATGTAATTGCATATCCTTCACCAGTAATATTGGGGGCAGGACTGGTGATAGTTTGATAGGTTGAACTTAATTTGGATGAATTCACATTAGTAATATTGAGTTGTTGTGAATTAACCCAACTACCATTGCTGTACACACTGGCATAAATATTTGAGTTATCAGTCCATGCAACAGCAAAACCTAAGCCATTACTACTAACATCATTAAGTCTTATATTGAGTGGTGTCGAATTGATTTCTTGAGGTGCGCCCCAATTATTATTGCTATAGATACTGGCATATAGAAAATAAGTAGTATCGGATTTTTCCACCCACGCGGCCATAACTTCATTTGAAACATTTGAACTGTATTTTGGTTGTTGGACTACATTATTAACACCGTTGTTAATTTTTAATATTTGGTAATCGCTAACTCGAAAAGACCAAACATAACTTGCTGCATTATCGGTTTGCAATGAATTGTTAGCACCATCAAATAAGGCACTTAAAGTGAGCTCATAATCCAGGTTTACTACTAAATCTTCACCTTGATCAAGAAAAAAAGTAATTTGGTTATCTAGAGTTTTCTGGGGAGTACCGAGAATTGGAGTACTACTGCCTTTTAATGTGAGCTTTACATTGCTGCTATCGAGATTGCTTTTTGTTGCATTAAAAATAGTTTCGTTAAAGTTGACTACCAATGCTGTTTGGCCTGTTGTCACAATGCCATTATTAGCCGGTGTTGCAATCGGTTTAGCGGTATCCGCTGTTGGTAATGAGCTACTCCCCCCACCACAAGCCGCAAGCAATAAATAAAAAGGTAGAGTTACTAATGCTGAATATAAAAGAGATTTTTTTTTCATCTTCCATGCCTATTTTTAAATTCTGTTATATTAGAAAGTGTTTATATGTAGCTATTTATGACCACATACTACACGATCTAAATTGTGCGCGTAAGGCAGCATTTTACATAACGTTAGTTAAATATTAAGTTTAAATTGAATTTTTACAGTGGTTGGCTGCAGTTATTTAAATCAGTTTAAAATTTATACAATCCGTGTAAAGGCTAGATAACTGTAATTTTTTATATGAGTTGTTTAATATGATTGAGAGTAGCAAACCAAAATTTACATATGCAAAATACCGAATAGTTGGTGGTTTAGGGTTTTAAATATTTAATATTTCAATTTATTTATAGATAATATATTTAGCCGGAATAACGGTTTAATTGTTTTAAACTCGAAATTCCGGCTTATTAAATTAATTTTGTAAGTTATTTATTGGTGTGATGTGATTTAAGTTTGCACTCACTATTTTTCCTCTAACGCGATTGAATAAATAAAAGTGGGTGTTGTGCCATCTGTATTTGTTGGTCCAAATTCAGCCCACACGGCATAGCTTGTGCCATTGGGCAGGCTGCTAAGCATGATATTGCCGGATGGTTTATGCGTTATTGTTTTCGCATTGAGAAATATAGGTTGCTCACCAGCCCAGGTTTTTTTGCTGGGTATGTAGCGGTTATACATGATGCCAGATAAATTTGTATCGCTAACCCAACTGCTCATAACAATATTATTTTGATCGGCATGAATGCTATTATTGTCTCGCGCTAAACTTGTACCGATTGGGGTTGTTGTGCCCCAGCCACTCTGAGCCAAATAAGGGACATAATTTGGTTCTAAATCCTGGTTGATAACAGCAATTGTATTGCCATCGGTGAAGCTTATTGTTTTATGATCAGGGGCAAAAATGGTGGCTATATTAGTCGTGTTTGTATTAATTTGTGTCGCGCTGCCCCAGCCTGTTGCTGGATTGTAATGGTTAGCCCAAATTTCATTGTTGTTGGTGGTATTGAGTAGCCCCCAAGTAACATCAACTATACCGCTATCCGTTTGGCTGGAGTAGATAGAAACAATATTGGTATCAGGCAAAGTGTTTTCAATGCGCACCGGCGCATTACTAACAAAAGGCGATTGGCTTGACCACAGTGCATAAACACTACCTGTTGAATTAGTCGTATGGCTGATATACAACACATGGGCAACGCCAAGGTTATTTAAACTAACGCTACCAACGTGCGATAAATAAGCGAAGTTTGCAGTTTTCAAATCGGGGTTGTTTTGCAATACATCCTCTGCCGTGCTACTCCACACACCGGCGATGATGCCGTTATTAGGTACAAAGCGTTTGGCCAATATTTTTGAATCCACGCCGCCACCAACATCCACGTCCCACACGCTAATTGCGGAGCTATCGGGTAGCATTGCTAACGCATGGTTTGGCATGTTGCTTGAAGATCCCGAGGTAATAATTTCGGGGGGTGTGTTTAACCATTTACCGGCAATAAACCGGTGTGATTTTAATTGAAAGTTTGTTGCAACAGCAGGATCGGTTTGCACCCAAGTTAATAGTGCATTGCCTTTTTGGTTCATTGCCAGATGCAGGGTGTTGAGCAAACTGGTAGGAACTCTAACATTGGCTACGGTGACAGTTGTTTGCCAACCGGTGCCATCATTTAAGAATTGGCGTGAGCGAATGGTGGTGTATGGTTCTACTGCTACCGGTGGATTGGAAGTAACTAAGGCATCACGTTCTAACCACACAACCAATCGATTGCCGTTGTTATCAAATACAGTTTGGATATTATACTGGCTAATAATTTTAGTTGGTAACTCTTGTATTGGAAAAGCCGCTACCTCCCAGGTGCCGTCTTTTATACGAAAAGTGGTTGGTGAACCGTTGGGCACAATTAATGGATTAGAGAATTCGTCAACAATATCGCTGGTTAGAGTGATGACGTATTGGTTTAATAAATTCAATTTTTTTACTGGCTGAAACGAAACAATGTAAGTGTTGGTTGCCGATAACGTTTGCGTGAATGTGCCATTAATGGGTGTTGCTAATACATTACTATCAAGTTCACTTTGTGCTTGTACTCTAAAATTAGTTGGAGTGAGGCTAGCCGTTGCTATTTTTTTACTAAATTCAATAACGATTGCTGTTTTTGATGAAACATCTTGCGCGCCATTAACCGGGCTTTTTAATGTAAAGCTTGGTCTGGTTTTATCCGTGCCGGTTTGAAAAGTGTAGGTTGGAATTGCCGGCATGGCATTGTCTTTGGCATCAACGATGCCTTGAGAAATAGTAACGTAGTGAGTCGTGTTTGCGCTGAGCACCTTGCTTGGATTAAAAGTGACTTGATTGCCATTAACCTTCGATGCTCCCGCAATTTTTGTTCTGCCGGTGCCCGTTGTGCTGTCTACTTCCAGTGTAAAGTTTTGATCAAACGATGCTTTGGTAATTGGCTCCGAAAAACTGAGGATCACTTTGGATTGCAGGCCGACATTTTGTGCGTTTTTAGCCGGTAAAAATGACACAATTGTCGGGCTAACATTATCGAGAGTGGTAAACGACCATGTTTGCTCGGTTAAGAAATTATTGGCTTTATCTTTAATCGAATTTTTTAAGGTGATCTCATATAGTGTCGCTCCTTGCAGGTTTTGATTTGCAAGTGTGTAAGTCGCGGTATTGGTGCTGTCATCATAAACGATAGTGCCACCGTTATTGGGTGTAACAACAAAGCCGTTTTCAACGGAATTTTTATCCATTGCTTCGTCAAATGTTGCAGAAATAACGGTGCTAACAGGAAAGGTTTGGTTGCTGCCTGTTGCTGCTGGTGTCGGTGTAAAATTAATAACCGTGGGTGCTGTGGTATCGGTATTGGGTAAACCACCGCCACCACTGCCTCCACCACACGAGATTAAAGCGACACTGGTAAAAAGTGATAATAAAATGAATTTAAATTGACTAGCAGCAAGTCCCTGCATTTAAAGCTCCTTAAAAAATTAAAATAGTAAACTGGTTTTAAATCCAGTTTACTATCAAAGTGGTGATTGTTTTAGAAAAAAATTAGACCGGCTTATTATTTTGGCACGGCAGTAAAATTTTGGTTTCGATTTGGGCTATCACCGATGGCGATAAGATTACTGGAAAAATCATACAAACTACTAATCCCTGTTACAAGGTAGCCACTATTGGGTAAACCTCTGGGTGAAATATAATTACCCAAGTTATCTGTTACGGTTGTCCAAGTTCTGCCTGCCTGACTTACAAACTGAATGGTAACACCACTAACGGGTGTGCCATCGGCAAGTGCTACTTGCCCGGATATTACTGACATTCTACCATCGAGCCAGTGAATAATATTTCGTAAAAATTGCTCGTTAAAAGCAGCCGATGCAACGTGCATTCCCCAAGGTGTTCCATCATCGAATAATTGCGTGGTAAACATCGCGGCTTCACTTGAAAGATAAACACGCCCGGCACCAACTTTAATGGCCATGCCTTGGTAGAAACCCGGTTGTAGCTCTAATATAGGTTCAAACGTAGCATCGAGCGGTGGGTTTGGATTGATTGAAAAAGATGAGCCGGTAAATGTTTTAACATATGAAACTGCCTCTGTTGTATTTCGTCCAAGCACTAGATCGGAATTTGGATTAAGAATATTATTGCTGGTATTGGCTGTGTCGAATACGACTGTTGGAACGGTCACTTGATTAACATCAATTCCAAAAGCTAAAGCAAGATTGGTGGTTTGTGCAAATGGTGGGTGGTCTATTATTAACAATAACGAACCGCCCTGTTCAACCCATTGGTGTATTTCTGTCACTTCAAGATCGGTTAGCGCATCACCAATCGAAGTGTTACACGGCACCGCTTGGCATGGGCTAGCGATAACTAAAATATTGGCGAGATTTTTTTGGTGTTGAAAATCAGAAACGGGTGTTGCCGTTGGGTCGTCCACAAAGGGGCCATCGAGTGCTCGAATGTTATAACCATCGGCTGTTAATAATTTAGTAAAACCATAATAAGATTTATTCGCGATATGAAAATTATTATGTCCTTCGTCAAATAAGATGATCGGTATTGGGATATTTTCAGCATCATCAACAACTGGTGCATAACTCCAATCGGGGCTTTGCGAAAATGCACTGGGTGACATGATGAGGCTTGCTGCGAGCGCTAATAACGTTGCCGATAATTTATTTTTTAAACCTAGTTTATTAAGTTCCATTTCATTTTTATCCTTGTCGAGTAGTGTATATCGAATATTTTAATTTAGGCGTGAGTTATAAAAAATATTAATTTTTTTAAATTTATACAAATCCATACTACGACGAAATTATATAGTGTGGCTAATAAAAATTATTTATAGAAGGTTTATAATGTAACTAAAGTGACAGTTTATTGTTTTTGGAAAATCCAATTTGGGTTGTGCTATGTATTTGTTAATTATAAATTATAAGGTTTGTTATTATTTTTTTATACTGCACTGAAAACATTATCATCAGGCAACAAAATACTGTAGCTGATCAAAATCATTAATTGCGTGAATAGTTTTTTACCAGCCTTTTATTGGCTGTTAATTTTATGTCATCTACTATAATCTCATTCTATATTATATAAACATTGGTGACAGGATGAAAACAACAGTTGAACATTGGGATGCGATATTTTCATGCGCTGATGATACAAAATTAGGCTGGTATGAAAATGATGTGTCGCAAACATTAAAATTGTTGGCTCATGTTTCAGATTGGGAAAGTTATTCAATATTTTTACCCGGTGTGGGCACATCTATTTTAGTCGATGAACTTTTATCGAAAGGTGCAAAACTGATTCTTAATGATATTAGTCATGCCGCTCTTGAGACGATTAAAAATAAAGTGATTGATAAACAGGATGAAATTATTTGGCTTTGTCAGGATATCGCTGACCCTATTCGTGAGAAGTTACCAACCATTAAACTGTGGATAGATCGGGCTGTTTTGCATTTTTTAACAGACCAGCACGATGTAAAAGCGTATTTTGATAATGTAAAATCAATATTAGCTGTAGGCGGTTATATTTTATTTGCTGAATTCTCTAAAACGGGCGCAACGAAATGTGCGGGGTTGGATTTGCAGCAATATTCCGTTGAGGATTTATCGGCTAATTTAGGCACATCATTCAAGTTAATATCGCATTTTGATTATGTTTACCTCAGCCCAGATGGAAACCCAAAGCCTTATATCTATGCGTTGTATAAACGAGAAAAGTAACTGGCTAAAAATAGTATAAGAAGCTATAAAGGTATCACTTAAAATTAGAATTAGAGGCTAAGAATGAAAAAAATTTTCGGTAATACCGCGGTGTTTCTAATTCTCTATATACTACTCATGGTACCGACCTACCTCTTACCCTTCTTAGGCTCAAATTCAACAATGCTTAATGTTGCCGGTGTTGCCTCGGGATATGGTCTTAGCCCGACGTTTTGGTTGCATTTTATTTTGCTTGCTTCATTGGTTTTAGTGACGTGGCTTCGAGCAATCTACATCGCTAAAAATTGGCTTGTAATATTGCCTATTTTAATTTTTGTGTTTGATTTGGTGCCGTTAATTAATAGCATTCCGTTAGTGCCAACGATATTGCATTTATTAACAATAATTATTGGTGCGACGGGAAGTCGCGCTGTTTCAATGATCGCCGTGAGTGAAGATAATCCAGAATAAAACTGCTGCTCATTTTACGCTATTTAGCGCTAATATAATTGACGCTACACAGTAAAATTATTAGAATTTACCGTAACGGCATTTCTGCACAGGAATTTAACATCGGATGGATAATTACCACAGTGACACATGGAAAGGTATTGTTGGATTAATTTTAATTGCCAGCCTTATTTCTTGTGGTGGTGGCAATAATGAAAGCGCCTCCACAGTAGTTCCAATTCAACAACCTTTACCCGAACCCATTCCAACACCGGTAAATAATGTCGTCCAAATTGATTTTAGTTTTAATGATGGTACTGATGCGTGGCTTGCGGGTTTTTCGGATTATAGTGTCGGTTCTGATGGTCTGCAGTTATCATCGGGTTATGAACAATTACCTGTTCCTTTAGATAATTTATCCGGGTTTAGTGTTTCAGGAACCAATCGGGTTGATGATCTTTATATGTTTATTAAAAAAGCATTTACGGGTTTTTCCGTTAATTCTCGATATCAAATTCAATTTGAAATAACATTTGCAACCAATGCTTCTGGAGCCGCTGATTGTAATGGCGTTGGCGGGGCGCCGGGCACGGCTGTTACGATTAAAGCCGGTGCGGTTAATATTGAGCCGTTGTCGGTGCTGGATGCGAATAAATACACCATGAACATTGACAAAGGCATTCAAAAAAACAGCGGCCTAGATGCCCTTAATATTGGTCATTTTGCTAATACTCGACCTTGCGCTGATAATACTTACGAAGAAAAAACACTACGCAGCGATCCAACTACGCTACTCGAAGTCACTCCTGATTCCGATGGCGTGTTGTGGTTCTTATTTTCAACCGATTCCGGTTTTGAATCCACCACCCACATCTATTATCTTCGCGGAAAAATCATAGCGACTAAAATATAAGCAATATTGCTTGTATTTATCCGCAAATTTAATTATCGTTAAATTCTTAAAACGATTATTATCGACACCATTTTTCACTGGCGATAGGTAAAATTACTACTACAATTATAACGACTATAATTTTTAGGTGAAATTTATTTTTTAAGAATAAACAACTTCGTTAGGACGCTAGTAGGTAATGATGGATAGTAAGGTGGGGCCTAGATTAGAAAGATTACTTTCTCAGATTAGCGAACAAAGTTCTGAAGTAGACTTTTTAAGTGATTTACTGATTTTAGTCTTGGATGAAATGTTAGAGTTTTATCAATGTGACCGTGCCTGGTTTTATTACCCGTGTGATCCAAATGCGAAAACTTGGCGTGTCCCGATGGAGCGTACTCGTCCAGAGTGGCCTGGTGCAAATGAACTGGATGTTAATACGCCGCTGACCCCCGATGATGCTAGGGCGTTAACACAATTGATCAATGCTAAAAAGCCGGTAACATTTGGTAGCAATGCTGATCATCAAGTACCCGATCATCTAAAAGTAGCTTATTCTGTGCAATCGCAATTAGCAATGGTTTTTTATCCTAAAACAGGCAAACCGTGGTTGTTCGGTATTCATCATTGCGCAAAAGAACATCATTTCACCAAAGAAGAAATAGAATGCTTTGAATTAATTGGAAATAAAACAGCTGGCGTTCTGGGTAACTTAATAATTTTACAACGCCTAATAGAAAGCGAAAATTATAATCGAGCACTATTTCATAGTGCTGTAATAGGTTTAACATTGTGTTCGTTAGATGGTGTTTGTGTTGATGTTAATAAATCGTTCGCAAAAATTCTTGGCCTAAGTGTTGATGATATTGTTTCTAAAAAAATATATGAATTTATTCCAGCTAATTATCATGTTGCTGTTAAACAACAACTTAAATTAGTTGCCAGCACAAGCCAACTTGGGCCATACGAGAGTGTTTATCTGCATAAAAATGGTCGTATAGTTTATGTTTCCGTAACGAGTGTTGTTGTTATAAAAGAAAATAGTTCTTATATCTGGTCAAATGTTGAAGACATCACCAAACGAAAATTACTCGATATTGAATTAAAACAACATAAAGAAAATTTAGAAGAGCTTGTCCAGCAACGTACGCAAGAGTTAGAAGTTGCTAAAAATGAAGCTGAATTGTCGAATAATACCAAGTTAGAATTTTTATCTTCCATGAGTCACGAATTACGAACTCCGCTTAATGCTATTTTAGGTTTTAGCCAACTTCTAGAAATGAGTTCAATTAATGCTAATGATAGAGAAAATGCCAATCAAGTTGTTAACGCGGGAAAATTACTATTAGCGCTAATCGATGACATACTCGATTTATCAAAAATTGAATCAGGGCATGTCGCCTTTTCAATGGATAAGTTTAGCTTAAATGATTTGCTTAATGATTGTTTATCTTTAGTTTCAAATCAAATTAACAAACGAAATATCACAGTAGTTAATAAAATTTCAAGCCACAAAAAAGACGTAACAGTGATTGCAGATTATATACGTCTTAAACAAGTTATTATCAATCTATTAACAAATGCAATAAAATACAACCATGAGTTTGGAAGAATCACATTATCTCGTGAAGTTGTTAAATCAAATAGAATACGTATTTCAGTAACCGATACCGGCAGTGGCCTGTCTGAAAAACAGCAACAAAAATTATTTGTCCCCTTTGAGCGTGTTGGGGCAGAAAAATCGAATATTCAAGGCACCGGTATTGGTTTGGTCATTACCAAACGTTTAATTGAATTAATGAATGGCAGTATTGGCGTGAGAAGCAAGCCAGATATTGGAAGTACGTTTTGGATTGAAATTGGCACGGCTAAAAATAATGAAAATGTTATCGCGCATGAAAAACTAAAGAACGATTTTAATACTCGCGAAATAATATATCGAGAATCGTCCTCAAATAAATTGATTTTATATATTGAAGATAATATCGCAAATTTAAGATTGATTGAGCAAATTATAAAAAAACAATCACCTTATAGATTGTTATCAGCCAGCAATGCTTTGGTTGGAATAGCACTAGCTGAAAAACATGCGCCGGATTTAATTTTGATGGATATCAACTTGCCGGATATGGATGGTTATCAGGCGATGAAGAAATTACAATCGAATGAGGCAACTAAAAATATACCTGTCATCGCCGTTAGTGCAAAAGCGCTATCGAGTGATTTAGAGCAGAGCAAAGCATCGGGCTTTAAAGAATACATAACAAAACCACTCGATATCGATAAATTTTTAATGAGTATTAATACCTTATTATAATAAAGTATTAATTGATAGTCTTATCGTTAGTGCCAATATAAGTATCGTAATTACTACTATAATCTGTAAAATGTTCTTCTAACATTTTTTTATATTCCGTTACAAAATAGTCAATTGAATGGTCTTTATCTGCTTTAAACTGCTCCTTTGATTCAGCGTTGGAAGCAACCAAAAAAGTATTAAATCGAGCAGCTGCATACAAAAAAGTAGCACTGACCTTGCCTTGGATAACATCTTTGCTTTGTTTGTTGGCTAATGCAATGTAGCTATCAGCCATAGAAAAAAATTCATCATCCTTATGAGTGTTTTTAGTTTCATCGCTCATCAATATCTCCATTCGAAATTATCATGTCCAAACAACAATATTATCATACCACCGTGTGATTGGGGGGAACGATTTTGAAATCCAGACAAAGCTAAGTACAACAGCCAATTTGAATCTATTAAATAAATTTGCTATGTTGGTGTTAATCTAACCAGAGTCAGGATCACATGGGTTCATATCGCAGTCAGCTTATTCAAATCCTTGAGCAAGGTCATATTGCTTCCGATAAAATTAATGAGGCTCTCTCACTTCTTGAAATCTCCCCCAACGCTAGCCGGTGGCGAAACTTTATTGATCATCTTCTGCTGTGGGTTGGTGCGCTTGCCATTGCATTATCCGTGGTGTTTTTTATAGCTTACAATTGGAATGAACTTGGAAAATTCACTAAATTTGCAGGCGTCGAATTGTTATTGGTGCTGGGGATTGTTGCCTATTGGAAGCTCGGTGATACCAAAATACTCGCAAAAATAGCGTTACTATTATCAAGTATTTTCCTTGGAGTGTTACTTGCACTAATCGGACAAACCTACCAAACAGGAGCCGATCCGTGGCAACTATTTTTTTACTGGTCGATAATGATGTTACCGTGGGCATTCATCGGACGATTCGCTGCAATTTGGTTAGTCTGGGTATTTTTAATAAACTTAAGCAGTTATCTGTATTTTGATACAGTTGGTAGCATTTTTTGGATGAGATTGGATTCTGGGATTAATTTCTTATGGATTAGTTTTGTTATTAATACTGTAATATTAATTTGTTGGGAGGCACTCAGTGGATATTATGTTTGGTTAAACGAACGATGGGCAAGCCGAATAATAGCAGTGGCATCGGGCATTGCAATAACCTGGATAATAATTGATTTAATTTTAATTTCAAAACCTCTGTCGATAACATCAAGCCTAATCTGGCTGGCTTGGTTCATAATATTTACTGCATTGTATTTATTTAAAATCAAAGATTTATTTATGTTGTCCGGGAGCTTTTTATCAGGCTCAATGGTAATAACAATATTCTGTATACGTTATATCATAGATGATTGGAGTGCCATTGGTTTTTTTATTATTGCAATATTAATTATTATTTTAGGTGGTGGTTCGGCGTTTTTATTAAAGCGCATTAACAGGAAATGGCAATCATGAGCGTTGACACAAAGACAATTTGGGCAACATTATCATCTGCAAATTTAGTTGAAGGTGAGCAAGCTAACAATATTGAGGTGAATTCACCTTGGTATGTAAAACTATTGTTAGCACTTGCTGGTTGGTTTGCAGCATTGTTTCTACTGTTATTTGTTGGCATCTCATTAGAAAGTTTTTTTGATAATAAAATTTTATTTTTTATTGTTGGGTGCTTCATGATAATTTTTTCATATATTATTTTTTATAATTCAAAAAATGATTTTGCTGAAAACTTTGCCTTGGCGGTGAGTATTGCAGGCCAACTGTTGGTTATTTTTGTAATTGTCGATAATGGCGATGGATATCTCGATACCAACTCAAAAATATTCGTCATTGCGCTATTTCAAATAATACTAACAGCGATTATGCCAAATTATGTGCATCGTTTATTAACAACACTTGTCGCGGCAATCCTAAGTGTGGGTTATTTAAAAACATTGCAACAGTATGGCATTCCAGATATCGCAAGCAGTGTTTTATTATTGTTATCAGCTTGGTTATGGTTAAACGAATATAAGAGTTATAAGAAAATTAAAATAAGGCAAGCTATTGCATACGGTTTGACGCTGGCTTTAATTATTCTTTATATTTCAGAAATTAATAATGTTAGCAGTATTTTCACCCAGTTATTACCAAGAAGTTTTAGGTATAACTCGCACAGTTGGTTAAGTGAGTTATTAGCCAGTGTGGTGGCTGTGTTTATTATATGGAATTTATTAAAACGCACCGGTCATCAGCGTTTTGATCACGTCACTATTTTAGCATTGTTAGGCACGTTGATTTTCAGCGCCTTATCATTAGAGGCTTACGGCATTACAGCTAGCTTGATTATTATAGTATTGGGTTTTGCTAATAGTAATCGGGTGTTATTGGGCTTGGGTATTGCAGCAATGTTGTATTTTGTATCCGCGTATTATTATTATCTGCGCATGAGTTTAATTGATAAAGCACAAATATTATTAATCATTGGCTTATGCTTGTTGGTTTTACGAATGATTATGTTACGTGTGCTTGACTACAAAAGGGATAACGTAAATGAACAATAAAATTGCATTTTTGTCATTGCTGGTTATTCTCGGTTTAGTCAACTGGACAATTATAGCAAAAGAAAAACACCTTGCTAACGGTGATATCGTTTATCTTAAACTAACACCGCGCGATCCGAGATCATTAATGCAAGGTGATTATATGACACTTAATTTTGATGTAGCAGATGAAGTTTATCGAGCCTTGCCAAAATTTAAAGCGCAATTTTCATTGCGCCAACGGGTAAAGACTCCCAATGGTTTTGTGGTGTTAACCATGGATGAAAAAAAAATTGGGACTTATAAAGAAATTTTTGATAATAGCACATTATCAAAAGACAATATTTTAGTACGTTATCGTGTACGTAATGGTCGAGTAAAGTTTGCAACCAATGCCTATTTTTTTCAAGAGGGGCAGGCTAAAACATATCAACAAGCGTTGTATGGACAGTTTCGAGTAAATTCAAAAGGTGATTTATTATTAACAGCAATGTTTGATAAAGATCTAATTAAATTAACACCTAAAATTGATTCGAAAAACTAATATTTTGAGATTTGATTTTAGTATTATTCATGCAATTATTTAGTTGCTGGTAGCTTTCATACAGTGTCATTCGTAACAACTCAATAGGCGCCTGCCTCCAAAACCCTATCCTAATTGATATTGCGCACAAAATTTGGGTGTTGTGAATATAGGGTTTAAGAGGTATAAGATTGCAGTTTTTGTTTAATCCATAACTCGGCTTGGTTAACTTCTTTTTTCTTTAGGTTTGATTTTAGAGCGTTAACTTCCATAATTTTATAGTCAACCATCGGATCATTATTGCCGTTTTTATTTGAAACTGCTAATGATAATTTCATCCATTGATATGCTTTAAGGAAATTCTTTTTCACAAAATCGCCCTTTTTATAAAATAACCCCGTTTGAAACATTGAATTAACTTCACCACTTTCAGCCGCTTTTTGAAACCATTTAAAGGATTTTTCCCTACTTTGTTCGCCGGCTTCACCTGTCATATAGAGAGTTGCAAGTTTGTGTTGGGATTTTAAATGACCATTATTGGCTGCGATGGTTATCCAAGGCATGGCTTTTGATTTATCGATTGGAACATCCAGTCCATCCATATAGACAGTTGCTATTGCGAGTTGTGCATCTGCATCACCAGCAATGGCATCTTGTAGCTTATCTTGATGTTTTTTTGGTATATCGGCGCTGTTAGGAAATGAGCCAGTGCTTTGTTCGCTGCAGGAACTTAGCAGCAAAAATAATAAAGGGGTAAAAAAAGAAATTAGCTTGGAGTTATTCATTTTTATATACGCCATTTGTATAGGCAATACTTAACGTATTGCAGCTATGTTTACCGATTAAGAATTACTTCATTGTAATGAATTTGATTAAGTTTAAAAGTAAAAAAACACTTTTTATTAATTAAGACCATTTTTTTATTCTTATATATCCCTAGTTTGAGAACTTGTTTTTATTCAGGCTTCATTCAGGTTATGTTAAATATACTTTAGCCACATTAATAAATAGTGTTTAACTAAATAAAAGGAATTTAAAGATGTATTTAAATAAAAAAATTATAACTAGTTTAATTTTAGCAGCAAATGTAAATATTGTTTTTGCCGGTAATTACATTGGTGGCTCGTTTGGTCAATCTAGTGTTGATGCCTCCGGATATAATAAACCAACGGCTTATAAATTGTTTGGAGGCTTACGTAATAAAAATTTTGGTATTGAAGCGG
>VAPL010171541.1_pt1 | contig 20085 bp, 36 predicted proteins | sample 3395061 | NCBI WGS metagenome assembly VAPL01 (sample SAMN08290444, study PRJNA428436) | hydrothermal vent metagenome | isolation source: Deep-sea hydrothermal vent chimney 2 | place: Pacific Ocean: Juan De Fuca Ridge | depth 2182 m m | reverse complement strand
GACTTTGTGGACTTGTGGTTTAAATAACCATGGACAGCTTGGTGATAGTACTATTATTAATAAATCAACTCTAGCACAAATAATATCTGGAAGTGAGGAAGAATTTTTAGTTCTTTTACAAAATGCTTTAGCAAATTATGTAATCTCAAGTGAACAATCTCTTGATTTTGCTTTTCAATTATCTACTGCGGATTCTTCTGTTACTCCTTCGGTTGACCAAGTTACTTTGGATTTTCAAACTGGAAATACCTATATAAAACTTAATTCTGCTGATTTTGAGATTATTCAAGATGATTCTTTACATACCAGAATTAAAAAGTTATCCGTTACCACGGAAGCTGATTTAAAAGTTAATATTGTCCTCTAAGGAGATACACAATGGGAATTCCATTAAAAATACATAAAAATTTGTCAGGAATCGAACTTCATTCTGCTCGTGGAGTTCAAAAAACAATCCAGAATATGACACAAAATGATTCTGCTATCTTAAATAATCAATTTGATCCAAATGGTTTTAGGTTAATTGATATTTATGAGAAAAATGCGGGGGCTTCGGGTGTTTCCAATACTTCTCTTGATTTTGATTTAATTGATGAAAGTCAGTTTATTCAGGAAGATTCTACCAATGGAACGGACTTTATTAATGGAGTTGTCCAGTTGCATGATAATGGTGGTGATCCTACTTCCAATTATGCTTTTAATCCTAATGATATTAGCCCATATGTTATACTATCTAACAATAATAGGTCATATGCAGGTACTTTGTATGCTGGGTACACAGCAGCTAGGTGTTTCCCAATAATTTCTTCAGGGAAGTGGTATTGGGAAATAACTTGTAATACAAATGTGGCAACTATTTCCGGTTTAATTTTACAAGGAACAGCTTTGCCATATTCTTCTAGTGCTTATACACAGCAAGATCAAACTAGCATGTTGTGTTTCTATTTTAACACAGGTGAAATGATGTCCCCAGTACGTCAAACATGGATGACTGGAGGATGGGTTGCCGGGAAAGTAAAGGGTTTTGCTTTCGATGCAGATAATGGGACACTGCAACTGTATACTGATGGAGTTGCTGATGGCCCACTCGTAACAGGAATTGACATGAGCACCCCTTGGATGGTTTACAGTTCTATCGACAATGTTAATGCTGATGGAAGTGTTTATATTACTACTGCAACTAGAGGAGCTGATGTTGTTTATCCAGTCCCAACAGGGTTTCTACCATTGGATAACGCAAATGTCTATGATTCAAATTTACCGTATTATGTAACTACTTCCGATCAAAATCAAGTTTTATTGGGGGATGTTGATACTTTAAATTCTCTCTCAATTACAAATTCTGTCCCTGCTAATACGGCCCTTGGGTGTTTAGTATCTTTTGATGGTAGAACTACTTGGAAAACAATTACTTCTGGAGTTTTAACAACTCATCCTGGATTAACAGACAAAACTAATTGGGCCCCAATATCTGAAATGGAAGCAACACTAACTAATTTAGATACAACAAACATATCTACTTTAGATTTTGCTTTTTTATTATCTACTACGGATTCTTCTGTAACTCCTTCTGTTAACCAAGTTACTTTAAATTATGATGAAATTGGAATTTACGAACAAGCTAGTGATGCAGATTATGAAGTAAAAATAATTTCTGCTACAGAAACCTCTATTTCTAAATTATCAACAGGAACTCAAGCATCTATAAAGATTAATGTAAAGGCATAATATAAAGACACAGTATATGTCTAAAAGGTGGAATATTGAAAAATGTAACTGTAGTTGTCTGTGATCCTTCTCCAAAAGCAAGAGAAAATATTTGTCTTTTGTTAGAACAGATTGGTATTAGAGGGGTAAACATCACTTGTACAGAAAATATAAAACAGACATTAGAGATTACGGAAGCTGGGAAACCAGATTTGGTGTTTGTTGATTTGACAATTTCTGATGTAGAGGGGTATAGTATCTGTACTATGCTTGAGAAAAGCAGGGATGTTTATAATGTTCCTGTTATTCTTATGGCATACAAAGATGAGGGTGTAAACCCACGAAGAGCTATTACAGTTAAAGGAAGAGGTTTTTTATCAAAACCAATTCAAATAATCTCTCTTAAAAAACAAGTTGCAAAAATATTAAGAGAAAGAGAGTTAGAAGCTAAAATAATTGAAAAACACCAAGATTACTCTTGTAAATCTTGTTTAAGTAAAGGCTCCAATGATGTCAAATAATGATGTGGTTACTAAGGAGTGGTGTGAACAATCCAGAGAAAATTGTTCTGCACGTCTTAACGATAAATACTCCGCTATGAAAGAACTTTTTACTTCAAGGTTGGATGGTATTGAGGATCAGTTAGAAAATATGTTTGCAGATATCCAGAAAGTCCTTTCTGATGGAAGTATAAGAATGTCCACAATAGATGCCACCATTTCTAAAACAAAGGATAATTTAAATATTGAGTTAGAATTATGTAAAAAGGAACTTCACCAACAAGTTACTTCAATAATGGAAAAAGTCCATGAAAATGAACTTTCATTTGCTTCCAGTAATAAACTAAGTATTACCCAAATTATTGCTATTGCTTCTTTGATTATTGTAATTGCAGGTGCTTTAATTGGAACATGGGGGCAGACAAGAGTAAACAGTTCTATAATTTCAGAAATGCACTTAAAAGTGAATAAAATATATGAGCATATTTATGAGGGTAAATAATGATAATTATTAAAAATCCAACTCTTGATTCCGTGTTTATCTCAGATTTAGGAATTAAAATAGGTACAAAGGATTCTGTTATTGCTGAAGAATACGGGTTAAATAAAGGTGTAATTTCAAGTTCATCTAATTTACGCAACTTGGTTGCTAACTGTGTTCTTATTATAAGTGATGGAATTTCTGATTTGCCTGTTTCTGAGGCATTGAATCATATAAAGATTGAAACTGAATATGAGGACAAACAAGGTAGTTTTGTTCTTCCTGTTGGAGGAAAAATAGGGCAAGTTTTAGTTAAATTATCTAATAAAGATTATGATGCTGGTTGGATTGATGTTACTGGAGTTACTCCACATGAGGATATTCCTATTTCTTTAAATTATTATTTTCAAGAAAGACACTGGGAGAGATCACAAACATATCATTTTGAAGGAACCAAAGTAGTGGGGACTCCAAAAACATTTACTATTGAGTGTTCTTTTCATTCCCGCATTCCCTCTCCTATTGGAAATCTAAAATTGTGGAATGGCACACTTCCTTCAAATGATTCTTCTTCTTACGGAGAACTCCGAGTATGGGATCAGACTCATAGACGAGTAGTAGCTATTTCGGCTCCTTTAATGGGAAGTGGGAAATACACATTTTCTAATATTTTAAATTTGTCTGAAAATAAATGTAATTGGAAATTGCAAGGCCGAGTAAGCAGGAGACACTCTGAACTGTGGATTGGTACTTTTACTATAAAATTTAAGTGAGTATTTTTAATGGAACTTAAAAAGTATAATTTTCATTGCAACAATTGTGGATTAAATTATATTCAATGGTTAGCTGACACTGAGGAAGTAGTTTGCCCTGTTAATTCAGCACATACTTTGGATACTGCAAATATTGAGATTGTTACTAAAATAGGAACTGCTGCTGTTTTTTCTGAACATAATAAAATGGAGGTTATTGCTGAATCAAGACCCCCTGGGACAATAACTTGTTTTACCAGTGAAGGGGATGCCCCTAATACTATTTGGGGGGGAACTCAATTATTATGGGATTCCAGTAGTAATGATGATACACACCCTAACCCTCCTGCTGGGATGAAGGGGAAAATCTTTGATGTAAAATTCAACACAAACATATGGTTAAAAGAGGGTGCTATTTACCATATGGGAGCAGTGCATGGTTCTTGGTGTAGGATGTCTGTTTACTGCTCTGCGGGGGAGTATTATATAGATAATGCTGGAACTCCTCAACTTGCATCGGAAGATACTGCTGTATCAGTATATATTCCAAAGCATTATTTTCGTGGGGACGTTCCTATGGGGGATGAATTAAACACAGAGGGATGTACACGAGAACCGTTGCCCCCTGGGTACTTTTTACGAATTGAGATATTTGTTCCAGAATCAGATATAACAAGCACAGGTCATGTGACTATAGAAATTTATAGGGAGAGAACTTGTCTACTCCCTGGGGAAACACTTTAATCTTAAAATAAGGGGAATGCCATGAGTGTCAAAAAAATTCAAAACTATACCAATAAATTTTCCAGAATATTTTTTCTATTTCTTGCAGTTTCTTTTCTTTTTCCACTTTTTCTTTCTTCTTGTGTTCCAAGTACCCCCGTCATGGAGGCATCTATCAGCACAGTCCAATTATCGGCCACAGTTATTCAGTTAAAAAGTACATACAAACAAGTTTCTGGTATAATTTCTTCTAACTTAAATAAGTTTTCTCCTACGGAACAAAAAACATTAAAAGCAGTTAACCAAAACATTTCTGATATCATTGAAATTATAAATAGTTGGGGGAACTTGTCAAGTGTAGGGATTATTCCTGTAAGTTGGAATAGTATTGTAGTTGTATATAATAAAGCAAAAGAAAGTTACCTTTTAGCTAAAAATATAATTTCTAAGCATATGGATTTGTTTTCTACTAAGGATGCCCTTATTTTGGCTAATTTTGACCAAAATGCTAAGGTTCTTGACCAACGTATTCAATTAATGAAAACACATCCAGAAACGATAAATAAGGCTAAATTTTTAATGGACACTTTACAGGCCACTATCACTTTGGGGAAAGTACTACTCCCTTTAGTAAGTTCGATATAAGGAGAAGAGACATGAGTCCAAGACAATTAAGAAAATTAATCACCATTATTCTTGCTTCCCTTGGTAAAATATATGCGTCAGATCCAGCAATAAATTTAGTTTTGGGAACTGGGGCGCAAGAATCTCACTTTCGGTATATTAAACAAATAGGTGGTGGCCCAGCTTTGGGATTATTCCAAATGGAGCCAAAGACTGAAAAGGATATTTGGGATAATTATCTAAAATATCACCCGGAACTTGTTACTAAAATTAAAGAAATAACAGGGCACGATACTTATGGGCCATGGCTGGAATGGGATATTGCCTATCAAATAGTAATGTGTCGTTTGCATTATTATAGAATACCAGAGCAACTACCTGAAGGTGGTGTTAGTTCTTTAGGAGATTATTATAAAAAATATTATAATACTATTCAAGGGGCTGCTTCTGTATCCGAGTTTGTTTCTAATTATTATAAATATGCTGTGGGAAGATCATAGTGCATACTTCTTGGTAATAGAGATGAAAGGTAAAATAGTAAATACGATTATGGGGGCTGCTTCAGGAGTTATTGAAGTAGACCCTAAACTTAAAAATTTATCAGATAATGAAAATGTTCCTTTTGTTAATGGGTGCGGTGCCGAAGATAGTTTTTTAAGTTATTTTGTCCCTCAGCATATTGATGGGATTGACATTAGAGCTGCATGTTTAAATCACGATTGTCGATATACTTTTGGGAAAACTTTAGGAGATAAAATTAAGGCAGATATAAACTTAGAACATGATTTAAAATTGTTAATTGCAGCTTCTCCAGATAATCTTGCAGTAAATAAGTATCACAGACAACGCAGATTTGATGAAGCTGGAATGTTTTTTATGTTTGTGTCCCTATATGGTGAGAAAGCATTTATGACTGGTGTTGGTAAATCTAGGCCCTTGAAGGACATTATTAACGAACTACCATCGCAAAAGTATTTAAAACATAGTTTGCGTCCTGTTGGCCACCGTGGTAGTGAAGATCCAGATGATGAATATTTGTGAAAACAGTTTACTAAATCTTTAAAATTGGAGGAAAAAATGAAAGATTTTAAATGGGTAAGTAAGACAAATCTAGGGGTTATTATTTTAGCCATTGGTACTATTCTTCGGGCATTGGGGAAAAATGATGTTGCTAATATAACAGATAATTTGTGGAAAAGTATGTCCCCTCTAATTCCAAGTATTGTTCAAGCTATTGGTGGAATTATTTCTATTATTGGTATTGGACATAAACATGACCGAACTTTAGCAGCTTTAAAAGCAATTAAAAATGGACGCACATGAGTTAGAAAAGACTATTAAAGTTATTGTTAGAATAGTGGTTGTTGTAGGTGTGGTGGCCACTATTTTTGTATAGCTTTCTGAAAAATTTTTATAAATAGGAACTTAATATGGAAAAAGGAAAAAAAATATTTTTATTTATAATGGGAGTTTTACTGTCTTTAATGGGGCTGCTAATTTGGAGCATTCCTGTTGAAGCTAGAACTGCCAAAGTAACTTATGCGTATTCTGGGCAGGGGGCAATAGCGATTCTGGTTTCTAAAACTCCTAATTTTGTTAATGCCTTAAAAGATGGCCAAACAATTAATGGAGCTATAGATACAAAACATTTAGGGTATGTTGATATTGGAGGCCTTAACCCAGGAGAAACTTACTATTTTTCAGCAGTAGCATGGGATAAAGAAGGACATCGAAGTCCTTTCTCAGCTATTCTTTCAAGTAAAATTCCGGCATACAAGGGCTTTAATGTTGTAGCGTACCCTCCACTTCCTTTGGATGGGAAGTCAGTTACGATAACTATAAAATTAAAATAAGGAGATGGCCATGACTAAATTAGCCGCCAAAACAAGAAAGAATATGAAGTCTTCTACTTTTGCATTACCCAGCAAGAGGAAATACCCTATTCCAGATATTTCCCATGCCAGAAATGCACTGCAAATAATTTCTGCTTTATAGGGAGCTTTAAAATCACAATTACTGAGTCTGTTAATGTCTTTTATCCACCCAACCTCAATAATAATAGCAATGACTAGCACAATAATAATAATAATGTTATTAAATTTCAAAGTACACCTCCAAGTTTAAAATTTTATTTTTATTAAAGGGAAATAACTTAAAATTATTTCCCTTTAATAATTATGGTACAATTTTCCCTTTTGCATAAATTTATAACTTTTCTGCGAGAAAGATATTTATGTACCCTAAATTCAGCAGTATTGTATAATTCTGTTACCTTGTACTCCATATTTTTTGGAGCTAAAGCACCACAATCCACAAGAATTATTTTAATAATTTTTGGTTTATTCATTTGTCCCTTAATTTTTCACTCCATTCTATGCAGTTCTTCAAAAAGTCCAGGAAACTTCTTTTGGAACTTTTTATGCAAAGGGATCATAACTTCCCTCATGCTAGGTTCTGCTGCTTCAGATGTTCGTAAAAAGAAGATGTGACTCCATTGTTTCAGCGTAGAGTAAAGTATAACAGAAGTTTTGCACGAATTAGGAAGCACTGTTCGTGCTGCTTGAGGAGTAAGACCATCATCCAAAAGAGTTAAGTAACTGCCTTCAGCTAAAGTACAAGTATCTACCCATCTTTTATAATTCACATCATCTTTAAATTTAGGAAATGCTGTTGTGGGATCAATAAAAGTTACTTCTCCTCCAAATTTATTTTTATTATAGCTACAGTATCTTTGGGATTCTTGGAGTATAGAAGTTGTCCCCCGGTGCCGCACTAATTCATGGGACACAGCCCTATTCACTGTGAATTTAACAGCTATTCTCTGAGCCTGAAAGTACCCTCCTTTATTTTCTGGGTTTAAGGAAGTACCACATACAAAGTTAAATGATTTTTCAAGGTAAGATAAAGCACTTTTCAGATTCTCAGGATTTTTAATCTGGTCAAAAAACAAATCTGGGTAAGATGCCATTACCCCAGATTTAATCATAGGGCACAAATCAGGGACTGTTAAAGAAAGTTCTCTCCAAGCTCTCACCGACCCAGATATGATGGCTTGTCCTGCATTTCTGTACCCTACTTGCATATAAGGATCACTTTCTATATTCAAAAGAGTTGATGCCATATTTTGAATACTAAGAGTAATTTGCACATGGATATCTGCCATTTCTAAAGCTGAGGCATGACTGGCTTTAATAATTCCCTGAACAAATTTTAATTCATTTTTTACGGGACTGGATTGATAGCATACCCGAATGCGGCTTCCAAGTTGTTTAATAATATTTTTATTCTCTGGTAAAATTTCGGCACTGGCTTTTATAATTTTCATAAGTTTCCTTTAGGTTATTGAAAATTCAAAAATATGGTACGCTATGTTTAAAAGTTCATTTGCTTTTTTGTATATATCAAATTTGTTTCCTTTTGGGTCTATTTTATCATGTAATGCCATGATTGCCTCATTTAAAGGGGAAATTATCTCAATTTTTGATTTGTTTTTTATTTTTGACAAGATGTCTTCTAAAATTTGTTGACACATAGATGTCAGAATAAGCGCATCATAGGTATCATTTTTTCTTTTTTTAAGTTCTGTGTCATACATTTTCATTTTAGAAATAATCCACTTTTGTGTTTTTTGTTCTATGGTATTACATGGATATTTATGAATAGCTTTATTGCACTCTTCTTTAGCATATAAAATAATAGGTAAATTTTTTGGATCTAGATTAAAATCTTCAATAGTATTCAAACACCCAGATACAATAGACAAAAAAGATATTGTTTGTCTTTCCGATTTGCTCATTTATTTACTTCCCACAAAGAGGGCATTTTTCTTTAGAAACAAGTATTTCATATGCTTCTTTGGTCATGGTGATAAAGGCCGTTTCATCTTTCCCAATTTCTATAAGAAATTCTACCCAATCCCCCACCCTGCTTGTACGTGTAGGAGCTTTAAGAATTTTTAAACCTTGTATGGCACTTCGTAAAATTTCTATTCTGTGTTCAGCAATAGTTTCAAAAGATTGTTCTGGACACATGGGATCAGGTAGTATATCATACCCGTGTTTAGGACATTCTATATGATTGCATTCATCAAGGCAGTTCAGCATTTCGTTCTCCTTGTTTGGATTTTTTATAAAATTTATTCTGTATTATTTTTGGCAAATCTATAAATTCTTGAAGGAGCTTGTTTTGTTTTACTTTAGATAATTTGCAGAACTTATTCTTAGCATCTAAAGGAGAAAGCTGTAATTTTTCCTCCATATAAGTAATTAGAATTTTTTTATCTCGAATTTTCATATTTTACCTTTTCAGGCCTATTAAATTTAATATTAAACATCCAATTTACGTTTGCATTGTGGACAGGTGATTTCGGCAGTACTCTCCGGGTCATATATCCATGTTTCTCCCAAGTCTTTGTCACATAAAGTTATTTCATGTTCTTTGACCCCATGGCATTTTTCATAATGTTCCTCTCCCTCTTTATATTTAGCTTTCCATGCTCTTCCTTTCATAATATTACCCCCAACATTATCTAATTTAAAGTTCATAGGCATACTCCAGACTTATTTTTTATTTGGGCAGTTGTTCACTAATCCTGTTATGATCCAAGCACACCCAAATATATAGCCCAAAAATAAATCTGAAATGCTATTGCTGGTGTAGAAATATACGTGTTTGCAAAGCTGATCTCCCAAATATGTAAAACAGGAACAGGGGATGTCACTTCATGCCCGCAACAGCAAGAAATAATCTTCGTCAAATAGCATACCAGCACAGTCGCACTTAATACAAAAAATATTGTTTCCATTTATTCACCTATAATTAAAAGTTATCATAACGATTGGGATAAGCAGACTTCCTCTAGTTTCCAATTGTTATATCATTTCTTTATCAATAGCTAACCAATCTGGGATCATTATAGAAATTGACATTCCTTGAAGAGCCATCTCATAATCAATTTTCCCAGCAGATTTTATTTGAGATTTAGGAAACCAGATACTCTTTTTTTCATATTCAACCAAGATAGCTAAGTCAGTAATAGCTTTGAATTTTACATTATATTCTTCCATCTCATCAGAACTTTCTTTATCTAAAAATGCATTGTATTCATCTTCCATATCATTCATTAATAAGTCCTCCACTTTTAATATTAAATTGTTTATCAGCAGATTCAATCATATCTCGCTGGTGACTAACAACAATAAATTGGATATTTAATTTTTCTGAAAGCATTTTAAGCATTGCAGAAACTTTATATTGTAAATCTTCTGATATAAACTTTCCTGGCTCATCAAGGATGATTGTATTTCTGGTTTTGCTGATAGTCCAGAAAGCAATTCTTAATGCGATTGAAGTTATATCCAGCAAGCCCCCACCAGAAGATTCTAAAGGCACAAACTCTTCACCACTATCCTCAAATAAAAGATCACATTCAGTCTTATTTCTCCGTTTTTCAAATCGGGTAACAAATTTTATTTCCCCGTAATCTTCAGAATCAAAAACGGACTGTATTGCGGATGTAACAATACTGGAAATATGAACTTCTATATGCTTTTGAGTTTGTTCTGCTACTTCTTGTAAAAAAGTACGAGCTTGTATAGTAGCCTCATAATATTTTTGTTTATTTACAAGGGAGTTCTCTAATCTTTTTACAGATTTTAAAATATATTTTTTATTTGCTTCCAGTGTGTTGAATTTTTGCTGGATATTTTGAATTTCTGAAGTGTAAATACCCATAATTACACTTCCGTAAGATTGAATTTTTTAATTTTAGTAAATGCCTTTTCTATATCCTGTTTTAATTTGTCAGATTGATTTTGAAATTCTTGCAACTTCTTTTTTGCTTGGGCCATCGAAGAAATACTAAAATTTAATTTTAAGGTTTGAAGAAGTGCCTCTTTTCGTCCTAAAAGCCTGTCTCGTTCAGTTTTTGAACGAGACAGTACTTCTTGGAATCCTTTAATTACTTCAATAGCGTCCAATATATCTACTTCTGGGTTACTGTTCTTCATTTTTCCCCCTAATTGCATCTTTTAAACTTGTAAAAATAGCCACTCTTGCAGACTTGTCTTCTAAAAGAGATTTAGAAAGTTTGCATATTTCCGTTGTGGCTCTTTTCCAAATTCTATATTCTTTTTTCTCCCAAAAAACTAAAAAATTGTACGTGGTTTCTTTTGTTTTATACTTAAATGACTGAAATTCATCAAATTTATTATAGTTTTTATCATATGTAAACCCTATCATAGTTGCCTCGTCTGGCAGGACTTTTCTCCATTCAGAAACTAAGATAAGGTAGTCCTCATCCTGAGGATTTTTTACTCCAAATCGTACTGACCCAGTGAGAGTGCCTACTTTTTTTAATTTTTCAATTATTCCTTCCATTTTTCCCCTTATATTTCGGCGGTTTCAATAGTGTTTTTGATGACTTCACTAACTTCAGAAGATAAATTATGTTCTTCCAGTGCCTTATGGATGTTGGCTTTATAATCCAAACCAATATCCATAGACTTTTTAAGCCCTGATATAAACGAATTAAGGTTTTCATCTATTTCTTCCTTCCTTTCTTTAACAGATAAGTCCAGAGTGTCATTTTTTACAGTGTAGAGGACTTTTTTAACTTCCTTGGTGTCAGTATCAAAAATATAAAAACCCGGCCGGTGTTTAATTTGGGCTACTGTACTACGCATCATTGACCCAGCATTAATAAGAGTGCCTTTCTCATTTTGTACAAAGAAAGAATTATGATTATCTCCTGAAACAACTAAATCAAATCCATAAGAAAATAAATCTTTTCCTACAATATAGTCCTCTTGAGCTTCCCATAATTTTTCATTTTTATTTGGAATTACCATGGTGTGGATCAGTAATATAGAAAACCCATCCATAGTAGTTTTTGGAATTTTTTGTCCCCAGGAAGTCCCGTAAATGTAACAAGAACTATTGCCAATTTGAACAGGAGATGAATTAGGAACAATATATAATAACCCAGCTTCTTTTAAAACATTCAAAGGAATGTTTGGGTTATTGGTGTTATGAAAATGGAGATCATGTTGCCCAGCAACACAGAATATGGATAGACAATTTCGGTATTTTTCAAGTACTGAACATACTTTGGAAACTACTTCGTGGGAAACTTTAGCGGTATCAAACCAGTCCCCTGGTTGAAGCACTATCTCAATCTCATTATTTTGAGCGTAAGTTAATGCTTCTTTTAACTTGTCAACCATAGTAGATAGGTAGTCCTTGTCTGTTCTGGCTCTTGGTTTTCGCTTAGTAAAATGCAGGTCTCCTAAATTTAGAATTTTCATTTTATTCACCTTGCCGGATTGTACTCAGATAAAGGGGCAGCTTCCACATTAAACCAATCCACTGATTTGTGAGATTTGCTCCAAACTACTTCTAATTCTATGTCATTTTTGCATTTAAAAAGACCACCACAACGCCAATCAAGTGCCCTATAGATTTTAATATGGTGTTGTATCCATGCTTCTGCATGAGATTTTTTATTCCATGACAATCCTTCAACAACAGAATTATCATATTTTCGTATTAAAACGTATCTGACCATGATGAGTTTCCTTATTATTTATAGTAAGATGGTTTTATATTAACAATACTATAAAGTTTGTCAAGTCCTTTTGTCAATTTTCCAGATTTAGGAAAATCTGGTATTTTTCCTATGTACCCTTTTTCCTTTAATTTTTTTACCAATTTGGCATACGAAGATTTTTGTAATTTTTTTGGTTTTGGAGCTTCAGAAGGGTGCATATAAGGATAAAGAGGTTTTTCTAAATAATCGGCTATAGACCTGAGAATACTTGGTAGTTGTTTTAGTGGAATAGCATACCGGACACTATTGTTCTCACACTTGGCAATCATTACATTGCAAGAACTACAACACACCCCACGGATTTGCCCAGATAGTTTTAATCTTTTCTTATGTGCATGATCTAAACAAGCTCTTTTGGGAACTTTCCCACAAATAATACAAACACCCCCTTGTTCTTTAAGAATTTTTGTTCTTAGTGGATCAATATCTTTTTGTTGTAATTGGACTACTTTTTTTATGAGATTTCTTCTTTTTAGTATCATTGTTTTTCATCCAATAAATATTCTGATATCAAAGATATACATTCTTCGGTATCTTTATTGTGATGAATTACCATTTTTGGGGATTTTAAGTAAATGTACGTGGCTACTTCACCTTTAGGGGTCTGTACTACTTGCTCATGGTCTTCAAGAGCAGAAATGAGAAGTTCTAGTACTTCTTCTTTTGATAATTTAAGGGTGATTACTTGCTTGTTTTCAATAATTTTTAGCATGAATTTCCCCTATGTATTTTTTGATTACAAAATGGACATATTTTAAATTTATCTTTTATTTTTATAATTTTACTCTTGGTATTCTCTATTTGAGAATTTAGATTACACTCTTTGTTTGTAAGAAGTTTAAAGTTGTTTATTATATCTTCTAAAGATTCCAATTTCTGTGTACTTTTTTTATAATTTTCTACGGTATTCTGAATGTCCTCTACTCTGTGTCCCATTTCCAAAGTTCTTTGTACTTTGGAAATAGCAATTTTTGTTTTTTCTACGGAACTTACTACCGTTTGTAAAGAAGATATATTTTCAAGTAATTTTTGGTACTTTGTAATTACGTTTAAGACAGAAGACATTGCACTTTCCATTACTGCAATGTCTTTAAACTTCTTTCCTTTTTCATTTAGTTTCTTGATGGAGTGTAATTTCATCAATAATAAAGTTTCTTGGGAATTTACTTTTTCTAATTCAACATCCCAAGTAGCTAAATTATGAACATCTTGTTCTATTTCAGAAAGAAAGTTGTAGCTTTCTAATTCTTCTTTTTTCTCTGCAAGATCATTATCAGTTCTAACCTCTTCTAACTTAGCAGAAGATACGGTTTTATTTATTATTTTAAATACATCATCAATTAAACTTAGACCCACAATAGAATTTAATTTTTTAGCCACAGCCCCAGGACTATCTTGCAATAGAAAAAACTGGTCAAATTGCCCCTGAATATTAACGTCTGACATTTTGATAAAATCTTGTATTTCTTCTGGCACTTTTCCATTCAGAGCTTTGTAAGTGTTTTTTCTTAAACGGTACTCATTTTTTCCTTTACCTCTAATACGTGAAGAGGAAATTTCTTCAGCAACCAAGGAAACTATTGTTGGAGTAGTTTCTTTTTTTTTCATAAAAGAAACACCTGTAGGACGGTTCTCTACAAACCACTTAATGCCCCTAATAATAGAACTTTTTCCATTATGAGAAGACCCTGTAATTACATTTAATCCTGGGGACAACTCCAATGTTGTTTTTTTATGATTTTGAAAATTTCGTAATGTTATTTTATTAATCATGTCGATGTATTAATTCCTGTATTTGTGGGGTAAGTTCGGACATTAATTGTTCTATTTTTTCTGGATCATTAATATCATCCCCCAATATTTCTCGAATTTGTAATTCCAAAAGAGCCAATGTATTCCAAGCTAAATGTGCAATATGTGATAATCCAAAATCTGGATCAATAGAAGAATACCTGCTTTTTAATAAGTGCCTCCAAAGAGCATCTTTATATCGAGTAATCCCATTCTTTACAAATTGCCACCCACCACGAGAATACTTGTACCTTCCACCAGTTCCGACTTTTGCAACAAAGAGCAATGCAAGTCCCATATCTTCAAGGACAGAAGCACAAATCTTACCTTCATCCAATTTTGCACCTGCTTTGTGGCTTGGTAATCCGTTAGGGTCAATCTCTTTTTTATTTTCCATTTTTACTGTTCCTTGTCACTTTCCAAATATTAAATTGTTTTGAGTTTTGCCCATGCGTTTTGATATTTTGCAAGAAGCAAGAAGTCTTTAGTTGTGGTAGTTTTAAATCGTGTAATATCCATGTTGTGTTCCAAATCAATAATTTTTACAACTGTAGCTACTCTATTTTCTGCAATTCTCTCAATATAACTAGAATAGCACTCTTTTGGTTTTTTGGTAATTGCTGTTAAGGCTTTAACAACAATAGAAGAAAATCCGAAGTTACTTATATCTTCAATAGTAAATCTGCTATCTTCAACAACATCGTGGAGAACAGCTACTATCTTTTCATTTTTAGATTTAAGGCGGTCGGCAATATGTAGTGGGTGACACAGATAATTTTCACCACCCTTATCGGTCTGGCCAGAGTGAGCTACTGCTGCAATAATTACAGCTTTATTGAAATCATCTTTGATACAGTTTTTATTAAAAACTGTATCTTTAACTGGGTAGTAGGTTCCAATTTTACTATCTTTGACCACCCAGTCCCCAAAACGAATAATTGCAGTATCCCCATGGACAGTTGTTACTTTCAAAATGGGAATATTATTTTCAAAATCTGGGAAACCAGCTCCCATTAATGAGTTAAAAACTTGATCCTTATTTTTATTTGTAAATTGTACTGCTTCTACTATCTGGAATGATTTTACGTAGTTTTTAAACATAATATCTCCTTAATGTTTATCTTCCTAAAATTTCTGATAAAGAATCTGCTTCTGATTTATCATTCCTGATTTCGTTAAATCTGGGAAGAAAACAAGAATAAGTATTTTTTCGTTTATCTTTAATTACGGACTCACAGGTTATTTGTACTATACTTCCTTTTAATTCATTCCATGTATGTAATGCTTGAGCGGCTTTTTCTTTATCTATAAAAATAGCAGCTTCATCTTTTGTTTCTGTATGACATCTGGGAGTAGCATTTAGGTCGTTTTCATCAACAGGATTGTACCCTCGCATTTTATCAGAAAATCCAGATCCCACATTTGTGAGTAACATGCCACAATGACCATCTTCTGATTTGGATCTAAGAACTAAACCCCCTAAACATTTTTCGTATTTTTTAAATTTATCTCCCTGATACCAGTCGATTAATTCCAACTCAATATCAATTTCATTTTTCATCTTAACTTGTCCAGTTGAAGTGTGAAACTTCCAGACAACATTTTTATTTTTTAGAACAGCCCCCTCTTCCCCTTTAGAACGCATTTTACTGTAAAATTCTTTTGCTTCTTTTAAGGAATTTACTATTTCAGTTTGAACAAGCTGTGTGGATTTGTGATTTACTTTTTTAACAAAATCCTGGGCACTTAAAAATCTCTGCTCATAAGGAATTAAATCTTTTCCGGCCCAGAATCCCTTGTAAGAAATAACGTCCCAAATTCGTAAGATTGCACAGTCAGCATCAGATTGTTTGGCGGTGCCTTGAACACATTGATTTAAAATTCCATTTCCAGTTTTTCTTGGAAGTATTTCTCCATCTTTAAAAATCAATAATTCTCCCATTGGGACAATTCCCTCTGGGTAGTATTTTAAAACTCTTTTAATTCTGCTTCGCAATTTATGTAATTGCCTAACTTGGTGTCCATTACGGGTAAGGAATCCAATCTTTTTGTCAGAGGAACAAATAATATTGGAGAACATCCCATCAGCTTTACATTGAGCAAAAGCTGGGAACAGTATTTTATCTATTTTCTTTTCAGAGGAGCATCGACAATAAGGAATTAACACCACTGTGTTTGGAATTACATTATTTATTGTTTTTCCAGAAACACCACATCGGAGATCCTTTTTAACTATTCTCTGAACAACTTCCCAAGTGGCTCGATCAATAGAAGAATGGTAAGTTAAATCCAGTTTATCTCTGTCACTGGCACCCCCTTGTTTAGACAGTTGTCCTAACTTTTTAAATATAAGAGGAACAGATGTCCCTTGTTTAGCACTAAAAGGAGGAAGTTCTTTGGTATTGTAGTGATATCTTTGGTCTACAGTGGCTTTTACTACTTTAAGAAATAAAGAATCCTGAAGAAAATCTTTAAGAAGAACTTTCTTGGTGTTAGAGGAGGGGGTGTTAGCAAGAACATTTAGTTTTTCTAAAACAGATCGAAGAGACATTGGCGGTTTCCTTATTTAAAATTGTAATTATTTATAATTTTTTAAAGATTTTTAGTAGGGATTCTCCTGCTTTTTGACCACGTACACCAGATGGCTCAATATCCATACAGTTTATAAGAAATTCTAATATTTCAGAAACTTCGTACCCTTTATCTGCGAAAGTTCCAATCACTTCAAGAGCTGCCCGAGCTTGTCTTGGAGCTAAAATATGAGAGATAACTGGGTAAGCCACCCATTTTTCCCAAGTAGAACTATTTTCTATAGGCAAGGAATCTCTGCTTCGTGCAAGATCAACCCATCTTTCGAGTGACACTTTATTTTTTGTCATTTTATCACCTATATTTAAAATTGTAATTATCTATAATTGTACTCATTTATAGTCATTAAAATAGAACGAAAATCTAATTTTTGACAGACTTTTTTAAAGTTTTTAGGATTGAATTGATTAGGAACAACAACACATTTTTTTGTTCCTGGATATGGAAGAACCACCAAATCTTTATTTCTTTTAACTATGGCTTTCCCTTCTGGACTATTTATTCTATCTAAAATTTTTCCTTTTGGTTGTTTACCAAGCAGGTATTTAATAGTTTTTGTTTCTCCAACACCTTCAATTCCTTCTACGTCGTCAGTAGTACACCCAGAGTATCTTTTAACTTCCCCCCATCGTTCTGGAGGGATTCCATACTTATTAATAAAATTTAATTTACTAAAAGTTTTTTTAGAAACTGGGTCAAATATACTTACATTGTTAGAAAGCAATTGATACAGATCCTTATCCCTACTTACAATAATTATTCTGGCATGAGGGTATCCTTTACATATCACAGCAATAATATCATCTGCCTCGTACCCAGATTGCATAAAAATATTTTTAAATCCTATATAAGGAAGTATTTTTCGTCTTAAAGCAATAATTTGCTTGTGTGTATCTTCATAAAGTTTTTTTTCTTCGGGGGTCTTCTCTTTTGTTTTCTTTTTTCTCTTTTCTTTATATTCTGGGTATATATCATGTCGTAAAGAGTGTCTACTATCACAAGCAAAAATTATATTGTCTGATTTTATAATTCTTTGAATATGCAGGAGTTGATTAAATATTCCATAAATTACAAAAGTTGGGATTCCTTCGTTAGAGCATAACCCACTTTTACCTATGGAGTACAACATGCCATATGCAAGAGCCGACAAGTCCACAAGCATAAAAGTTTGTTTAAAATTTTGCATTAAACTTCCCCAAGAGTAGTTTTTTGGTAATGTTGAACTTGGGCGGAAACTTCATCGAACAATCTTTCATATTCTACATCAATATCCGCAGATTCTGGTATGTCTTCTGAAAGACCAGCATAAATTTTAATTGGTTCATACTGTACTATTTGGACAGTTACAGTAATAGAAACACTTAATCGTCTATTTGCTTTAAAAGAAAGTAAATCTTCAGATGCTTTAGAACTTTGAATATTTTTTCTGGTGGCCATGGTGTCCCCTTTTAGAATGTACTCGATTATTCAAAAGTCTCTTGGCTAGTAACACGAAGAGCTTTTTCTTCAGTATATATTTTACAATTACAGGACGTACAGGCCCTATATCTATTTAGAACTTTCTCCCCCTTTACTGTAGAACGTACTACCATTTTATTTCCACAACGAGGGCACACAAGCCCTGATTTTTTTGTATCATCCACGATTCTTCCTCCTACGGTTGACCTTAAATAAAGATTCAATTTCATTCCAAAGTATTATTACTTCCTTTTTCAACTTCTTTTGAAGATTGTTTTCTTCAATATATTGGATAGCTTTATCCATTGATTGGTATGTTTTGGTAAAGCAATCATATGTAGTTTCTTTTAACATATCTTTTCTATATTGCAAATTTGCTCGAACATCATCAATTCCATACCCGAATACAATATAGATGTCTGCTGTTCTGTACGGATCATCAATAGACGACTTAACAATAGTACACCGACTTTGAATCCCCATTACTTTCTCTATTTCTTTTCCAGAAGATAACTTTTTCTTTTTTACTACTTTGCCCATAGGCATTATTTTTATCCGAGCTGAACAATAAAATTCTGTAGACCTTCCCCCTGGAGTAATATCCCCAAAATCCCCCTGTCGTACTTGATTTGAACAAGCTACAATCCAGTTATTTTTTTCAATAATTCGACAAGTTTTCCTTAACCCTTCAGAAAATTCTTTGGCCCTACGCATTCCCATTTTATCGCCCTTTTCTAATTCTAAATTAGTGCTAAGGGCTGCAAGGGAATCTACACACATGGCATTTATTTTTTTAGATGAAGGATCCCATTTATTAAGAGTGTCAAATACTTCTGTCACGGTGTCTGGTTTTGAGTAATTCTTAGGATCAATATTTAGTCCATATATTTGGCAGTATTTGGCATCTAGCCGAGCTTCTGGGTCTTGGAAATAAACTTCCCCTCCTTTTTCCTGAACTGACCCACCAATTTCTGATAAGATAGAAGATTTCCCAGCAGAGGGTTTGCCAAATACTTCCAATAATATTCCACCTGGTACCCCACCTTCTTCACATCTTCCTCCAGAAAGTGCCAAATCAAGTAGTGTGCTTCCTGTGGAGATAGTTTTCCTCCAATTGTAGACTACTTCCGAAGTTTTTGATTTAGTCACAGCAGACTCTTTAACTGACTTTACTGCATTTTTAATTATAGAACTGCCAGTTTTTTTCTGGGCAGGTATTGATTTTTTAACAGGCATTACTTATCACCATGAATTATTTTTTTAACTTTTGTAAAAAGAAAGTCCGTCATATATGCAAGCACTTCTGAATTGGAATTAACTGGAATATCCATTTCCTCCATAATACTTTGTGCCATATGTACACACTCGTGAACAATAATACGAGTTTTTGGATTAGAAAATATAAAAACAAAAAATGGGATGCCCTCGGATTTAAACATACATGCTAGACCATTAGTAACATCCCAGTCACCTGCTATAGATTCTTCTTCTAATTTATGGGCAGAAATAAAGGAATCAAAATCTTCTTTTTTATGAATAACTAAAATTTCCAGATAATCAAGCCATTCTACTATTATTATATCTAGGCTATTTGGTTTCATTATATTATTTTAAATAGGGGCCATGTGCAAAGTAAGCACATGGCCCCTATAAAGATTAATTAAAAAGGAACATCAAAGTTAGCACAGGCATCCCGAATTTCACAATCGTCACATTCGTTAAACTCGTCAAAAGTAACCCCAAATTTACCTTCTTCCAAAGGACATTCTGGATCTTTAGATGACTTAGATGACTTAGATGACTTAGATGACTTAGATGACTTAGATGACTTAGATGACTTAGATGACTTAGATG
>VAPL010034010.1_pt1 | contig 20095 bp, 22 predicted proteins | sample 3395061 | NCBI WGS metagenome assembly VAPL01 (sample SAMN08290444, study PRJNA428436) | hydrothermal vent metagenome | isolation source: Deep-sea hydrothermal vent chimney 2 | place: Pacific Ocean: Juan De Fuca Ridge | depth 2182 m m | reverse complement strand
TGGCGGAGACGAAGGGATTCGAACCCTCGAACGAGTTTCCCCGTTACTCCCTTAGCAGGGGAGCGCCTTCGACCACTCGGCCACGTCTCCGCCGGTGGGTTTAGCGGTTCCAAGTCAAGGGAGCAAGAGGGCAAATATCGAAAAATATACGCTTACAATCAAACAAAAAACGCGGCCCCGTTTTCGGGCCGCGTTCAGAAAACGATGTCAGAATCTATCTATTCTGTTTCTAGTTCTTTTGATCTGTGTTTACGCGTGCGCTGCATAACCAGATAAAATAAGGCCACACCGCACACAAACGCGCCGGCACCGATCGAAATCAGCACTTCCGTGTTCAACCATTGGGGTAGAAAATCCATTTCAACTTTCCTTTCAGATCAATTCATCCGGTTCCGGTTAACGATAAAGTTTGACGTAAATCGGGTCATCGGGTGGTCAAAAAATGGGCACCCCCCTGACTTGGACAGTAAATCAATGAATTCAGGGCCTTAGCAGAACCAATCGCGGTGGATTTCTGGCGAAATCGCCAGCGGATTCAAATGACAATGAATTTCGGGGGGGGATATCAATTGCCGCCGCCTGTTTATACCGCATCCGTGGGGGTGCGGAAACCTGCGCCAAAACCTGAAAAACTAGACCACCAGCGCCTGTCGTCCCGGTTCAGTTCGGGTAAAACTGGTGCGCCAGTTTCCTGTGTCATGGTCAAAAAAGTGTACCACACCATCACGGGATACCGCGCGCGTGGTTGTGGCCAACCAGCCCCGATCCCAGGAAATCGACAGCGTTGCCGCTTCTTTGTCAATTTTCCAGTTCCCACCATTGTCTGACCCCACATTGTTGGTCCCGATACAGGTCCCGTCAGGGTCGCAATAGCTGACAAACCGGAACCCGCCCGGGTAGTCGCCCCAGGCCGTGTTTCCGACGACGATTTTTTGCAATTCTTCGCCGGTCACAGGGTGCCAGCCAGCGGAAATCGCCTGTTCAATGTTGGTACCGGTCCTGATTTTCATGCCTTGTCCTTTCGGGGGAAAACGCCCCTACCCGTTGTGCAAAAAGTGCATCACATCGCCGTCCTGCACCACATATGTCTTGCCCTCTGCGCGCATTTTACCGGCCTCTTTGGCGGGCAACTCACCGCCCAGTTCAACGAAATCACCATAGGCAATGGTTTCGGCCCGGATAAATCCACGCTCAAAATCGCCGTGGATAACACCGGCAGCCGCAGGCGCGGTTGTGCCGGCAGCAATTGTCCAGGCCCGGGCTTCTTTCGGACCAACTGTGAAATATGTCTGCAATTTCAACAGCCCGTAGCCGGCTTTGATCAACCGATCCAGACCGGCCTCGCTCAGTCCCATTTCTTCCAAAAACATGTCGGCTTCTTCCGGCTCCAGCTGGCTGATTTCTTCCTCTATCCTGGCCGAGATCACCACCGAAACGGCCCCCTGCCCGGCCGCCATCTCCGCCACCGCACGGGAATGGGCATTGCCATCAGCCGCATTCGCTTCATCCACGTTACACACATATAAAATTGGTTTGCTGGTCAAAAGCTGCAACATGCCCCAGACCTTGGCGTCATCTTCATCAACTGTAACCGCGCGCGCCGGTTTGCCCGCTTCCAGCATCTCCATTGCCGCCTTAAGCAGGCGTTCCTGCTGCACCGCTTCCTTGTCACCACCACGCACCTTGCGCTGTAAACCCTGCAGGCGTTTTTCAATGCTTTCCATATCCGCCAGCATCAGTTCGGTTTCCACCACCTGCGCATCGGCCACCGGATCAACCCGGCCATCGACATGGGTGACATCGCTGTCTTCGAAACAGCGCAACACATGGGCAATGGCGTCACATTCCCGGATATTGCCCAGAAACTGGTTGCCCAGCCCCTCACCTTTGCTGGCACCCTTCACCAGCCCGGCAATATCGACAAATGTCATCCGGTTCGGAATGATCTGTTTGGAACCGGCAATTTTCGCCAGTGTCTTGATCCGGTCGTCCGGAACAGACACATCCCCGACATTCGGTTCAATCGTGCAAAACGGGAAATTCGCCGCCTGCGCCGCAGCCGTGCGGGTCAGCGCGTTAAACAGGGTGGATTTACCCACATTTGGCAATCCTACAATTCCGGTCTTGAAACCCATCTCAACGATCCTTTGAAAATCTCGCCGCATGTACGGCGCACAGGCCGCCAAGGTCAAGCCAACCATTGCCTTTGCGGCCAATTCGCGCGACACCCGGTGCGAAATCAGGAAAGGACGCAGATGACCCGGATCGATCAGAAATTTGCCCAGCTCAGGGGTGAAAACCGCCGCGCATTTGTCAGCTATATCATGGCCGGGGATCCGGATTTTGACACCTCGCTTGAGATCGTAAAAGGCCTGCCCGCCGCCGGTGTCGATATCATCGAACTGGGCCTGCCCTTTACCGATCCAATGGCAGACGGCCCCACCATTCAACTGGCTGGCCAGCGGGCGCTGGCGGCAGGCATGACCCTAAAGCGCACCCTTGAACTGGCAACTGAATTTCGCAAAACCGACGATACCACCCCCATTGTGCTTATGGGCTATTACAACCCGATCCATTCCATGGGCGTCGACAACTTCCTTTCAGCGGCCAAACAGGCTGGCATCGACGGGCTGATCATCGTTGATCTCCCCCCCGAAGAAGACGCAGAACTTTGCATCCCCGCGCAACAGGCCGGATTGAATTTCATCCGCCTTGCCACCCCGACAACAGATGACAAACGCCTGCCCAGGGTGCTGCAAAACACCTCGGGTTTCGTTTATTACGTGTCGATCACCGGCATCACCGGCGCGGCCGCCGCCAAAGCCAGCGATGTTGCCCCGCAGGTCGCGCGGATCAAATCCAAAACCGACCTGCCGGTTGTCGTGGGTTTTGGCATCACCACACCAGAAAACGCTCAGGAAATCGCCGCGATTGCCGATGGTTGCGTCGTAGGCTCGGCCATCGTCAACCTGATCGGAAACGGCAAATCCCCGGCTGAGGTTCTGAAATTCGTGCGCGGGCTGGCCGACGGGGCGCATCGCGCCTGACAGGCATTGAACAGGACAGAAATAATTGGTATGTTTTTATTACCAATAATCAGGATGCCACCATGCCCGTAATCACCAGCATTGATGACCTGAAGCGGCTTTATAAACGCCGGGTCCCAAAAATGTTCTATGACTATTGTGAAAGCGGCAGCTGGACCGAGCAGACTTTTCGCGAAAATACCAGTGACTTTCAATCGCTTTACCTGCGCCAGCGCGTTGCCGTGGACATCGCCGGGCGCAGTACCGCCTGCAAAATGATCGGTCAGGATGTTGCCATGCCGGTGGCACTGGCACCGGTTGGGCTAACCGGCATGCAATGCGCCGATGGCGAAATAAAAGCCGCCCGCGCCGCCGAAAAATTCGGCGTGCCGTTCACGCTTTCCACCATGTCGATCTGCTCAATCGAAGATGTCGCCGAAAACACTGAAAAACCGTTCTGGTTTCAGGTCTATACCCTGCGTGATCAGGATTTCATGCGCCGTTTGCTGGACCGCGCCAAAGCCGCCAAATGCTCAGCTCTGGTGATCACGGTTGACCTGCAAATCATGGGACAGCGCCACAAAGACCTGAAAAACGGCCTGTCGGCACCGCCAAAACTAACCGCTAAATCCATCGCCAACATGATGACCAAGGCACGCTGGGGCCTTGGCATGCTGGGCACCAAACGCCGGTTCTTTGGCAATATCGTTGGCCATGCGACAGGTGTTTCTGACCCCGGCTCACTGTCGGCATGGACAGCCGAAGCCTTTGACCAGACGCTGGACTGGAACAAGATCAAAGCCATGGTCGACATGTGGGACGGCAAGGTGATCCTGAAAGGCATCATGGATGTGCAGGACGCCAAAATGGCCGCTCAGGTCGGGGCGGATGCCATTGTCGTGTCCAACCATGGTGGCCGGCAATTGGACGGCGCCCTGTCGACCATTCGGACCATTTCCGAAATTGTCGATGCTGTTGGTGACAAGATTGAGATCCACCTGGATAGTGGCATCCGCGCGGGTCAGGACGTATTGAAAGCCCGCGCATTGGGGGCCACTGGCACCATGATCGGGCGCGCCTATATCTATGGGCTGGGGGCAATGGGGGAACAGGGCGTCACCTCTGCCCTGAGCGTCATACAAAAAGAACTGGACCTGTCCATGGCGTTCTGTGGTCACCGCGATATCAACAGCGTAACCCGTAATATATTGCAGATTCCAAAAGGTTTTACCGGCCACTGGGAATAGCCCGGTAAACCAACTGAATTTTCGCAGAAAATTCACATTGTTTTTTCTGCGAAAAAACAGCGTCGGCGCTTGGTCATAATTTCAGTCATTACCCCTTCCCAATCCCCCAACAACCGTCTATACGCGCCCCTTCAATTGGGCACGCACCCTTGGAGGATGCCCATATCACAGGAGAATAACCATGGCTGGAAAGATCCCAGATCTTAACGCCGAGGTACGCACGGGGACAGGCAAGGGGGCCGCCCGTCAAGCTCGCAGAGCTGGCAACGTACCAGGCATCGTATACGGCGGCGGCGAAGACCCGCTTCCAATTCAAATCCCCTTTAACGCACTGTTTAAATTGCTGAAAGCCGGACGCTTTTTGTCAACGCTGTTCAACCTCAAGGTTGAAGGCCAAGACGATGTCCGCGTGATCTGCCGAAACGTGCAGCGCGACGTGGTCAAAGACCTGCCGACGCATCTGGACCTGATCCGCCTGAAGCGGACCACAAAGATTGCGTTATTCATTCCGGTTGTCTTTGAAAACGAAGAAGATTGCCCCGGCATCAAATCCGGTGGCGTTTTGACGGTTGTGCGCAACGAAGTTGAACTGGTCGTCACCGCCGGTGACATTCCGGAACATCTGGTTGTTGACCTGTCGGAAAAAGAAGTGGGCGATGTATGCCACATTTCCGAAGTTGATATTCCGGAAGGCGCCAAGCTGACCATCGACCGCGACTTTGTCATTGCCAACATCTCTGCCCCATCTGCCCTTCGTTCCGCGGATGAAGAGGAAGAGGAGGCACTCGCAGCGGAAGCGGCAGAAGGCGCTGAAGAGGGCGAAGATAATTCTGAAGAGTCTTCCGAAGAATAGCTTTGTTTTCAACGCATTAACATCAACACGGGGCCCTTCGGGTCCCGTGTTTTGTTTAAACGCCCCCCCAAAACAACAACAATTATCAGGCGTCAAACGCCCCCTCATCCTGAACCAACTGAATAATTAATTCAATCAGATCAAACTCTGACTGTGAACTGATATCCTCAAAATATACGTGGCTCGGCCACGGCTGTCTGTTAAGTGCGTCATCCGGCCTGCCCACTGCTTCGCAAACCCGCTTGATCGCACCAACGAAATCACCCGTCATTATCTTTAACTCAGTTTTTGCCATATCCATATCGGGGATACTGTTACGATCGACCTGGCTGGCACCGATGCCGGTGGTCAGGGCAACACCGCGCGCCAATGCCTGCGCTTCATAAAATGGCAAAGCAACCCTGTCTGCTTCCAGCCTGATAATGAACTTCGGACAAACACCGTGTTTCAGTTCTGTCAGCTCCTCCAGACCGACGCCACTGGCGGGCGCCGCGCCGCCACTGCGCCGCCGCGAGCTGCGGTCGCGTTTCCGGGCCTGAGTCACATAATCGCCGCGGTAATTGCAATCAAACAGCCGATCCGCCCAGGGCTTGCCCTCGGTCATGCGTTTCATTGATCGGATGGCCATTGTCTTGCAATTGTCCGGCCCGATAAAAAACGGCGAACCAGAGGCGTCCGAAAGTTCGATCCAGCCATTTGGAAATTCGCTCAGAAAATGTTCGATCCAGGGCAGCAGAACCGTGTCCGCAAGATGGTCCAGCAACTCATTTACAAAATCAGGATCATGCACAACCTCCGCAAGCAGCGGCTCCTGGCCAAAAATATCTGCCGCCAGGCTGTAGGGTGCCGATATTTGCAACAGCGGCTCCATCCCGGTCAGCCGCTGGGTGACGCGCAACATGTCATTGATGATCCTGGGAATACCGTTGTCAAAATCCGGGGCTTCCAGCGACCGCCAGTTTTCCCTGGTGATCAGTACTTTATCCGGGTCAGAACCCGGCGGGAATTTATCAGGGTACATCATCGCCTGACCTACCGCCTCGCAGGTAAACGCATAAAGCGCCCAGGCAGTGTAAAATTTATGGATCCCCAACAACCGGCTGGCAATCAGGTTGGTGCGGGCATAGCGTTCCGGATCGGTCTTGTAATAGGCAGCGGAATCAATGCCATACAGATCGTTCAGGATGCTCAAAACAATCATGTGCACCGAGCCTGAAACATGGACGGCATTGGTCTGGGCCGGCTCTGCGAAATTCGCATCATACTCACCGGCAATCGCCGCATCAAAAACCACGCGCAAATTCTCCCTCGCCTGTGCATCTCCGGATTGCCAGGCTTTCAGCAGATGCAGGCCATTTGGGAACGTAAGGTAATCGGTCAGGGTATCATCCTCCTATGCATCACCGGGGCGAACATGACACTGTAAGCCGCCGGACAATTCCATGTAGTGTTGAATGATTCGCCCCATCACATTTGCCCGGCAGCGTCATATACAGCAAAAAACGACACACCAATTCGCAGCTTCCTTCCCGCGCCTATGATCCGCTAAGATGGGCTCAAGAATTTTGCCAGACATCGGGCCCAAACATATGCAACTTTTCGTCGGTCTCGGAAATCCGGGCGCCAAATATACCCATAACCGGCACAATGTCGGGTTCATGGCGCTGGACCAGATTGCCACTGACCACGGCTTTTCCCCGTGGCGCGCCAAATTCGATGGCCAGATATCCGAAGGCACACTGGGCGTCGAAAAAATCATCTTGCTCAAGCCGGAAACCTTCATGAACCTGTCCGGTCAATCGGTGGGCAAAGCCCTGCGGTTTTTCAAACTCGACAGCACTGATATCACGGTTTTCCATGACGAACTGGACCTTGCACCGGGCAAATGCCGCGCCAAAGACGGCGGCGGCCATGCCGGCCATAATGGCCTGCGCTCCCTGCACCAGCATATCGGCCCGCATTATTCCCGGGTGCGCATCGGCGTCGGGCATCCGGGGCACAAAGACCGGGTTTCAGGCTACGTGCTGCATGATTTTGCCAAATCCGACCAGAACTGGCTGGATGATCTGCTGCGCGGCATCAGTGACGGCGCCCCCGACCTGGCCGCTGGTGACGCGGGCCGGTTCATGAACGCCGTTGCCCTGCGCGTTGCGCCAAATCACCCGCCAAAACCAGAAAAACCCAAACCCGACCCACAAAAAACACCGGTAACACCCGAACCCACGCAAGACCCGCGCAACCCCATGCAAAAACTGATCGACAAATTTCGCTGACCCCAAAGGTTCAAACCCCATGCCAACAGAAATTGACCCCTCCGTAAACGTCCTGGGCGACCCGCTTGCACCCTGTTCAATGGATCCAAAAACCGGCTACTTTCGCAATGGCTCCTGTGACACCTGTGAACAGGATACCGGCAGCCACACGGTCTGCGCCGTGATGACGGCCGAATTTCTGGCCTATTCTAAATATTTCGGCAATGACCTGTCCACACCGCGCCCTGAATTTGGCTTTGCCGGCCTGAAACCGGGTGACCACTGGTGCCTCTGTGCCAACCGTTTCATGCAGGCCTATGACGAAGGCTGCCCACCGCAGGTAAACCTTGCCGCCACCCACGCCAAAGCGCTGGATATCGTCCCGCTTGAGGCGCTGCAGACCAACGCCTATCAGGTGCACTAAATGACCAGACTGGCGCATGCCCTGCGCCAGCAGGCCAATTCCTGCAGCAGCCTTGGTTCTCCCTTCATGGGACAATTGCTGACCATTCTGGCCCAGCGCCTGCGCCCCGGCACGATGCTAACCGACCACCTGTTCAACTGGCCGGGCGATCTGTCATCCAGCGGGCATTCGCTGCCCCTGCGCCTTGCCGGGGCATTGCACCGGTTGGTGCTGGCGGGCATGGATGATGCCCTTAGCGCTGCCTACCCGCCACAAAGCACCGATGATGAACCCCTTTGGCTGGCGGTATCGGGCGCCATGTCCCGCCATGGCCCGCTGCTTGTGCAATGGCTGACATCCCCACCCCAAACAAATGAGGTCCGCCGCGCCGCGGCCCTGATCCCGGCGGCGCATTTTCTGGCCGACCGGTTTGACTTGCCGATGATGGTGTCAGAACTGGGGGCTAGTGCCGGCCTGAACCTGAACTGGCAGCACTTCCGGCTGGATATTCCTGCACGAAGCTACGGTCCTGATGCAGCCGATGTGGTCCTGACCCCGGAATGGTCGGGCAATATCCCACCAACTGCTGAAATCAATGTCGTTGACCGGCGCGGTGTTGATCTGCTGCCAATCAATACCGAAAAACCAGACGATCGAACCCGGCTGTTATCCTATCTCTGGCCGGATCAGCCCGCCCGGATGGCCCTTACCCAAAACGCCATGGCATTGCCCCGTGCACCTGTAGACACCGGCGATGCCATCGATTGGCTGGCCAACCGCCTGCCGTCGCAAAAGAACCGCACGTTGCACCTGATCTACCACACCATTGCCTGGCAATATTTCCCAGCAGAAATACAACTAAAAGGTCGGCAACTCATTGAAAAAGCAGGTAATTCTGCCACCATCTCGAAACCGCTGGCCTGGTTCCGGATGGAGACCGACAACAACGGCCCCGGCGCCGGCCTAATCCTGCGGCTCTGGCCCGGCGACCAAACAACCCACATGGGACGCGCCGATTTCCACGGCCGCTGGATAGACTGGCAGGCCTAAACGAAAATCGTCAAATCTCGGTTTTTGGCGTTACCCAAAGCCAACACCAGTCAATTCCAGTGAAACCTGCCATAAACGCGCGGCAACATCGCGGTCCTGCGCTGTTCCGGAGGCTTTGGAATCCGACGGTCCACCGGTTATTTCGCCAAATCCACCCGGCCCATAGTAGCCGCCACCTACCGCTGCCCCGGCGGTCGCTGCAAATACGATCGGCAAGGCCCCCGCGGCCGCTGAATGGGTGAGCAACGGCTTTAACGCAGCCACAACCCGCCCCATCGCCGATTTTTCGCCCGGCCCGTTTGCCACCAGTTCAGTGCGCGCAAAACCGGGATGGGCAGAACAGCTGCTGATCCCCCAGCCGTTGGCGTCGCTCTGGCGCTGAAGTTCAAAGCCAAACATCAGCATCGCGATCTTCGACTGCGCATATGCGGGTATTCTTTTATAACTGTTTTGCCACTGCATATCATCAAAAAATATTTGCCCCTGCCGCTGCGCAAGGCTGCTGACATTCACCACACGTGGTCGCTCTGCCAGCCGCAACAGCCCCAACAGATGCGCGGTCAGCGCAAAATGCGCCAGATAATTGGTCCCCATCTGCAATTCAAAACCGTCCGCAGTTTCAAGACGTTCGGGCGGGGTCATAACACCTGCATTATTGACCAGAATATCAAGCGCAACCCCCTGACCGTTCAGACGCGCACCAAATTCGGCAACACTTGCCAGACTTGCCAGATCACAGATTTCAAAACCAATTTTGGCATCCGGTACGCCCTGTCGGACCATCTGCACCGACGCGGCCCCCTTGTCCGGGTTTCTCCCGGCCAGAATAACCTCACACCCGGCACCGGCCAGCATCCGGGCAATCTCAAGACCCAGCCCGCCCGGCCCGGTAACAACCGCCCGCTTGCCTGCAAGGGTCGGGATATCTGCCTCTGTCCACATATATTTCATCGCGCCACCTTATCCTCTGGTATCAGTTTCCACACCCGGATGTTTGGCCGCGGTAAAGGTAGCCCTATCACCACGCCCGCTTATATTCATGCAAATAAAGTTGTTATCGGGCTGGTTTGGCGCGATCTTCATAACGTGGGCCAACGCGTAAGCAGGCTGTGCATGCAAGCCGGCAACAATGGCCCCGGCGCTGCACTGACATTTAATATCTGGCTAAATACCGAAACCATCCTGCCGGACCGGCAGATTTCCGCGGGAAACGGGATAAGGGGTGCGCTTAGATCCTAGGCAGGCAAAGCATCCAACAACCCATCCCCCATCAACTCATCAATAAACAGGCTTAATAATTGCGAGCGCCCGCTAACGTCGGCTTTGCGGTAAATGGCGTTGGTCTGGGCTTTGATGGTACCTTCACTGGTGCCGCGCAGTTCCGCAACTTCCTGCGTTGACATGCCTTTGATCATAAACAGCGCCACATCCCGTTCAGACGGTGTCAGACCCCAGTCATCAAACCGTTCTTCCAGCAATTCCATGAACACGCCAGACACCAGACGCATCTGTTCGTCCGCCTTTTTTTGCCGATGCATGGATTTTCGCAGGGCGACGGCGCCAAGTATCCCCCCCAGAACCAGCCCCATCGCGGCACCAATTTCCAACATTTCACGAAATCGCCAGCTGGTGGGTTGGGTTCGGTAACCGATAATGCCAAAAACAATATTGGAAATGAAGAAAACCGCGCAAACAACCTGCACGATTAACACACCAAGAATGACGACCCCGTCTTTCTCTCTTTTCTTCACCCTGTTGCCCAGCAGGTTCACCCAATTTTTAATACACAATCAATAGCAGTAATTTTCTAAGCAGGGGCTTTAGTTGCCGCTGTCTTCATCATCATCATCGTCGTCATCATCGTCATCATCGTCAGACTCATCCCCATTGTTATCATCATCCGAACCTCCATTCTCTTGTTCATTTTCGCCTTCGTCATCATTTTCGTCATCATCCGGGTTAAAAATACCAGAGGCACTCTCACCATTTTCACCAACGGCTTCCAGAAAATCCCGTAAAATCTCACCGGTTTTGGGGTTGAATACGATCTCACGGCGGTATTCTTTACTAACCGCAATTAACCGGCTTCGGCCCAGCCAGGTCCGGCTTAACCTAAACGACGTGAACCCCTGCGCCTGCAGCATCACCGTCAGATTGTCGGCAAACTCACCGGCAGATGCCAGCCCCGGCAGCAGGGCAAAAGCGCCTGCGAAAGATATGAATTCTCTTCGTTTCATTTTTCAACCCTTACCCGAACCGGGCGCCAAACCCAATTGTCTGGCGCCCGGAATAATAGCCTAACTGCTTAATCCAAGCTGCCAGGTATTAGTCTTCGTCATCATTTTCGTCGTCGTCATCATCATCATCATCGTCTTCATCGCTATCATCTTCGTCATCTTCGTCGTCATCGTCATCGTCATCTTCATCTTCATCGCTATCATCATCATTTTCGTCGTCATTTTCGTCGTCATTTTCGTCGTCATCTGTTTCGACTTTTAGAATATTACCGTCGCTATCATATGTTGTTTCGGTTTTGACGCCATCCACAACGGTTTCTTCTTTGCGCAACTCACCACTTGTTGTGTAGACACGCTCAACTTTTACACCATCAACGATTGCTTCAACTTTGATGCGGAATAAACCAACTTTGACCTGAATGTTGGTCGCGTTTTGCGCCATAAGATCGGCAACGATCGCTTCGCTGGCCGGGCTGGACATGGCCATACCGGTCGACAGAACGACAGCAGCGGTAGTTGTTAGCAGGGTTTTTCTAAAGCTCATTTTTCTTTTCCTTCGTTATCAAACTCACGCGGCATGCGTTCAGCTGAAACGATTTGCCCCCAACCAGGGGCACAATGATATCTGTCTGCGGTTTATCCCTGTCCCCGTAAACCTGCGGCCCATGAAAATAAACCACAGTTTATGAAAAAACCCTTATTTTATTGATATTGTGGCAGCGCATTGCCGCAAATCAGGCAACATTCAGCCCCCGGTATCAATCTCAACACCCAGATGTTTGGCTACGGTAAAAATGTCTTTGTCCCCGCGACCGCACATATTCATGCAAATCAGATGGTCCTTTGGCAAGTCCGGGGCGATCTTCATGACATGGGCCAGCGCGTGGCTTGGCTCCAGCGCCGGGATGATGCCTTCCAGCGCGCAGCACAGCTCAAACGCGCCCAGCGCCTCTTTATCGGTGATCGCCACATACTGCGCCCGGCCAATATCGTTCAGCCAGGAATGTTCAGGCCCGATCCCCGGATAATCCAGCCCCGCCGATATCGAAAAGCCTTCCAGTATCTGCCCGTCATCATCCTGCAACAGATAGGTCCGGTTGCCGTGCAGCACGCCGGGGCGCCCGCCGGTCAGACTGGCGCAATGCTCAAAGCGATCATTCACACCCTTGCCCCCTGCTTCCACGCCAATGATCGAAACGCTGTCATCATCCAGAAACGGAAAGAACAGCCCCATGGCGTTGGAACCGCCGCCAATGGCGGCAATCAGCGTATCCGGCAGCCGCCCCTCGGCACGCTGCATCTGCTGTTTGGCTTCCTTGCCAATGATGGCCTGAAAATCGCGCACCATCGCCGGGTATGGGTGCGGGCCGGCCACGGTGCCGATGCAATAAAACGTATCGGCTACATTGGTCACCCAGTCGCGCATGGCGTCATTCATCGCGTCCTTCAACGTCCCCCGCCCCGACGTAACCGAAATAACTTCGGCGCCCAACAGCCGCATGCGAAACACATTTGGCGATTGGCGCTCCACATCATGGGCCCCCATATAGACCACGCATTTCAAGCCAAACTTGGCGCAAACCGTCGCCGTCGCCACCCCGTGCTGCCCGGCCCCGGTTTCGGCAATGATCCGGGTGCGCCCCATGCGCCGCGCCAGCAATATCTGCCCCAGCACATTGTTGATCTTATGGGCCCCGGTGTGGTTCAGCTCATCACGCTTCAGATAAATCTTCGCCCCGCCCAGATGTTCGGTCAGCCTTTCCGCAAAATACAACGGCGATGGCCGCCCGACATAATGCTCCCACAGATCATCCATCTCGGCCCAGAATGTCGCATCGGTCTTGGCGTGCTCGTATTCGGCTTCCAGTTCCAGAATAAGCGGCATCAGCGTCTCCGACACGAACCGTCCACCAAAATCACCAAACCGGCCCGCCTCATCGGGGCCGTTCTTAAAACTGTTCGCCCGTTCATCGCCCATGTTCACACCTTTCATATTCCGCCCTCAGACGTATCTGCCGCCATCCTCCGGGTAAACCCGCCCATTTTCTTCTTTTCAAAAATATCCCCGAGCAGAGCGGAAATCGCCCGCAGGGCTAAAAATAATGCGCCCGGCACGGGCGCTCATTCAACCTGCGCTGCCTCAATAAACCCACGGATCAACCCGGTATCCTTCACCCCCGGCGCAGTTTCCACACCTGACGCCGTATCAACCTGCACCGCACCCGTCAGCCGCACCGCTTGCGCCACATTCCCGGCGTTCAACCCACCCGCCAGCATCCATGGCACCGGCCAGCGCCGCCCCGATATCAACCCCCAGTCAAACACCCGCCCGTTACCCCCGGGCAGATCGGCACCCTTTGGCGCTTTGGTATCCACCAGTAACTGATCCGCCACCCGGCCATAGGCCAGCAGGTCCGGCAAATCACCCGCGTCGCGTATGCCCACCGCCTTGATCACCGGCAATCCATAGCGCGCGCGCACCTCGGCAACCCGATCCGGGGTTTCGCTTCCATGCAGCTGCAACATATCCAGCCCCAGCCGGGATGTGATCCTGTCCAGCACATCATCCGTTGCATCCACCGTCAGCCCCACCTTGGCCACACCCGGCGGCACCAGTGACAACAGCCCCGCCAATTGATCCGGCGCAATATAACGCGGGGATTTTTCAAAGAAATTGAACCCCAGATAGCGCGCACCGGCATCAACGGCCGCAACCACGCCCGGTGCATCCTTCAATCCACAAATTTTAACCTGAATAATCTTGCCCATGTTCAGGGCATAACGCCTTGGCGCTTAACCCTCAAGCAGGGCCAGCACGTCATCTTTCGTATCCGATGAGCGTTCCTGCAACCGGCTGACTTCACGTTCCAGCCGTGCCTTGTCGCGCCGCACGGTGCTGGCCTCGGCGCGCTGTTTGTGTTCACGAAACCATTCCCAGATGAAACCAACGGTAACACCGGCAATAATCCCACCAAAAATCACCACATAAAGCGGTAGGGAAATCGCGCTTTGTATCCCCAGCCAACCCGCCAGCTCATCACTAAGTAAACGCAATGTCACCGCCTCACGATTGGCCACTGAAATCGTCACCAGCCCAATCGCAAGAACAGCCAAAAATGCATACCGTAAGTAGCGCATCCTACTTCCCGTTCAACCGGTCCCGCAGACCTTTGCCGGTCTTGAAAAACGGTACATGTTTCTCGTCAACTTTTACGCTTTCGCCAGTACGCGGATTACGCCCGGTCCGGGCATCCCGCTTTTTTACCGAGAACGCGCCAAACCCACGCAGCTCCACCCGGTCACCCCGCGCCATGGCTTCAATTATTTCTTCAAATACAGTTCCAACAATTCGCTCAACATCCCGTTGATACAGATGAGGATTCTCGTCCGCTAGTTTCTGGACCAATTCCGACCGGATCATCCGTTGCATCCCCCCGTTTTATTTTTCAAACATGTTTGGCAGCAGTACCAAACCCGCCGCTGACTATAGGGGCAATTACGGCGTTCACAAATCATTACCACCGGTTCATGGGGTAATTATCTGTCCTAAAGCGCTGAATTTGTGCAATTTCGTCACAACTCGCGCACTGGTAATACCAGTTTCGAAGAATTTCCGGTTATTTTGCAGTTGCAGCGAAGCCATTGATTCGCTGCCAAAAAAATACGGCCCCACCAATTGGCAGGGCCGTACACTTAGCTATTCGTCAGGTGGGTTTACTCGTCGCCCTTAAGCGCAGCACCCAGAATATCACCCAGTGAAGCACCAGAATCAGATGAGCCATACTGCGCAACTGCTTCCTTCTCTTCGGCAATTTCACGCGCCTTGATCGACAGACCCAGACGACGGGATTTTGCATCCACATTGGTGACACGAACATCCACCTTATCGCCCACACCAAACCGGTCAGGGCGCTGTTCTGCGCGGTCACGTGACAGGTCAGAACGACGGATGAATGACTTCATACCCTCGTACTCAACCTCAACGCCACCATCTTCGATCTTGGTGACTGTGACGGTGATGATTGAACCACGTTTCACCCCATCAACAACACCGGCAAAACTATCTTCGCCCAGCGCTTTGATCGACAGTGAAATACGCTCTTTATCGGTATCAACCTCGGTCACAGACGCCTTGACGATGTCACCCTTCTGATAGCTCTGGATCGCGTCTTCGCCGCGCTCGTCCCAGCTCAGATCAGACAGGTGAACCATGCCGTCAATGTCATCATCCAGCCCGATGAACAGACCAAATTCGGTGATGTTTTTGACTTCACCTTCAACTTCGGTACCCGCTGGATGTTTCTCGGCGAACGCTTCCCATGGGTTGCCCATGGTCTGTTTCAGACCCAGTGATACCCGACGTTTGATGGTATCAATTTCCAGCACCATGACTTCGACTTCCTGGGACGTCGAAACAATCTTGCCCGGATGCACGTTCTTTTTGGTCCATGACATTTCGGACACGTGAACCAGACCTTCAACACCGGCCTCCAGCTCAACAAACGCACCGTAATCGGTGATGTTGGTCACGCGACCCGTATGCACACTTTCCAGCGCAAACTTGGCTTCAACCGCATCCCACGGATCATCCTGCAACTGTTTCATGCCCAGCGAAATACGGTGGGTTTCCTTGTTGATCTTGATGACCTGCACCTTGATCGTTTCACCGATCGCCAGAATTTCAGTCGGGTGGTTCACCCGACGCCAGGCCATATCAGTGACGTGCAACAAGCCGTCAACACCACCCAGATCAACGAATGCACCGTATTCGGTGATGTTCTTGACCACACCATCCACAGCCTGACCTTCTGTCAGGTTGCCGATAACCTCGGCGCGCTGCTCGGCACGGCTTTCTTCCAGAATTGCGCGGCGCGATACAACAATGTTGCCCCGGCGACGGTCCATCTTCAAAATCACGAACGGCTGCTTCAACCCCATCAACGGGCCGGCATCACGTACCGGGCGCACATCAACCTGTGACCCCGGCAGGAACGCAACCGCACCCCCCAGATCGACGGTGAACCCACCCTTGACCCGGCCAAAGATCGCGCCATCGACACGCTCTTCGTTTTCGGCGGCTTTTTCCAGACGGTCCCAGGCTTCCTCGCGGCGGGCCTTTTCACGGCTGATAGATGCTTCACCACGGGAATTTTCGACCCGGTCAAGGAACACCTCAACCTCGTCGCCTACGGCCAGTTCGGCCTCTTCTCCGGGATTTGCGAATTCTTTAATATCGACGCGGCCTTCCATTTTATAGCCGACATCGATGATGGCCTGTCCTGCTTCAATAGCAATGACTGTGCCTTTGACGACAGACCCTTCCTCGGGTGTGTCCATTTCGAAGCTTTCGTTCAGAAGGGCTTCGAATTCCTCCATAGCAGATGCGCTCATATGCGGTTGGTTTCCTTTTTAGCGTTTTTTCGGGCCATGCGGTTGGTTCCGCAGGTCTTTGGGTTTCAATTGGTCTTCGGTCCGGTCTTCCAAACAATAAGGGCCGGAAATTCCCGACCCTGCTCATCTGGATTCTAACGATCCTTGGACTGCGCGCGTCTATAGCCCCTTGAATACAATTTCACAAGGGGATTATCCTTTCGCTGATCCAAAACCAAATTCCCTGACCAGGGTCGCCAAAAGCCCCGGACGGCTATTGCTTCCAGTCCATATTTCCAAAAACCTGCCTTAGCGCTTCCGGTATCAGGCGGCGCGCACCAAAGGTACTAAGGTGGTCGTCATCGCTATAAAGCGGCCGTCCTTCGGCCTGAACCACACAGTCCGGTGCGCAAAACCCCGGTGCCAGATCAATAGCCCTTACCCCTGGCGCCTCTGCTGCACGATGTATCACACGATCAACCCGGATATTGCGTCGTTTCACGTCCCTCAGGCTTGGCCCATCCGGCAAACCCGTTGACATAAGCTTGGCGTTCCCAAGTATTTGCGGAACATTCCAACCTATTTCAGGAACGCTTGCCAGAATTATCACCTGCCGCCCGGTTTTGCGGATTTCGTCAACCGTTCTCAACAGCGCCTCTTCAAAAACCGCAAAGTTCTCGGCGATACCACCCCTGCTGTCAAAATCGCCGGACCGACGCAATATTATCGGATCACGCCGCTCACCCGGGGCCCCGGTTCCCTCTGCCACCAGCGCCCAACGCGCGGCCAATACAACAACCGGATAATCATCTCGATCGCGAAGCATCTTGATTATCGACGAATTGAAAACGTCGCAGGCATGGTCCTGCCCCATGTCCACACGAACCACATCCAACAGCGGCGCACAGGCCGCTTTAAATGCAACAGAGCCGCCTAAACCGAACTCGGCAGCAATTGTATCCAGCCCCGGCGAAACCGCTCCCGCATGTGAATCCCCCCACAGCAATATGTTGTTTTCCGCAGTTTCGCGGCTCAGAACACCAATCTTACAAAGATCCCCTTGCTGAAACTGACCGATGCAATTATCCAGATCCGCCCTCTCATCCCCTGCCGCTTCAAATAAAGCCAGAACATCCGCCGGCATCCGCCCGGGGAACCCCTTGCCCAGTTCCACCGCCCCGGAAACGATAAAAACAACGATCATAGCGCCCGCTGATGACATGAAAATAAACCGTTGGGAAAACCCGGCAGGCGCAGGTTTTCGAAAAGGCTGCTCAACGAACTTCCAGCTGAATATAGCCAAAGCCAGCGATATGACCGTCGCGACAACAGCCGAAAACACCGGCAGATCAACCGTACCCAGTTGCAGACGAAACAACACAAAAACCGGCCAGTGCCAAAGATAAAGCGAATAGGATATCAACCCAATTCCAACCAAAACTCGGTTGGACAGCATGCGCGATACAAAAGTGTCCTGTTGGGTGCCCGACCAGATTATTGCGGCCGCACCCAGACACGGAATAACCGCCGCCAATCCGGGAAAAGCAGTACCGGCATCATAGGTTGTGACACTGTAAACCAAAGCAGCCAATCCCAGCGCGGCAACAGTTTCGGCTATTGCCCGGTGGCGCAGCCGGTTTGCGATACCAAACGCCAGAACCGACCCGATGCCCAGTTCCCATGCCCGGGTAATCGAAAAATAAAAATTGGCGGATGGGTACCGTTGCGTCGCCCAGACCGATACCGCAAGGGATACCAGACATATTGCAATTAATATCCCTAAAACCGTCTGGCGCTGCCAACGCATAAGCCACCACAACAATATCGGGAACACGATGTAAAACTGTTCCTCAACTGCAAGTGACCAGGTGTGTAAAAGTGGCTCAAATTCCGCGTCCGGAGCGAAATAATCCGATGCTGACCGGAAAAACCAGAAATTCGAAGCAAAGAATAAGGTAGCAATGGTTGAGCGCGCCAACCCAATAAACAAAGACGGTGGATAATAGGCGGTAGCAACAACCAACATTACCACCAACACAAAGAAAAGCGCCGGTAAAATCCGCCGCGCCCGTCGTTCATAGAATTTTACGATTGAAAACCGGCCATCGGTCAGTTCTTTCAACAAAAGGCCGGTAATAAGATATCCGGATATCACAAAAAATATATCCACACCAACAAAACCGCCCGAAAAACCAATGAACCCAGCATGGCTGAATACCACCGGCACCACGGCCAGCGACCGCAGCCCGTCGATGTCTTTTCTGTAATGTTTTATCTGGGAACTAATTTCACTCATCCGCTTTGAAACCGCCAACACCATAAATTGGCCCCGGCGTCGGCGGCACCCTATTCACTTGGGGTGATATTTCAACCTATATCCTCCCCAACCATCTGTAGCAGAATGGTTCCCACAGGCTTTCCTTTTGGAAAGGTCTTATCAAAGCCGGCTATGTACCCTACTTTTCAAACATGTAATTATCGGGGTTACCGCCATGTCCAATCCAGTTTATCGCGCCCTGCTTCTGGCGCAGGTCAGCACCAATGGTGCGGCATTTTTTGACCGGTTATTCCGGCAAAACTGGTACGGCAACACCCTGACTGGCTGGGTGGACGGGCTAAACATTGCACCGGGCTCTGACATACTTGAACTGGGCTGCGGCCCCGGAAACCTCAGCCACTATCTGGCCGACGCCGGGCAAAACGTCACCGGGGCTGACAAATCTGCAAAAATGATCAAATGGGCAAACCGTCATGGCGGTAAGGCTCGTTTTGTTCAGGCAAATGCCCTTGATCTGGACATGGCTGATGACAGCTTTGATGTCATTTTGTTATCCTCCTTGCTGAACATCATCCCTGATCGCGCCTCGCTTTTGGTACAGGCCGCCCGTGTCCTCAGACCCGGCGGCACCATATCAGCCCTGTTCCCAATCGCCGAATTTGACAAAACCCGCGCCGCCGATATTTCCGAAAAGCTGAACCTCAGCGGCTATTCCCGCGCGGCTATATCACTGTGGGCTTCGGTGGCGGGCCAGTTAAACCCGGGCGACACAGCCCAGGAAATGATCGCAGCCGGTTTTCAGGATCCAAGGATTAAATTGCATCTGCAAGACAGCATTGCCTCCGTCACCGCAACAAGATCAAACTAAGGCAATCCTGATCAAAATTTTAATCTGCCTGTCCCGCACATTTTCCTGAACTGGTTTAAAATTTTACCACCGCCTGATCGCCAGCCTAACGAATTATCAATTTCGGCCTTTTCCAGGGCATAAATCCGCGCCAGATCATCCAATGATACCAGCGCAATCAGCGGTTCGCCAAACCGTTCAACCACAACCCGGTCACCACCAAATTTCACCCGACTGGTCACCTCGCTGAAATGTTTGCGCAAATCGGTCATACTGGCCCGAATTTCCATCAGAACCCCCTGTTACAAAGTTTAAAGACAGGGGTTAATTCTTGTTACAAAGTTTAAAGAAATCGTCATTTCCGCGCCCGATGCCTGTTTAATGCCGCGCCCCGCACAACCCTTGCGAATCTCACCCGAAACGCCTATTTAACCCCTGAGAGGTTGGCGCGGGCGGACGCCTCGCCAACCCGGCCAGGTCCGGAAGGAAGCAACCGTAACGAGTCCCGTTTGGGTCGTTGTCCAGCCTCTCA
>VAPL011018175.1_pt1 | contig 20115 bp, 17 predicted proteins | sample 3395061 | NCBI WGS metagenome assembly VAPL01 (sample SAMN08290444, study PRJNA428436) | hydrothermal vent metagenome | isolation source: Deep-sea hydrothermal vent chimney 2 | place: Pacific Ocean: Juan De Fuca Ridge | depth 2182 m m | reverse complement strand
TTTCGTATGAATACTTTTGCAGTTCCGGCACGATTGCGTGCCCTGTCACGTTATTTTCCTGTACTGCAATGGGGTAAAACCTACAGCAAAATTACATTAACAAATGACCTGTTGGCGGCTGTGATTGTGACGATCATGTTAATTCCGCAATCGCTGGCCTACGCGCTATTGGCTGGATTACCCGCCGAAATGGGGCTTTATGCTTCGATATTGCCGTTGGTTGCTTATGCGGTATTCGGTACGTCACGCACTTTGGCGGTTGGACCGGTAGCAGTTGTGTCGTTGATGACGGCAGCTGCTGTTGGCAATTTGGCACTGCAAGGTACGGCTGAATATGCTGCGGCTGCGATTGTTCTGGCGTTTCTTTCTGGGTTTATTCTGCTGGTGATGGGCCTGTTTCGTTTAGGCTTTATGGCCAATTTTCTGAGCCATCCTGTGATTGCCGGATTTATCACTGCGTCGGGTATTCTGATTGCCACAAGCCAGCTAAAGAACATTCTTGGGGTCCCGGCGGAAGGACATACACTGATTGAGTTTATTTCTTCTTTGATCAGACACATATCCGAGACCAATTTTTTTACATTGATAATTGGCCTGACGACAGTGGCGTTTTTGTTTTGGGTCAGGAAAGGATTGAAACCGCTGTTGTTAAAGGTTGGATTTCAACCACGTCCGGCAGACCTGATTGCAAAAACAGGACCCATCGCAGCGATTGTGCTGACCACTGGAGTGACTTGGTTATTTGCACTTAATTCCAAAGGCGTGGCAATCGTTGGCTCAATTCCCCGCGGATTGCCAAAACCCATGTTGCCGAAATTTGATTTTGATATTTGGACCAGTTTGATTGGATCGGCAATATTGATTTCGATAATTGGGTTTGTAGAGAGTGTTTCAGTTGCCCAAACACTTGCCGCAAAACGGCGTCAACGGATTGAACCGGATCAGGAGCTGATCGGTTTGGGTGCGTCTAATATTGCAGCCGCTGTTTCGGGTGGTTACCCGGTCACCGGCGGTTTTGCCCGATCAGTTGTCAATTTTGATGCCGGCGCGGAAACCCCGGCTGCCGGTGCCTTTACTGCCATTGGGATTGCTGCGGCGGCGATTTACCTGACGCCACTTTTGTATTTTCTTCCCAAAGCGACGCTGTCGGCGACCATCATTGTCGCGGTATTGTCTTTGGTGGATTTTTCCATTTTGAAACGTACATGGTACTATTCAAAAGCTGATTTTGCTTCGGTGGCTGCGACAATTATTTTAACTTTGACCCTGGGTGTGGAATTTGGCGTTTCAGCAGGTGTTGGAATTTCCATACTGCTTTATATGTATCGAAGCTCTCAACCCCATGTCGCCGAAGTTGGACTGGTTCCCGGAAGTGAACACTTTCGAAATATCAACCGGCATAAAGTTGAAACTGATCCAAGTATGGTGTCACTTCGGATTGATGAGAATCTATTTTTTGCCAATGCTAGATTTCTGGAAGATTTGATCCTGAATCGGGTCCCGGTGGAAACAAAGATTAAACATGTTGTTTTGATGTGTTCGGCGGTAAATATTATTGACACGTCTGCGTTGGAAAGTCTTGAAGCGATCAACCATCGGCTGGACTATATGGGCATAAAACTACACCTGTCCGAAGTAAAAGGTCCCGTGATGGATAAGTTGCAAAGTACCGATTTTCTTGACGGTTTGACTGGTCAGGTATTCCTGTCACAGTTCGATGCGCACCAGGCCTTGGTTCCCTAAAACACATTCCAGTATTTGCACTTGACCTTCCAGTTGCGGGAAGCATTATGTAAGGTCAAAGCCAACTTGGGGAAACTTAAAGCAAATGCCGTTTGAATCGCAGTGGACCGCTGAAAACTCCTTTAGTTTTGGTACAGACGATCCTTGTTATGCCGGTGGTGCTGATCGGGTACAAAAGGTATTGGCTGCTGAGGAAGGTGTGGTTGATGCGGGTGTATACCTAGCTACCGGACAAGCAACCGCAGAAAAAACAGTACCTGCGACGCAAGAGTTTGACCCTAAGGCAATTGCTAAGACACAAGCGGACGTCGGGCGAGCGGTTGGAACAGGAACCGATATTGCCATTGAGGCCATTGATGTGGTGCCTCTGTCAGGTGATTGGCGTGGCGTGGTAAACGCTTTTGATATTGGGAAGAATACTATGGCCAACATTCGACAATATCTGTTTTGGACATCTGGGTATAAATTCATACTTATCCCGGTTACCGCGGGGACGTTTTACACAAAGTTTGGCACATTGTTGCCCTCGGTATTGGCAGCGGGTGCGATGGCAATGTCATCGGTATTTTTTGTCAGCCATGCGTTACGTTTACAGTTCTTCAAACCAGTATTGGAAAGCAAATGAATATCGGAGAAACGGCAGTGGCCGCCGGCCTGCCCGCTAAGACAATTCGCTATTATGAAGATATCGGATTGGTAAAACCGCCCAGAGATTCAAATGGTTACAGAGCTTTTCGTGCGGCAGATGTACACAAACTGGCTTTTCTCGGACGGGCGCGCTCGCTTGGATTTACAATAGAGGATTGTCGTACATTGATGGCACTTTATGAAGATCAAAGCCGTGCAAGTTCTGATGTGAAAATAGTTGCGAAAGAGCATCTAGGGCGGATTGAAGCAAAATTGCTTGAGCTGACAAGCATGCGCGAAACTTTAGCGCATCTGGTTGAATGTTGCGCTGGTGATGACCGGCCGGATTGCCCAATTCTGAAAGACTTATCGGCTGGTCTTTCCAGCTAGGATTTCGCTTCTAAGACACACGGATTGCCCCAACAGAAAGCCATCGACTGCAAAAGGACAATGCCATTGAAAATTTCATCTGACATCAGCGCCGTGGTAACAGGGGGGGCCTCGGGGCTTGGTGCGGCCGTTGTAACTGCATTTAGCAGGTTGGGAGCGCATGTTTCTGTATTCGATAAAGATGAGCACGCCGGACTGATCTTGGCAGAACGTTTAGGGGTGAATTACCAAAATGTTGACGTTTCGGATGCAGATAGTGTGGCCACGGGTTTATCTGCGCTTGGGGGACCCCCGTTGCGTATTTTGGTTAACTGCGCAGGCATAGCTCCGGCTGAAAGAACCGTTAACCGTGATGGCCCCCATGATGCTGTTACATTCGCCGATACCATCAAAATCAACCTTATTGGCAGTTTTAATTGCGCGAGTCAGGCAGCGGCTGTGATGGCAGAGCAGGCCCCGATAGGAAGTGATCGAGCGCGCGGGATCATTATCAATACTGCCTCAGTTGCGGCCTTTGAAGGACAAGTGGGGCAGGTGGCCTATGCTGCCTCAAAAGGCGGAATTGTAGCGATGACGTTACCAATGGCGCGTGATTTGGCAGGGTTGGGAATTCGTGTTGTCGCCATCGCACCGGGATTGTTTAAAACGCCAATGTTGGAAGGCCTTCCAGAGGAGGTTCAATCGGCCCTTGGCGCGCAGGTGCCCTATCCTTCGCGACTGGGCGAGCCCACTGAATTTTCCAGCCTCGTCTGCCATATCGTTGATAACCCAATGCTGAATGGTGAAGTGATTAGATTGGATGGTGCGATCCGAATGGCGCCGCGTTAAATAATGCTGATATTTAGTTCGCTTAACCCGGTGATTTCTACCTTTAGATGATCCCCGGCCACCACCGGCCCGACACCCGACGGAGTACCTGTATAAATCAGATCCCCCGGTGCCAATTTAATATATCGGGAAAGGGTTGAGATGATCGAAGGCACCGACCAGATCATATCTGAAATATTTGAATTCTGATGGACCTGGCCATTTTTCGACAAAACTATATCTGCGCGTGTCAGATGCCCAACATCAGCGACTGAATGCAATGCACCACAGGGGGCAGATTGGTCAAACCCCTTGGCCATATCCCAGGGTTTGCCCAAGTCCTTTGCCTGGGTTTGCAGGTCACGTCGTGTAAGGTCTATGCCTGTGGCATATCCCCAGACGTGGGACAGGGCGTCGGTGTCCGGAATATGTGCACCACCTGTACCAATTGCCGCTACAAGTTCTGCCTCATAGTGCAAATTTTCAGTTTCGCTGGCATAGGTGATCTGCGCACCATTTTCCACGACTGCATCAGACGGTTTACTAAAAAAAAACGGCGGATTGGTGGGATCGCCGCCCATTTCCAGAACATGGGCGAGATAGTTTTGACCGACACAGAAAATCCGACGCACTGGGAAGCGGGCGTTTGTACCACTGATAGCGATGCTGGCTGGTTTGGCTGGCTGGAAGGCGTAATCCATCATTATTCTCCTGGATTTTAAGCTTAGAGATACTTCTATAATTCGTTTTCACAACCAATTATTTTGATTATCTAAAATCAACAGCGACATGTAGCGGCTCTTGTTCCCGGCTGGTATAATGGTATAAATCTTTCTTGTTTGCCGGACGAGAAAATGACTGTAACTGAGGCTGCCAAATTTTCTGTCGCCCCGATGATGGACTGGACAGATCGTCACTGCCGGTACTTGCACCGTCAAATGACCCGCCAGGCGCTTTTATATACCGAAATGGTCACGGCGCCTGCTCTGGTACAGGGTGCGGCATTGCATCTGTTGGACTTTGATCCACAGGAGCATCCAGTCGCGGTTCAGCTTGGGGGAGCAGACCCAAAGGAACTGGCAAAGGCTACGACGCTTTGCAACAACGCCGGTTATAATGAGATTAACCTGAATATTGGCTGTCCCTCAGACCGGGTACAGTCAGGAGCGTTTGGGGCCGTTTTGATGAAAACTCCAAATTTAGTGGCGGAATGCGTGGCCGCAATGATTCACGCAAGCGATGTTGACGTTACCGTAAAATGCCGCATTGGTGTGGATGATCAGGTGCCCGAATATGCACTGCCGAAATTTCTGGAAACTGTCGCCATGGCCGGTGTCAAAAGGTTTACCATTCATGCCAGAAAAGCATGGCTGCAGGGGCTGAGCCCCAAGGAAAACCGAGACAAGCCACCGCTTGATTATGGGCTTGTCTACCAAATGAAGAAAGAATTCCCCCAACTGCACCTATCGATAAATGGCGGCATTGGTTCACTTGGTGAAGTCAAAGCGCATTTAGCCGCTGGGATAGATGGTGTCATGGTGGGGCGTGCGGCGTACCAACGCCCATCTTCGATGCTTTTGGCCGTGGATGAATTGGTCTTTGGAAAGCCTGAACAACGCAGCGCCAAACAGGTTGTTACCGCAATGTTACCGTATATTGATCGCCATATCGCTGATGGCGGACGACTAGGCCAGATTTCCCGACATATGCTTGGTTTATTTGCCGGTCAGCCAGGGGCACGAGCCTGGCGCCGTATGCTATCGGATGGTGCCAATCAGGACCGGGCAGGGAGCGAATTGCTTAAACATGCAATGGCAGAGATCGCTTAGAATAGGCGTGTAACAATTATTTATTCGAATTCTACTTTTCCCAAATTTTCACGCCTAAAACGCAACCGGCCTCTGGGCTAAAAAAAATGCGTCCGCTGGGGTGCTTTTCATAGTTTTGGTGGGTTCGCGATACGATTTTTGCGACCTTTCCGCGTCTGTCTTAGCGTGGACGCCCGTTCTGGCAGCGCCTCTATCAGTTTGTGGCGGTCTTGTTTGGTCATTGATGACCAGCGCGATATTTCTTGACCGGTTCGAAAACAACCTATGCAAATCTTGGCTTGTGGGTGGATGACACAAATGTTGACACAGGGGCTATCCACTTCGTCACGTTTCCATATGTCATCGCTCATTCCGGCCCCCTGAGATATGCCATCCGGTCCAGTGCCCCTTGCAGAATATACCCCGCGGCCACATGATCAATAACCTGAGAGCGACGTTTTCGTGACGTATCTGCCTCTAAAAGCGCGCGCTCTGCTGCAACAGTAGACAGTCGTTCATCCCAGTATCCAATTGGCAAATCAACGAGCCGGACAAGATTTCTGGCGAATGCCCGTGTCGACTGGCATCTGGGGCCCTCGCTGCCATCCATATTATATGGCAACCCTAAAATGATGCCACCAATCTGGCGTTCGGCCATTATTTCAATCAACGCTTTGGCATCAGAGCTAAATTTTTTACGTCTGATAGTTTCAATGGGGGAGGCAACGGAGCGGAAACCGTCAGAAACGGCTACGCCGATTGTTTTTTCCCCAAGGTCAAGACCAATGAGTGCTGCCCTGCTTGGTAAAGCGTTTGAAAATTCAACGATATCGTCAAAAATCAATTGGTAATCCCGGCACTGTTTGCTGCAGCCCGGATAATATCAAGATCTTGCTGTGCACTTGCAAAAACCTGTTGTGCCTCTGTCCAAATAGAGATGGCCCGGTCTTTTTCGCCGAGAACCCCAAGGGCGCCAATCAGGCGCGCCCATTCCTGGGCGCTACCGCCTTGGGTGGCCAACCTTTCTGACAATTGATCAACCATTCCACTGATCATCTCATTTCTCTCAGCCTCGTTCATATCCTGAGCTGCGGCCACGTCAGCAGCATCTGGTCCCGGCTGCACTTGCGGCAATTCAAAGCGTATGCCGGCATTCGCCGCGACAAATTCAATTTGCGCCCGAATTGGGGGCACCCAAGGGGCCTCTGGGTTGCTGTCTGACAAAAGTTTACGCCAAACTTTGAATGCCAGATCAGGGCGGCCGATTTGTGCCTGTAGCAAGCCCAGATAGTAGCGACCTGACCCGTTTGCGGGATCAAGAGAAAGGGTTCGCTTGACGGCAGCTTCTGCTTCGGGGGAAATGTAGCCATTTGCTGCCAGAGCCAGTAAATCTGCGTAGTTCGCGAAATCGTTGGCGTTGGCATCGGGACCTTTAATTTCCAATACCCGACCCTGGGCTTTGTGGGCAGCAATATAGTTACCCAAGCCGGCTTCGTTTCGGGACAGCAATATGTGGCCCTGCAGATCATCCGGTCGGGATTTTAAAGCTTCGCGTAATTTCTCCATCAGTTCCAAATGCGCGGGATCTGCATTTGCGTTTTCCCGTGCCGGTACCTGTGCCTCTATTTCTTCCTGTGACGCGCGCATCAGTCTGGCATCTTCGGCCAATGCCAATCGTTTTTCCAAGGGTAAATCGCGATAACCTGCGGACCCCAACTGCCCATATAGATAATAAGCACCGGCAAATACCGTGACCAATATCAGCGTTGCAAGCACCGGATTGGGTTTTGCAACGTTTTTTTGGGTTTGAACAAGGCTGTTGCGATCAGCATCCAATAGCCGACGTTGCACTTCAAGACGCAGCCTATCTGCTTCGTCGTCGCTGATAACACCACGCGCGAAATCCCGGTCAACTTCACTTAGTTGGTCTTTGTAAACTTGTACATCTGTACTATCTTCTTCAGCGCCGGTTCGACGACTGATGGCCGACAACGCCAAAGCAATACCAACAAGCGCCGTTATTATCCCTGATAGCAGCCAAAATTCCATTAAAGTTCTCCTTGCAAACCCTCTACTACTCTGGGCTGCCAACCAAAACCCCCCAGTAGGGTAACTGCGGCAATCTCGCGCAACAGTGATGTCGTGATTCCCCGGTCAAATGCCGCTCTGAGCCTTGGCAAATCCCGGCGGCCGTTTCATGTATGATGGGCGTGCGATCAAAGCCGTACCAAAAGGATTCGCCCATGCGACGATATTCAGCCTTCGCCATCGCGCGGGAAGCCTTCAGAAATCATAGCGGTTGGGAAAGGGCGTGGTCGGCCCCAGAGGCGCGTAAAAAATATGATGTCATAATTATTGGTGCGGGCGGGCATGGTTTGGCAACCGCTTACTATCTGGGTAAGAATTTCGGCATTAAGAATGTTGCCATTGTCGAAAAGGGCTGGCTGGGTGGCGGCAATACAGGCCGTAATACCACAATCATTCGTTCAAATTATTTGCAGGATCCCTCTGCCGCTATTTATGAAAAAGCACGGTCATTGTATGAAACCCTTTCCCAGGAGCTGAACTATAATATCATGTTTTCCCCCCGTGGGGTGATGATGCTGGCCCAGACCCACCACGAAGTCCGGGGGTTTCAACGCACGGTTTATGCCAATAACCTACAGGGTGTTAAAACTGAATTCATTTCGCCCGAACGGGTGAAAGAATTGGTTCCAATAATTTCGCTTGATGGGCCTCGCTATCCGGTGCTGGGGGCGCTTTGGCAAGCCCGAGGTGGAACCGCGCGCCACGACGCGGTTGCGTGGGGCTATGCCAGGGCCTGTTCGGATATGGGAATGCACATTTTACAACGTACCGAAGTCAGTGCAATCCATCAATCCAAAGGCAAAGTTACCGGCATTCAAACAAACAAAGGCCGGATCAGTTGTGGTAAACTTGCAGTTGTTGTCGCCGGTCATTCCGGACATTTGGCTGAAATGGCAGGCTTTCGTCTGCCTTTGGAAAGCGTATCACTACAGGCGCTTGTCTCAGAGCCAATTAAACCCTGCATGGATGTAGTTGTGATGGCGAATACTGTTCATGGCTACATGTCCCAGTCTGATAAAGGTGAAATGGTCATCGGCGGTGGGGCGGATGGCTTTAACAGCTATACTCAACGCGGTTCATTTCACCATATCGAAGAAACTGTGCGTGCATTGATCGAAACTTTTCCAATGATTTCCAGACTTAAGATGCTGCGACAGTGGGGGGGCATTGTGGATATGACTGGTGATCGCTCTCCTATTATCAGTAAAACGCCACTGGGAAATTGTTACTTTGACTGTGGTTGGGGCACTGGCGGCTTTAAATCGATACCAGGTTCCGGCTGGGCCATGGCTGATTTGGTTGCCAATGGAGAGCCCGGCCCACTGGCTGCGTCTTTTGGTCTGAACCGTTTCCGTGAGGGTCGCTTTATTGACGAAAGTGTAGCAGCGGGGGTGGCCCATTGAAAAAATTAGCACGGCAACACGATGTATTGCATACCGTAAAATCTTGCTTGGCCACGGTGCGACTCAGTTTTTCTTTCAGGGTTGCATTGCCTGCATTTGCAACCTTCAATCAATTGCATTGTCACCTATCGGCAACATATTTAGTCGCCTATGTTTCTCAATCGGCAACAATCCACCAGTATTGGGCGACATTCAGCCGCAAACCTATTGGAATCCAACAAAGTTTTGCGTGGTCCTCTGAAACTTTGGTAGCCAGTGCAAAGTTTGCTGGGGAGCATTTGTTATGGCTTCAGACTGGATTATTATCGGCGCTATCGTCGTTCTTTTTGCGGGTGTGGTTCTTGTATTCAGGACCGCTGCACAGGACGCGCCGGACGAAGGCCGTGTTGAAAAACACAAACCACGCTCAAAAGGCGCTGCGCACATTAGCTAAGCGACAGCTTGAATTGGTGCATTGCTGATGCGCCTCCGAATTGAATTTTTTGAGCACCAGAATTCGTGCATCATGTCTGATCAGGCAATTTGGGTCAACATATCCTGCAAGATGCCAGCATGCTGATCTTAAAATGTCCCTATTGTGAAGTCGAGGTTGATGAAACTGACCTGCTTGGTGGCGGCGAAGCTCATATCTCGCGCGCAACTATTGGTTCTTCAGATAGCAAATTTGAAGATTATTTATTCAGCCGAAAAAATCCTATGGGTGTCCATTTTGAACGTTGGCGCCACGTCTACGGCTGTGGAAAATGGTTTTTGGCGGCGCGTGATACAGTAACATTAGAAGTATTTGGCACCTATAGCGCCCAAACGCTGAAGCCACCTAAATCTATTGAAAATGTAATCAGAAAGAAACGCCCCGATTGGGAAGGCTGGACATGAGTACACGGATTTCCTCGGGCGGGCGACTGATAAAACGCGACACTCCATTAGACTTCACATTTAACGGAAAAAAAATGCGGGGATATGAGGGCGATTCACTGGCATCTGCGCTGTTGGCAAATGATCAGCTGTTGATGGGACGCTCGTTTAAATATCACCGCCCCCGCAGTGTGGTTGCCAGTGGAGCGGAAGAACCCAACGCCCTAATGGGTGTCGGAATGGAGGGACGATTTGAACCAAATCAGCGCGCGACAACCACTGAGTTGTTTCAGGGACTTATCGCAAAAAGCCAAAACCACTGGCCAAGTCTGGATTTTGATATCGGGGTTGTGAATAACGCGGCAAGCCGCTTTCTGCCCGCTGGGTTTTATTACAAAACTTTTATGGCCCCGCGCGCCGCCTGGAAACACTTGTTTGAACCTATAATCCGTAAATCTGCCGGATTGGGGAAGGCCCCAAAAGATAAAGACGTCGACAATTATGAGCATTACTATTGCCATATTGATGTTCTGATTGTCGGGGGCGGAATTGCCGGGCTTCAAGCCGCACTAAGCGCCGGTTCCTCTGGTGCGAAAGTGCTGATTGTCGAACAATCTGCCCATTGGGGCGGCCGGGCCCCTGTAGATGAAGTGATGCTTGACGGTGATCCTGCTGACATGTGGGTAACCAAGTCACTAAAATCGCTTGCCAAAATGCCAAATGTCCACTTGGTCAATCGGTGCATGGGGGCAGGGGTTTACGATCATGGTTATGCCCTTGCCTATGAGAGATTGACCGATCATCAGGCAAACAAGGAAGGTTCACGGCATCGTCTTTGGCGCATTCGGGCAAAACAAATTGTAACGGCTACCGGCGCTATTGAACGACCTATTTCGTTTGCAGGAAATGATATTCCGGGGGTGATGCTTGCTTCTGCGGTACGGGATTATTTGTGTGATTATGGTGTTTTGGTTGGGGACAGGATTGTTGTGGTGACCAACAATGACGATGCATATCTGACGGCGATAACTCTCAAAAAGGCGGGGTTGGATGTTCCGGTGATCCTTGATGCACGCCCACAACCAAGCGGTGTTTTGGTAAAATCTGCGCTTGCCCTCGGTATTCGGGTGGAAATGGGCAAAGCGGTATCCCGCGTTCTTGGGGGGAAGCGGGTCACGGGTGTCGAAATTACTGATCATACAGGTGACGGGACAGTGCTTGAGACGATTTCCTGTGGTGGGGTTGCCATGTCGGGGGGCTGGTCGCCGGTTGTGCATCTTTGGTCCCATTGCGGTGGAAAATTGATCTGGGATGAACAAAACGCGTTTTTCCGACCAGACCCGGCCCGCGCGCCCAGCAACCAAAACGGACTTGGTTATGTAAAGACAGCGGGTATCGCCAGCGGTGAGTTGCTGACTATCGACGTATTACGCAATGCCCAAAAAGCAGGGGAGTCTGCGGCTAAGGCTGCTGGATTCAAGCCGAAACCTGTGGGTTTGCCAAAGGCAGGCTCGGAGGTGGCAGACCCCATATTACCGGTTTGGATCATGCCCAGGGCTGCCGGGATTAAGAAGCGCACAAAGATGTGGTTAGATTTCCAAAATGATGTGAAAGTTTCCGATGTTCAACTGGCAGCGCAGGAAGGGTTTGAAAGCGTTGAGCACACGAAAAGATATACAACTTTAGGCATGGCCACAGATCAAGGTAAGCTAAGTAATATCAATGGGCTGGCAGTGTTGTCGGGCGCATTGAACAGAGATATTCCGCTGGTTGGCACAACGACATTTCGACCACCTTATACGCCAATTTCAATGGCTTCGATTGCCGGTGAGGCACGTGGTGAAAGTTTTCAACCTTTACGAAAATCACCCATTGATGCTTGGCATAATGCGAATGGCGCCCATTGGGAACCTGTGGGCCACTGGCGACGGCCCTATTGCTATCAGCGCCCGAATGAAAGTGTGAAGGTTTCGGTAAACCGGGAGGTGTTGAACACCCGACAAAACCTTGGTTTGCTAGATGCATCAACACTGGGAAAAATTATAGTCAAAGGCGCTGATGCCGGAAAATTTCTGGATATGCTTTACACGAATATGATGAGTAATCTGGCGCCCGGAAAATGCCGCTATGGATTGATGTGCAATGAAAATGGATTTTTGATTGATGATGGTGTCGTTGCCCGAATTGATCATGATACGTGGCTGTGTCACACCACCACGGGCGGTGCAGACACCATTCATGGCCATATGGAAGACTGGTTGCAATGCGAATGGTGGGATTGGCAAGTTTACACCGCAAACGTAACGGAGCAATACGCCCAAATCGCAGTTGTTGGTCCCAATGCGCGCAAACTTTTGGAGGGTTTGAGCGGGGCGGATCTAAGCGCGGATGCACTTCCGTTCATGCAATGGAAAGATGGCCAGATTGGTGGATTTGACGCGCGTGTTTTCCGCATCTCATTTTCTGGTGAACTTTCATATGAGATTGCGGTTCCAGCTGAGCAAGGTCTGGCATTTTGGGAAATGCTGGTTGAGGCAGGAAAAGAATTTGGTGCCATGCCCTATGGTACCGAATGTTTGCATGTTCTGCGGGCAGAAAAGGGTTTTATCATGATGGGGGATGAAACCGATGGAACGGTTATTCCACAGGATTTGGGGCTAAGCTGGGCTTTGTCAAAAAAGAAACCGGATTACATGGGCAAACGGGCACAGGAACGTTCGCATATGTCCGACCAAGACCGTTGGAAACTGGTTGGGCTGGAAACTTTGGATGGCTCGGTCATACCGGATGGTGCCTATGCGGTTGGCGAAGGTCAAAATGCAAATGGGCAAACCAATGTCATTGGGCGTGTTACATCGACCTATTATTCCGCGACCCTTGGCAAAGGAATTGCAATGGGTTTGGTCAAGAATGGTCCAGAGAGACTGGGTGATGTGATTGAGTTTCCCATGCTTGGGAATTCGTCACATTTACAGGTAAAAATTGTTGACCCGGTATTTTACGATAAATCGGGGGAAAAGCAGAATGTCTAAGTTGATGGATAAAAAAACTGGCGACAATTCTGCGCGGGATGCACATGTTCAGAAATCCCCGCAAACTGGAATGCTGACGCTGCGTGCCGACCTTTCCAACAAAAAAACACAAGCCTGTATCAAGAAGTTATTTGGTATTGCTGTGCCGGATACCGGAAGAATAAATGTTAAAGAAGAATATGCAGTAGCCTGGATGTCCCCAGATGAATTGTTGCTGCTGATGCCGATGGAAAGCGTTCAGTCGGTTAATCTTCAGCTTTCCAAAGCCTTGAATGGCAGCCATCATCTACTGGTACAGGTGTCGGACGCCCGCTCAATTTTTACCATTTCAGGCGAGGATGCAACGGAGGTGTTGGCCAAGCTAACACCCGCTGATGTTTCACATCGCGCCTTTGGACCGGGAACAATCCGACGAAGCCGCTTGGCGCAGGTGCCGGTTGCATTCTGGCAAAACGAAAACCAAGAAATTACGCTGGTGTGTTTCAGATCCGTTTCTGAGTATGTCTTAGGGTTACTAAAAAATGCTGCCCAGACCAACAGCCGGGTTGGCTTTGTTTGAAACACCCTATAAAAACTGATATCGGTTTGGCGTTATAATCTATCAACTGTATTCACCCTTGACGTGTCCCCTTGCCCGGGAGAGGTAAGGATGAGACCAAAATCGTGAAAAAAAGGGGCCCATTCAAATGGCTTTTACACTTCCAGATCTACCTTATGCACATGATGCACTTGCATCAGCTGGCATGTCCAAAGAAACGCTAGAATATCACCACGACCTACACCACGCTGCCTATGTCACCAACGGTAATAAGCTGATTGATGGTACAGAGTGGGCCAACAAGTCGCTGGAAGATATAATTGTCGGAACCTATGATTCCGGGCTGACCGCACAAAACGGGATTTTTAACAACGCTTCACAGCATTGGAACCACATGCAGTTTTGGGAAATGATGGGCCCAAGCAATGGTAATATGCCCGGTGAGCTGGAAGCCCGGATTAATGATGGCTTTGGATCCTTGGAAGAGTTTAAATCGCAGTTTTCAGCCGCTGGGGCCGGGCAATTTGGATCTGGCTGGTGTTGGTTGGTTGTAGATTCTGATGGCAGCTTGAAAGTCACAAAAACTGAAAATGGCGTTAACCCCCTGTGCTTCAATCAGACGGCTTTGCTGGGGTGTGATGTTTGGGAGCATTCCTATTATATTGATTTCCGTAACAAACGACCGGTTTATCTATCCAACTTTCTGGACAATTTGGTGAACTGGGAGAATGTTGCCGAGAGATTGGCATCCGCTTAATTATAGGCGCAAAACTATGCAAATGACCGTTTCTATAACGGTCATTTGCAACCTGGCCTGTGTGACAAGAACACTGATTTTAACGAAAATTTAGATCGCGACCTTTCCAACCCAAAGTTGCAGCTCCGTTTTTCTGGCCAAGTGTATCATAGTCATTTGTTCGAAAATATGTCCGGTAAATTAAAAGTTTTGGGGTTGGCATCAGCTAATTTTTGAATTGGAAATAATTGCCAAATCAATATATTTTTTAGCATAGCAGCCCTGGTTCTGAATAATTACTGGGTTTTCATGAAAGCTGTGTTGGGGCCACGCCAGAAATTCAAGCAATTCAAACGATGTATCCGGGGGTTATTCCCTTTTGGCAGTCCACCAATACACAGATTTTCAATCGGCGGGGTTCCATGGGTGACGCTTTTCCCTTTTGACCCTTGAACCATGGATTGTTATGGTCTTTTAGGCAAACCTCGGGTTTGTTGTTCTGGGGGAATTCGATGTCTTTTTGGTCATCTGCGGGTACGCTTAACAAATCTTTCATTATTGCATCCGGCGCTGCTGTATTGGTGGCGGTTGTATATTTTGCAAATCAAGGTGACTTGTTTGTTGGCTCACCTAAACCACCCTTGAACGAAACCGAAGCTATTTCAAAAGATACACTTGTTGATCCTGCAATTACCGACCCCGTTGAACCGGTTATAGCTAAACCAGCTGAACCAGCTGCAATTGCTGCACCCGAAGGCGCCAAAGACCCGGGGCCCACTGAAAACACGGAAACAGCGATGGTTTCAGAGGCTGACAATGCCGAGGAAATAAGCGACGAAACCGAAGAAAATTTACCTGCGGAGGCGGTGATAGTTGTTCCGCTGGAACCTGAGTTTGAATTGGTTCGTGTTGATCCTGACGGTAACGTTGTTGTTGCAGGCAGTGCACAGCCACTTTCCAATGTTACAATATTAATGGGCGATGTTGCTGTGGGTGAGACGACGGCCGGTGCGAATGGTGATTTTGTTGCTTTATTTTCAGTGCCGCCGTCAGACAGCCCGCGTATTTTAAGTCTTAAGACAAACTCAGAAGCGGGCCCTTTGGTTGCATCCGCGCAAAATGTTATCATTTCAGCATTTGGTCAGGCGACTGAAGGTAGGCAAGAAGATACTGAAACGGTCGACAATAAATTGCCAATCGGTGACGGCGAAAATGCTACATTAACGCAAGTAGAAGATAAAATAGCATCTGCAGTTTCGGAAGAAGAACTGCAACCCCAAGCCACATTACCTTCGGCCAATGTTGAAAACGAACCGGTTGTAGACGAAGTTGGGGGTGATGCCCCTAAAATATTGCTGGCCACAGAAGAAGGTATTACGGTTTTGCAACCGGGAGGTTCAGCGCCCGAGGTTTTAAAAGAGATTGCGTTAGACTCTATCAGTTATGAACCATCAGGCGATGTTACTTTATCGGGTCGTAGTGTGGGGGCAGGATTTGTTCGTATTTATTTGGACAATACCCCAATTAAAACGTTGAAAATTGATAGTGATGGACAATGGCGCGCGCCATTACCTGATGTGGATACCGGTGTTTACACGCTGCGAATTGACGAAGTTAATGCTGAAGGGGTTGTGGTTTCGCGTGTTGAAACTCCCTTTAAAAGGGAAGAACCGTCGGTATTGTCAGCGCTTGGTTCTGATAGCGTACCCGAAGATGGTATAAAGCTGACTCTGGTTACCGTACAACCGGGCAACACGCTTTGGGGAATTGCCAGTAATAATTATGGAGATGGCGTTTTGTATGTGCGCGTGTTCGATGCGAATAAGGACCGCATTCGAAATCCTGATTTAATTTACCCTGGCCAGGTATTTTCGATTCCAAATTAAGCCAGACAAATTTTATGTACTGACCCCGCAATAGTTCGGCTGCGGGATTAGGATATTTTTTTAGCCTGTAAGCTGGCATTTCCATGCTGCAAACCATAGATAAAGGTTTCAGAAAATTTTTTCTTTACATTTTTTGGGGAACCCATTGGCACGAACAACAGTCAGTAATGCTCGTCTATCAGGGGAAATGCGCGGAAGCGGAATGCGAACTATCCGCCGTGTAATCCCCTATCTATGGCCAGCAGATCAACCATGGGTTAAGCGCCGCGTCGTTTTATCTATGTCGGTACTTATTTTGGCAAAACTTATTTCTGTGGGTACGCCATTTTTCTATAAAGCTGCAGTTGATGCACTTTCCGGTAGCGCTACTTCTGGTGCTGCAATGTTAGGTTTTGGAGCGGTCGGGTTGACCTTGGCCTATGGTATTGCCCGTTTGATGAATGTTGGCTTTCAACAGTTAAGGGACATAATTTTTGCCGCAGTTGGGCAACGGGCGTTGCGCCAGTTGGCACTAGAAACTTTTGGCCATATTCACCGGCTTTCTATGCGCTATCATATCACTCGAAAAACCGGAGGGCTTAGCCGTATCATAGAACGCGGTGTAAAGGGGGTAGAGTTTCTGCTTCGTTTCATGTTGTTCAGTATCGGGCCACTGATCCTTGAGTTGTTGATGATATCGGTTGTCCTATTCACCTTGTTTGACGTTTGGTACCTGGCGGCTGTAGTTCTGACCATTGCGTTGTATGTTTGGTTTACTTTTTCAGTAACCGAGTGGCGCGTGAAAATACGTAAGGAAATGAACGATCAGGACACCGACGCCAATCAGAAAGCGATTGATAGCTTATTAAATTATGAAACCGTAAAATACTTTGGCGCAGAACAACGAGAGACTGAACGATACGACGGTGCAATGCGCCAATACGTGGCCCTTGCGTTAAAAACCAGTTATTCGCTTGCCTATTTGAATTTTGGGCAAGCGGTAATAATAACGAGCGGTCTTGTTGGCGTAATGGTTTTGGCCGCCCTTGGTGTGCAAAACGACGATTTAACTGTCGGCGACTTTGTTCTGGTGAATGCTTATATGATACAGATAACGCTCCCTCTGAATTTTCTTGGAACTGTGTATCGGGAAATACGCCAGTCGTTGATTGATATGGCTGAAATGTTCAATTTGTTAGAACAGCCACCGGAGGTTAGCGATAAGATTGACGCCAAAAATCTTGATGTGCGGGGAGGGGCGGTAGAATTGGATAATGTGTATTTTGGTTACGACAAAGAGCGGCCAATTCTGAAAGGTGTAAGTTTACGTGTTGAACCCGGAAAAACCGTCGCAATAGTAGGGCCATCGGGTTCCGGAAAATCAACCATCGGTCGGCTTTTGTTCCGTTTTTATGATGTCAATGAGGGCAGTTTGCGGATTGATGGGCAAGATATTCGCGATGTTACCCAAGCCAGCCTGCATCATGCCATCGGTGTTGTGCCACAAGACACAGTTCTGTTCAACGACACCATTTACTACAATATTGCCTATGGTTTAGAAGGCGCCAGCCGACAAGAGGTGGAAGTTGCTGCTCGTGCTGCAAAGATACACGACTTTGTAATGGGGCTGCCAGACGGGTATCAGACCACCGTAGGTGAGCGTGGTCTGAAGCTTTCGGGAGGAGAAAAGCAGAGGGTAGGAATTGCCAGAACCCTATTAAAAAACCCCCCAATTTTGCTTCTGGATGAAGCGACTTCTGCTTTGGATAGCGAAACCGAGCATGATATTCTCGAGAGTTTACAAGAAATGAGTCAGGGACGTACTGTGATCACGATTGCACATCGGCTTTCAACTATTGCTGACGCAGACCAGATAGTTGTGCTTGAAGACGGTGTGATATCAGAGCAGGGACACCATGACGAATTGTTGGCGCGTAACGGCCGCTATGCGCAAATGTGGGACCGTCAGCAGGCTGAAGAAGAAGCAGCATAGCAGGGCAGACAATGGCACAATATCCGGGCGAATTCATAGACAGGCTACATCTGGTTTGGGGCGCGGGTTTCCTTTCACCCGGCGGGCCGGAAGAAGTGTGTAAAATTGTCGAAGGACTGGATCTATCAGGAAAGCGGATCCTGGACATTGGCTGTGGCGCCGGCGGTCCGGCGATGGTGTTGGCGCAAAATTTTGGCGCCCACATGGTCTGTCTTGACGTTGAACAAGAATTGGTTGACCGGGCGCGTCTGAATTTTGAAAAAGAAGGCCTAAGCGGATTTGCAGAATTTCATTTGGTAGAACCCGGTCCATTGCCATTTAACGATGATGAGATTGATGGTGTTTTTAGCAAAGAAGCAATTTTGCATATTCCTGATAAATCCAGTCTTTTTTCTGACGTCCTTCGGATATTAAAACCGGGTGGTTTTTTTGCCGCCAGTGACTGGCTTAAAGGTGAGAATGCAGAGACTGATCCAGGTTACTTGCAGTATATTTCCAAGGGACATTTAGATTACAGGATGGCGACTGCACGCGAAACAGAAGCGGCGTTGAATAGTGCTGGGTTTTGCAACGTAAGCACGCTGGACCGCCACGAATGGTACGCGCCAAAGGCGCTTGAGGAACTGGTGCAGATTCAGGGCCCACTAAAAGAAAAGTTGATCGCGATATCGGGGCAGGAAACCTACGACGAATGGCTCAGTTCCAGGAATGGTTCGTCGGCAGCATTCAATTCGGGTGGGTTAAGGCCAACACATTTACGAGCATTTCGGCCGCTCGCTTAGCAGCAGGCTGCCTATTCTGCAGCGCGTAGGGGTGGTTTTTTACGCGGTTTTCTTTTTGCTTTCGTTGGTTTGCTGGATTGCTCTTTCGGAACCGACTGGGCCCGTTCAACCAAGGCAACCGATGGTTCCTGCATTTCAGGCAAGTCGATTTGCTCGCCGGGGTCATCAAGTGCCTCCGCGCCCGTTTCAAGGAATTCGGTTATTGCCGGGGTGACAGGCTGCGGTTCGACAGGTGTTGTATCAGTAGCTGAAGAAGGGGGTATCCTTTCTTCCAGGCCCCAGACGATTTCTGGCGATTTAATTTTGTTGGCAGCGCTTTGCAGCGCTATGTCACGCGCTGTCTGATTTTTACTACCAAGTGAAAGCGCCCTAAGCCGACTTACAGAACGATACGCACCGGTGCTGATCCAAACCCGCAGCGCCAACATTGAGGGCGTGAAAACAAGCGTGAGAACAGTGGCAATTCCCAAACCAAAAACAACCGATGTAGCCAGCTGTTTCCACCAAAGAGCAGTCGGGCTGTCAACTGAAAATCCGCCGCCTATAAAATCGAGAGACAGACCAAACATCATTGGGGAAAGCCCGGCCATCGTTGTTATTGTCGTCAAAAGGACAGGTCTGATGCGGACTTCTACTGTTCGGATAATTGCTTCAATTCTGGGCATAAATCGGCTGTATTCCTGGTAGGTGTCAATGAGAATAATGTTGTTATTCACCACAATCCCCGCAAGGGCGAGTATGCCTGTTCCGGTCATTATGATTGAAAATGGCTGGGCCATGACCAGCATGCCAATTAAGACACCGGTGGTTGACAACACCACTGCCATTAAAACGAGGGCTGCATTGTAAAAGCTGTTGAACTGCGCAAGCAGGATTACAAACATTAACCCCAACGAAGCCAAAAATGCTTTTGACAAGAAATCCTGACTTTCCTGTTCCTCTACCTGGTCGCCCCCCCACTCATAACTGACACCTGCCGGAAGAGGTTTGTCGTTGTCTAGCCAATCGGCAATGAATTCTCTACGCTCAGTGGCTGTAATTGGAATGGTTTTTGCTGAACCAGAGTCGTCATAAACCTGGTTTCCATCTTCATCCAGTTCCGGCTTTGTCAGGTTAGGGGTGATCGCGGCTTTAACTTCAAAAAATCGCTTTTGATCAATCCGGTCGATCTGACCCAATTTTTTGACAGGTTCGCGCGTTATGAAATTGGACATCGGCACAAGGCCATCCCGAGTACGTATTTTCAAAGTATCCAACGTAGATAGCACTCGATCCTTTTCAGGTAGGCGCACACGAATTTCTATTTCTTCATCCGAGCTGTCAACACGCATGGTATCCAGCAGAATACCGCGTGTAACCAGTTGAACCATTCCGCCTATTGTCGCGACATCCGCGCCAAAACGACCAGCCTTTTCAACATCTACGTTTATCTGCCAGTCAATACCTGG
>VAPL010381168.1_pt1 | contig 20133 bp, 20 predicted proteins | sample 3395061 | NCBI WGS metagenome assembly VAPL01 (sample SAMN08290444, study PRJNA428436) | hydrothermal vent metagenome | isolation source: Deep-sea hydrothermal vent chimney 2 | place: Pacific Ocean: Juan De Fuca Ridge | depth 2182 m m | reverse complement strand
TATTATCCTAAACTAATCAGGCGTTTTTTTTGGCAAGACTTTTTTTGGCAAGGGGAGTGTCTAATGTATTACAAAATATAGGGGATAGCTAGACATGTTCCAATATCTAAATCGCAGTCTAATTTGCTTGTTAATGCTTTCGGTACTGGCCATCAGCACGCAAGCGCAGGCGTCGGTTTTTGATTACCCTCGAGACGCTAACTACAGTGTTATTGAGTATTCGCAATCGCACGACATGATACTCAATGCTGATCCGTTGCCGATGCTGCGTATCTACGGAAATGGGCGCGTACTTGTGCATTTCCCTGCTTATATGAAACGCGCGGGTGATTATGAAATGTATCTGGCCGACACTGAAATCCAGCAGTTACTCAGTTCGCTCGAACAAAAAGGCATATTAAAATTTAGTAACAGCAAGTTAGCTCAGATAAAAAAGCAAGCCATTGCAGGTCGTTTAGCGGAATCAGGCATAGTATTGTCGGGGCCTTCTGATAACAGTCGAAGCCGGCTCACCGTTAATCTCAATTCATATACGCCCGGATTGTCATTTATACCTCAGTACGATTATAAGAAGGAAGTGGTGTTAAAAAATCTTAAGTATGACGCCCAATTGTATCCAGGTATTTCTGAGTTACAAAATGCGGTGGACGCTGAACAGGAATTACAAAATTTTTTGACTCATCGTGACCTGATAAAAATCAAATAGCTTGTTTATAATTTTAAGTTTGGTATGACAATGACGATACAATGAAACCGAAAAGAAATGCATGCAACAAAAAATTGTCCGGCGCTGGTTTTATCTCGATGCTATTTGTTGCTTTGCCCGTTTTTTTCAGTGTGCAGATACTGGGTTCGATGTCACCTTGTTACGCCGGCGCATATATCTTCGCCGGTGAAGATAATGGTATTGACGTAGTTACGCACCCTAGCGGTTATACCGGAACTGGAGGTGTATTAACTGTCGGTGTTTGCATTGATCCTAGCAGCGAGAATGCAGCTGATATGGAAATTTCGATTCAAAATATTGTTGATACGTTTAATGCTCAAACGATCACAACAGATAATTTGAAAACGGGTGGGTCTAATAATATTCCAGATAATTTTTTTGATTTTGAATCTGTTGCGTTGCATGAAGTTGGGCATTGCATCGGATTAGCACATGTTAATGCGAGTTCAGAATCGGGACTTGCTGTTGCTGATATGAATTATACAAAAGCAACGGATGGCGCAGATAATACGTTTAATATTGCACCTGGTGCTGATAATATTATTGGTTCAAGTGATGATATTCGGGGTGATGATGTCAATTTGCATTGGTTTAACGATGCACTAAATAATCCATTCCAGCTTACTACGCCGACAGACTCGACAACCTATAGCCGGACGATTGCTGATTTGCCCGCAGGACATGATTTTACAATAAATGCTGACCGGGATGTATCGACGTTGTTAGGTGTGCCAAATTCAGAGGCCATTATGCAACAAGGTACCGGCATAGATGAAGCTCAGCGCACTTTGGTAGCAGACGATGTTGCCACTTTACGTTATGCCATGAGTGGGCTTGATGAAGTCGCGGGTAATGCTGACGATTACACATTAAATCTGGAATATCGGGGTATTTCAAGCGGAGCAGGTTGTGATATAACAATAAAAATGCTTGCGATTAATGGGTTGGCATTTTGTCTGCCGAATGGTCAGTTTATTAATGGAAGTGATCACGTAAGAATAACAAGCGCAGATATTTCTATCGACGCTGGTGAGAGTGGTCCCAATTGGTTTTTTAATGATGTGCGAAACATTGCTGCCGACACCACACCAAGTGTATTTTCTTTTGTAGACCAAACAGATGTTGTGCTGAATGGCGTGACAACTTCTACCAGCATAACGGTTTTGGGCGTAAACAGTGCAACCGCGATATCTGTTACAAACGGTGACTATAGTATCAATAGTGGTCCGTTCACATCCACCGCAGGTGTTGTTAATAACGGAAATACGGTGAGAGTGCGTCATACATCAGCGACGACGGTTTCTACTGCTACTAATACCACATTGGATATTGGTGGTGTAACAGATGTATTTACCAGCACCACAATATCGTTGGAAGATACTGTACCGAATGCCTTCTCCTTTACAAGCTTAGTGGATGCTGCAATCGGAACGCTAGTGGTTTCAAATGCCATTGCTGTATCAGGTTTGACGAGTAGCACTGTCATATCAGTATCTGGTGGTGAATATCGAATAAATACAGGCAGTTTTGTTAGCGTTGATGGCACCATTAATAGCAATGATACGGTTGTTATGCGGCATATAACATCGAGCAATTTTTCCACTGCCACCAGAACGTCTTTGACCATTGGTGGCGTTACCGGAACGTACACGAGTACCACAGAAGCGGCGCCCAGTGGTGGCGGGGGTGGATCATCGCACCCTGTACTCGCGCTGGTTTTATTATATTTGATCTCTGTTGGGTTTTGTCGGCGAAAACCAGCTTGATTTTCCACTTTAGTACAGAACACTTTATTTACGGAGCACTTTGTCTATTGCTAAAGAAAGTGCTTTAATATCCGAGTCTTATTGCCTATCGGGGATATTAAAGTGGACTATTTATATAAACAGAAATTCAAAGTAAGAGATTATGAATGTGATATTCAAGGCGTAGTAAACAACAGTGTCTATCAAAATTATCTGGAACATACCCGCCATGAGTTTCTATTGGAATCCGGCGTCGATTTCGCAGAACTTGCGGAACAAAATATAAATCTTGTGGTCATAAGAGCAGAACTGGATTACAAATTCCCGTTGAGAAGTGGCGATAGGTTCTGGGTCGGATTAAAATTTAATCAAGCATCGAGAGTGCGGTTTGAGTTTTTACAAGATATTTATCGTTACTCTGATAAAAGTTCTGATACGTGTTCTGACAAGAGCTCTGATAAGACTTCAGATGAGAAATTAATTTTGAATGCAAAAATAATCGGCACCTCAATAAATGAGAGAGGCCGACCATTTGCGTTTGAAGTCTTAGCTGAGTTATTAACACAGGCTAATAACACGAGTTGCTCGCAATGAATATATATACGTGTGACACATTTTTCTAATACTGTTTCTTCTTATATTGTCTGGTAGATCCCGGGTTTATTTTATTCTGTAGGGATTTTTTTCGGGGTTTCCAACGTCTTTTTTAACTGCGTTACTTCATCCATTTTGCCTTTGATCGAGTTTAGAATGCCGCTCGATTGCTCTTCATTTTTTTCAGTATTGCCAAGATCGTTGCCGATTTTCCCTTTTGCGGGTAGTGTTTTTAACGAAGGGACAACGTTGGTATCAGAGCGGAATAATTGAATTTCCGCATCAGGAACGTGTTCGGGTTTAGTATTACTAAATTGCCATTCACCTTTTTTATTTTTCCATCGATAGACAGTTGTCGTCGTTACATTGCCTGCTTTGTCTGCGTTGGATGAGAATGTATCCGTAAATTGACTGGAGATTTTATTACGAGCGGACGCGAAAAAATGTGAAAATATTTCCCATTGATCATATACAATCCAGCCAGATAGTATGACCGTAAATAATATAAGTTTATTCAGGATGGCTTTCATTAGTCATTAGTCTGAATTTCTAAAAAGGTATAGGCTCTGAGTATAGAGCAAATACCGCTGCCTATTATTTAGGCAGCATTGGTTTTTGTGTAAATACGATAAGTCAGCGCCCTTAATAACTGCTATAGCGTTTTGGCCTTGGCCCATTTATCGGCTTAAAAAGTTAGACTAACTAAAAGTATCGGGCTAAAAGATATTGCTGGCTACTGATAGGATAGAACTATGCGACTATACGACACTATGCGGCGTTGGTTCGTTGAATGATATCGGTATCACGGATGACATTCAGTTTATTCTTTTCAGCAAAACCCATCAAATGGTTGAACAGCCCTGGATGCTCATCTTTAAGTGACGCATTGAGTGCAAGACATTTTACGCCATTAAGAGACAGTGGCTGTAGCTTGGAAGAGTAGTGAATTCGGTGATCTTTTCCGAAGGTCGATAGCGCGCCGCTCATTCTTTCTGCCCAATCGCTTGGACGGAATTTTTGGCCCTCTATCGTTTGACCTACGATTATTATGGTCGAATCTTTAATATTTGAGTCCTCTGTTGTATCCTGTGTTGGATTTTTTGAATTTGATAATTCCATGGTCGATCTCCTTTATCTCCTTTGACATATTTGATCTGAATTCAATCTTTCTTCCCTTAAAGATTTCAATCATTAAGCTATTAATAATCATTAATATTAGCAAGTTATTCTTTAGACAAACTTAACTAAATAGGGTATATTTCTATGTTTTCTTTGATGCTAATACAAGGACGCTAATACAAGCGGAGTGTTACAAAGAGTTACAAGAGTATTACGCTCTGTTCTTACATAGTTCTTACTCTTACCTCTTACATACTGTTCTTATTATTTATATAGTTCTTATTTTTAGTTGCATATTTACATATTGCATAAGCACGACTGACGGACGACTAACGCTTTGAGTTTCGGTTAACCCCACAACCTTATCTAGAGATTTGACATTTCTTTTATTAGAAGCCCCGACACGTGAGATTATAGCTCAATTATTTGTATTTATGTGTCATTTTTTTCTATATCGCTTGACCTAAATAGACAAACTGCAGTATATGAAAAGGCTCACTTGACCATTTGTATTGTAGAAAAAGTTAGGTCTTAACCACCCGATTAAACGGGTTTATTATTTTGTTGAGGAAATTGCGGAGATAACGTGGAGTTAACAGGGGCAGAAATTGTTATCCGGAGTCTAAAAGACGAAGGCGTGGAATTTGTTTTTGGATACCCAGGTGGGGCAGTATTGCATATATATGATGCAATTTATGCACAAGACGATGTGCAGCACGTCTTGGTGCGCCACGAACAAGGTGCTACCCATGCCGCTGATGGTTATGCTCGCTCTACAGGCAAACCTGGTGTGGTGTTGGTTACATCCGGTCCCGGCGCGACTAATGCGGTGACGGGTATTGCGACTGCTTACATGGATTCGATTCCAATGGTTGTCTTGACCGGACAGGTGCATACCCATCTTATTGGGAACGATGCTTTCCAGGAAGTCGATTCTGTCGGCATCACGCGCCCGTGCGTGAAACACAATTTTTTGGTCAAGAACGTCAATGATTTAGCCTTAACCATCAAAAAGGCGTTTTATATCGCCACGACGGGGCGTCCTGGCCCGGTTGTGGTTGATATTCCGAAGGATATTACCGCGCTAAAAACCGAGTATGAATACCTAAAAGACGTCACTATGCGTTCCTACAATCCAACGGTTAAAGGCCATAGTGGCCAGATAAAACGTGCATTGGATCTGATCGTTGGCGCTAAAAAACCCATGATATATAGCGGTGGTGGTGTCATTCTGGGTAATGGCTCAGCGGTTCTGACAGAATTTACCCGTTTGTTAAATTTCCCAATTACCAATACCTTAATGGGCTTAGGTGCATATCCGGCATCAGACAAGCAATTTTTAGGTATGCTGGGCATGCACGGTACTTATGAAGCGAATATGGGAATGCATCATTGTGACGTGCTTATTGCGATTGGTGCACGATTTGATGATCGGGTTACCGGCAATATTGATAAGTTTTGTCCCGATGCGAAAATAATTCATGTTGATATTGATCCCTCTTCTATTTCAAAAAATGTAAAAGTCGATGTGCCCATCGTTGGTCAGGTCGCAGCGGTTTTAGAGGAATTTTTGCTACTTCTAAAAGAACGTAGTGACAAGCCGGATAAAGATGCGATTACACAATGGTGGCGTCAAATAGAAGAATGGCGCTCGGCGGATTGCCTTAAGTTTGATACCCGGGGTGAATTCATCAAGCCACAGCATGTACTGAGTGAGTTGTATAAAATTACACAAGGCAATGCCTATGTCACATCTGATGTCGGCCAGCATCAGATGTGGACGGCGCAATTCTATGGTTTTGATAAACCGCGTCAATGGATAAACTCGGGTGGTTTAGGCACTATGGGGTTCGGTTTACCCGCCGCCATGGGCGTACAGTTAGCGCATCCGGGTGAAACGGTCTGTTGTGTAACCGGTGAGGCCAGTATTCAGATGTGTATACAAGAGCTTGCGACTTGTAAGCAATATGATTTGCCGCTAAAAATCATTCTGCTGAATAATCGTTACATGGGAATGGTGCGCCAATGGCAGGAGTTTTTTTATGAAAAACGCTATTCGCAGTCCTATATGGAAACCTTGCCAGATTTTGTAAAATTGGCAGAGAGCTTTGGTCATGTCGGCATGAAAATAGAAAATCCAGGCGATGTTGAAAGCGCGTTAAAAGAAGGGATGGCAATGAAAGATAAGCTGGTATTTATGAATTTTGTGACTGATCAGACCGAAAATGTCTATCCCATGATTCCTGCTGGTGCAGGATTAAATGAAATGATTTTAATATAGGTTTGTTAAACTGATGCGGCATATTATTTCGATATTAATGGAAAATGAATCGGGTGCTTTGTCTCGGGTAGCTGGATTGTTCTCAGCGCGTGGCTACAACATTGAGTCATTGGCGGTAGCACCGACCGAAGATGCAACGATATCACGAATGACGCTGGTGACCCGGGGGTCTGTCGACATTATCGAACAGATAACGAAACAATTAAACAAGTGTGTTGATGTCATCAGGTTGATCGATCTTACTGAAGGCGAACACATTGAGCGCGAGATGATGCTGATAAAGGTAAAGGCGACCGGTGAATTACGAGAGGAAATCAAGCGTTTGTCAGACATATTTAACGCTCGAATTATCGATGTGACAGAAACGACCTATACTATCGAATGGACGGGTGCCGGTGATAAATCAGATGCATTTATAGACGCTTTGGGCAGTACCACCATTCTGGAGACGGTGCGAACCGGTGTATCGGGTATATCCAGAGGTGAAAAATGCCTGCGGATTTGATTTAGGGTGAAGCTGATTTATAGTGACTGATTTATAATGACTGATTTATAATGAAAAGAGGGTCAAATCTGTTAAAATAGCCGTTTTTTCGACTGCGCTTTTTTTTCAATTGTGCGTTTTTCAGCTGTACTTTATCAATATCAATCAGCTGTACAATGCAGCAAGACAATACAACAAGACTACGCTAAAAGGTAATCAACGATGAAACTTTATTACGATAAGGACGCTGATCTGTCCATAATCAAGAACAAAAAGGTCGCTATAATAGGTTATGGTTCTCAAGGACACGCACACGCAAATAATTTGAAGGAATCCGGTGTAGATGTCACCGTGGCGTTGCGAGCGGGTTCTGCTTCTGCCGCCAAAGCCGAAGGATCTGGATTAAACGTCAAGGAAGTCTCGGATGCAGTGAAGCAGGCGGATCTTGTCATGATTTTAGCGCCCGATGAGCATCAGGCAAAAATTTATCGTGATCAAATTGCTCCAAACATACAGAAAGGGGCAACATTGGCGTTTGCACATGGTTTTAATATTCATTATGGCCAGATTGATCCGCGCAAAGACATTGATGTCATTATGATTGCGCCCAAAGGCCCCGGACACTTGGTTCGTTCGACGTATACACAGGGTGGTGGGGTGCCGAGCCTGATCGCGGTTTATCAGGACGCGTCCGGAAATGCCAAGCAGACAGCACTTTCATACGCTTCTGCGAATGGCGGTGGACGTGCTGGAATAATAGAAACCACCTTTCGAGAAGAAACTGAAACAGATCTGTTTGGTGAACAAGCCGTATTATGTGGTGGCGCGACGGCATTGGTTCAAGCGGGTTTTGAAACACTGGTTGAAGCCGGTTATGCACCTGAAATGGCTTATTTCGAATGTTTGCATGAATTGAAATTAATTGTCGATCTGATGTATGAAGGCGGTATCGCAGATATGCGCTATTCAATATCAAACACGGCAGAGTATGGTGATTTGACACGTGGACCGCGTATTGTGACGGAAGAGACCAAAGAAGAAATGCGTTATATTCTGGAAGAGATTCAGTCTGGTGAGTTTGCACGTGAATTCATTTTGGAAAATCAGGCGGGTGCGCCAGTCATGAAAGCGAAACGACGATTGACTCGTGAGCATCCTATTGAAGTCGTGGGCAGTAAACTGCGCGAAATGATGCCCTGGATAAAGGCGAACAAGATTGTAGATAAAACTAAAAACTAGAATGTAATTACAATGAGAGGTGGGGCATACAAGCCAACTTGCCCCACTTTATTTATTTTGTTTTCTAAACCCTTTGTTTTTTAATTGTTTTTAGCAATGGTGACCCACCGACATACACTCGTTGCCCGTGAAGGATGGCGGTTATTATTCCTGGCTGCATTTGCTGCTTCACTAGTCTATGTTTTTTTAGGAGCGGCTGTTGCTTTGCCGTTTATTCTAGTCACCGTGTTCTTGCTATTTTTATTTCGTGACCCTCCCCGAAAAATTCCCTCTTCCCCGTTAGGTCTTGTGAGTCCGGTTGATGGTACTGTCATGGCTATTGAAGAAGTGCACGATGATTTTCTCGATCGACAAGCAATACGTTTCACTATAAAGATGAACTGGTACGGAATTTATTCCACTCGGAGTCCGATGGAGGGTAAAGTGATGAAGCAGTGGTCAAGCGAGAGTCCAAAAGAGCTCGCCACAACAGTTAACTTGCAAGATAAATCTGCACAATGGATTCAAAGTGACGAGGGCGATGATATCATTGTATGTATGCTAAACGATAAAATTACGCGTCGACCGGGCTGTATAGCGCACTCAGGTGAACGTGTTGGGCAGGGACAACGTTGTGGTTTTATTCATTTTGGTGCGGTTATAGAACTTTTTATTCCGGTGAATTCTCGAATAGATGTCAAAAAAGCTGCTAAAGTTCTCGCAGGGTCCGATATACTTGCTACATTAGTACATTAATAATATAGCGTGTGCAATGAATTAGAACAGGAATACCGTTAATGAATGAGCGAAAGTTGGTAGATTTAGCTACAAAAAAGAAGAACCCGGGAAGACGGTCGGGCGACGCCATTGACGATTCCATTCAAGACCCTATACAAGACAATAACCACACTCCAAAACGGCGTCGCGGTATTTATTTGTTACCGAACTTATTTACTACGGCGTGTTTGTTTGCCGGTTTTTACGCCATTGTGGCCGCCATGAGCGGTCGCTTTGAAGCAGCCGCAGTCGCTATTTTTGTTGCCATGGTGATGGATGGTCTCGATGGCCGTATAGCCCGTTTGACCAACACGCAAAGCGATTTTGGCGCTCAGTATGACAGCTTGGCCGACATGGTTTCATTTGGCTTGGCGCCGGCTTTGGTTGTATTTGAATGGTCGTTATCGGGTTTAGGGAAACTGGGTTGGTTGGCGGCGTTCATTTATACCGCTTGTGCAGCGCTGCGTTTGGCACGGTTTAATACCCAGGTTGGTATTGCAGATAAGAATTATTTTCAGGGGCTGGCCAGTCCGGCGGCGGCGGCGGTGATATCCGGTATGATCTGGATCGGTAATGATTACCAGTTTAGCGGGGCTGATTTGAAAATTCCGGCTATCATCATTACGGTGATAACAGGATTGCTGATGGTGAGTAACATTCGTTACCGCAGTTTTAAGGATCTCGATACCAAGGGAAGGGTGCCGTTTGTGTGGATACTGGCGATTGTGTTGGTGTTTGTTTTTATTTCTTCAGATCCACCCTTGGTGTTATTCAGTATCTTTATGTTATATGCGCTTTCCGGTCCTATGTTAACGCTTAAAGACATACGGGCTAAACGCGCACAAAGAAAAGCCAGTGCAAAAACGAAACATGATCAAGAATAAAAGTTACAAAGCTTCGATATTATTGATCTATTATTTTGCAGAACGGTAAGGGCCGATTATTGCATTTCAGTTCGGTCTTGGAACCCTCAGGGTGAGCTTATATGCATTTGCTATAAGGCATTTTTGCATCAGCTATTGGCAATACAGATATAACGCGCTATATTTAACGTTAAGGTCGAAAATCCAGCGAGTAGGCCGAGATTGGTAAGAAGCTGAGATTGGCAAGGTCGAGATTTCCAAGCAACACAAACAAGAAAGATCTTATTAAATTAATCAAAGTCAGTGAACACAAAAAGCGACATATTTAATCACTTAAACCGATGCCAACGTGCGGTTGTGCGCTGCTTTGCGCCGATATCAATCCTTTCCGTTTTATCAACTGTTCCAAATCTGCTACTGCTGCCTTAGGGCATACATACACATACCACAATATTTTTTATTAAAATTAGTAAGTTAGCTCGAAAAATCGCGGCTCATTTATTGGCTTTACACTTTTCTAACTATAATACAGCTAACGACTAATTTCCGATTATAAATTTATACTTATAGCTGCCAGACCAAATTCAGTGCAGCGGAGCGAGCAGATGAAACAGAAATTGATTATTTTTGATACTACATTACGTGATGGTGAACAAAGCCCCGGCGCGTCCATGACGCGTGATGAAAAATTACGTATAGCCAAAGCCCTTGAGCGTATGCGCGTTGATGTGATTGAGGCGGGATTCCCCGTCGCGAGCCAAGGTGATTTTGAAGCAGTGCAATCAGTTGCGCGCGTCATAAAACAAAGTCGTGTCTGCGCATTGGCGCGAGCGATCGATAAAGACATTGAGCGTGCGGGTGAGGCGATAAAAGACGCAGAAGCACCGCGTATTCACACCTTTATCGCTACATCGTCCATCCATATGGAGAAAAAGTTACGCATGTCACCCGCTCAAGTGTTGGATCAGGCTGTGGCGGCGGTGAAGTATGCGCGTCAATACACAGATGATGTCGAATTTTCGCCTGAAGATGCGGGTCGTTCTGATTTGGATTTTCTTTGTAGGATACTCGAAGCGGTTATTGAAGCCGGTGCGACAACCTTAAATATTCCCGATACGGTTGGATATAATGTGCCCACGCAGTACGGTGATTTGATTCGAAATTTGATTGAACGTATACCTAATTCTGATAAAGCGATTTTTTCAGTGCATTGTCACAACGATTTAGGATTAGCCGTCGCTAACTCACTTTCGGCTGTTTATAATGGTGCCCGGCAGGTAGAATGTACGATTAATGGTTTGGGTGAACGTGCGGGCAATGCGGCGTTAGAAGAAATCGTTATGGCGATTAAAACGCGCAAAGATATTTTTAATTGTGAGGTTGATTTGGATACGACACAAATTGTTCCTTGCTCACGTCTGGTGTCGAGTATCACCGGTTTTAAGGTGCAACCTAACAAGGCTATTGTCGGTGCGAATGCGTTTGCACACGAGTCGGGAATACATCAGGATGGCGTACTCAAGAGTCGTGAAACCTATGAGATTATGCGCGCCGAAGATGTCGGTTGGAGTGCAAACAGGATGGTGCTTGGTAAACATTCTGGCAGAAATGCGTTTCGTACCCGCTTGCAAGAGATCGGAACAGACTTCGCGTCAGAGGAAGAATTAAACGAAGCATTTACCCGCTTTAAAGAACTTGCAGACAAAAAGCATGAAATTTTTGATGATGATTTACAAGCGTTAGTCACGCAAACAAAATTGTCATCCGAAAATGAACGTTATAAATTGGTTTCATTAAAGGTAACGTCTGAGATGGGTGAGGTACCCAATGCCAGTTTGGTGGTATCGATTGATGGCGAAGAAAAATCGGCAAGCGCAGCAGGTGGCGGTGTGGTGGATGCCTCCTTTAAGGCAATTGAGTCCATCGTTAATAGCAAGACACAGTTACAACTTTATGCGGTAAACAACATTACTAGCGGAACGGATTCGCAGGGTGAAGTAACGGTTCGTATGCAAAAAGATGGCCGCATAGTCAATGGCCAGGGCGCCGATACCGACATCGTTATCGCATCGGCGAAGGCATATATCAATGGATTAAATAAAATCATGTTATCCAAGGAACGGGCACATCCACAGGTGTAACAGAAAACGACTATAGGGAAACGATTATGGCGTTGGATCAAGATCAACAACGGCAATACCTGAACGAGATGGGTGTTCAGGTATGGGTACGTCAGGAACCGGCTCAACCGCAAGAAGTGGGTGCCTTATCAGAATCGATAGTATCTGAACCGTTAGTGCCTGAACCGTTAATACCTGAACCGATAGTTTCGCCGGATTGGGATACGCTCGCCAGTCAGGTAAAAAATTGCACCGCCTGTGAGCTTAACAAGTCACGTACACAAACGGTGTTCGGTGTAGGCAATCGTGACGCCGATTGGCTCATTATAGGTGAAGCGCCGGGTGCTGAGGAAGATCGACAGGGCGAACCGTTTGTTGGGCCTGCAGGGCAATTGTTGACTGATATGTTAGGTGCCATCGAATTAACGCGAGAGCAAGTGTATATCGCTAATATACTCAAGTGCAGACCACCCAGAAACAGAGACCCAAAGCCCGAGGAGGTCGTGTTATGTGAACCCTACCTCAAGGCACAAGTCAATCTGATCAAACCAAAAGTCATACTCGCGTTGGGACGCATTGCCGCTCAAAATTTATTAAAAACCGATACGGCTGTTGGCCGGTTAAGAGGGCGATCTTATTTGTACGGTGAACAAAAGATACCGTTGGTAGTGACTTACCATCCTGCTTATTTACTGCGCTCTCCGCAGGAAAAGCGAAAAGCATGGAATGATTTGAAATTAGCGGTGAAAATTTTCAAAGAATCTTGACTATTTTCCGATAATATTACTATGGTTGCTATTGTTTATACGGTTATGGAACAAGTCCAACAGTGCAAATTGGTTTTAAATTCAGTAGGGTGTCAATAGGTGAGCGCTGTACTGAATCATTCCACCGTTGAATTACGCCCAATGTGTAAGCAGGATCTGCCGCTGATTATTGCTATCGATAGACGAGTCTATCCCTCTCCTTGGACTGAATCCATCTTTAGAGATTGTCTGCATGTGGGCTACTGTTGTTGGGTGATGGAAGAAAATAAGGAGATTGTGGCGTACGGTGTTTTATCCATCGGTGCTGCAGGCGAAGCGCATATTCTGAATATTAGTGTAAAACCGGAATCACAGCGGCGCGGGTTTGGTGAATGTATGCTCGACTATTTGTTGGAAATTGCTCGTGACCACAAGGCAAAAAGTGTTTTTCTTGAAGTCCGTCCATCTAATACGGTTGCGTTACACTTGTATGATAAAAAAGGTTTCAACCGGGTAGGTGTGCGCACTAATTATTATCCTAGTAAAGATGGGCGTGAGGATGCGTTAATTTTTGCGCTGGAATTATAGAAGTGCATTATCCTCCTGCTGTTTTTTTAATGGGGCCGACGGCGTCGGGAAAAACAGATTTGGCAATTCAGCTGGTCGATACGCCATTACATGGACGCTCCTTTGAAATTATTAGTGTTGATTCTGCATTGGTGTACCGGGGTATGGATATCGGCACCGCAAAACCGGATCAATCTGTTATTGAAAAAGCACCCCATAAACTAATAGACATATGCGAGCCTGACGAACCCTATTCCGCCGCGCGATTTCGTCACGATGCGCTATACGAGATGAATGAAATAACGGCCAGAGGTAATATTCCGCTGTTGGTCGGCGGCACTATGCTTTATTTTCGCGCGTTAGAAAAAGGTCTTTCAGAGTTGCCGAAAGCCGATCCGCAAGTACGCGAAGCGCTTGAAGCCGAGGCAGCGCAATACGGTCTTGATGCGTTGTATCAACGATTAATGCAAATTGATCCCGAGTCGGCAAATCGAATACATCCCAACGACCCACAACGAATACAACGCGCACTTGAAGTGTACGAAATTAGTGGTGAAACCATATCATCGCTTTATCAGCGGCACAGTTTAAAGCCGATTCCTTATAATATTATTAAAATAGCGCTCGCACCTGAAGACAGATCGGTACTGCATGAAAAGATATGCAAGCGCGTTGCAAACATGTTAAAAAAGGGTTTTATTGAGGAGGTAACCCATTTTTTTAATCGAGACGATTTACATAAAGATCTACCCTCCATGCGCGCGGTAGGTTACCGCCAGGGTTGGGAATATTTGGAAGGAAAACTGAACTATGCCCAGATGGAGGAGCGCATATTGATTGTAACAAGGCAATTTGCCAAACGTCAGTTTACTTGGCTAAGAGCAGATTCGGCGATTACCTGGTTTAATGCCACAGACAAAAAACTCTTGGCTAAAGTGTTGAATTACTTGAATACTGTACCTATATAAAGATAAGCACAAAGCGGATATATGCTACAATCATAAATGGGCGTAAATGGATGCTCAAGGAGGGTGCTTGAGGAAATAGAGTTAAGGATATTGTGGCTATTGAGCGGGTTTGTTAACAATCCAAACAAAAACAATCGGTTAGCCTGGGTGGATATTGAGGCTACTAGTGGTACTCGTTGCTATGTTGCTGGGCTGTAAAGCTGCAGGATAGTGCCTAGTTAGTTGTAAAGTATAAATAGTATAAATTCAGATTTAACAGCTCTTTTTAAGTCTATTGTAACTGACTGTAACTGGCGATGTAACGAGACTATCATGGAAGATTTGGTAAAATCATAACGATAATGAGGAGAACACAACATGTCAAAAGGGCAATCGCTACAAGACCCTTTCTTAAATGCATTGAGGAAAGAGAAAATACCTGTCTCGATTTTTCTAGTAAATGGAATAAAGTTACAAGGACAAATAGATTCATTTGACCAATTTGTAGTTTTACTAAAAAACAGTGTTAATCAAATGGTATATAAACATGCTATCTCCACCGTTGTACCAGCGCGCAATGTAAGAGTGCCTGCGGCTGATGATGCATCAGAAGAGGCTGGAAGTGGATCTTAACTTTGTTTGTTAGAGAGTGTTTGCAGTGAGTGCGTTTGCAGGCTTTTTTTACAGACTTATTTTGTAGAGGCAAAGAGTGCTGAGCTTCATTGATTCCAAAACGACACAACGACACAATGTCACAAATGACAATGGGTATCAGGTTTGTTTGATCGCCCGGTAAAAAACAGTGAACGTGCTATTCTGGTACAAATTGATATCTCCTCCGAAAGCGACGGCGAATTTCTGGACGAATTTAAAGAACTGTCGCTTTCTGCGGGTGTTATACCTGTCGCAGTCGTAACGGGTTCTCGCAAAACCCCTAGCCCTAAATATTTTATTGGAAGCGGCAAACTGGACGAGATTAAATCGCTTGTCGTGGAATTAAATGCGCAAGTGGTTATATTTAATCATGCGCTTTCACCTGCCCAGGAAAGAAATATAGAAAAACATCTCGATTGTTTTGTGTTGGACCGAAGTGGTTTGATTCTCGATATTTTTTCACAACGGGCTCGCTCTCATGAGGGGCGTCTGCAAGTGGAACTGGCGCAATTACAACATCTTTCCACGCGGCTGGTGCGGGGTTGGACTCATCTGGAACGACAAAAAGGGGGGATCGGCTTGCGTGGTCCAGGTGAAACGCAGCTGGAAACCGATCGCCGTTTAATTGGTATTCGTATCAAACAACTGCATAAGCAATTATCTAAAGTCGACAAGCGTCGTCGTCAAAGTCGCAGATCAAGACGTCGTGCCGAATTAAAGACGGTTTCTTTAGTGGGTTACACAAATGCAGGCAAGTCTTCGCTGTTTAACAATTTGACGAAATCAGAGGTTTATTCAGCCGACCAATTGTTTGCGACGCTGGATCCAACATTGCGCAGAATTGAATTTCCTGATGCGAAGCCGCTGATTTTGGCAGACACGGTAGGATTTATTCGGCATCTGCCCCACCAATTAGTCACCTCTTTTCGATCTACATTGGAAGAAACCCGGGAAGCCAGCTTATTGTTACATATCATCGATGCCAATGACGAAAATCGTCGTGCAAATATAAAGCAGGTTAATGCCGTGCTAAAGGAAATTGGTGCAGACAATGTGCCCCAAATAGAAATTTATAACAAAATTGACTTGATACCGGGAAAGAGTGCCCATATAGAATATGAGCGTAGCCACGGCGAAGATGGGCAAACAAACGAAACGGTAAAGCGTGTCTGGATTTCCGCCAAATCGGGAGAAGGACTCGATTTACTCAATCAGGTGCTTGCCGGATATTTTCGTGCAGTAAAAGATACGCTTTTTTTACGAATTCCCCCCACAGCGGGGTGTTTACGGGCAAAATTATATGATCTGGGTTGTGTACTTAATGAGCGATATTTGGACAATAATGACGCATTAATCGAAGTTGAACTAGACTGTGATCAATATGATTTGCTACGGCAACAAAACGAATTCAAAAACTCTATGATTGTTCCGCTCGAGACAAAAAATCTTGCGGGCGCTGCTTAAGCCACCTACAATCCACATCTTGGCTTACATTCTTGGCTTACATAAAGACCTACGAATTTATAGCAACTTATTTACAATACAATATAATATAATAGCGAATTACATACATTGGAGCAAAACATGGCTTGGAATGAACCTGGTGGTTCGGGTGATGACCCGGGTGGTAACAAAGATCCTTGGGGTAATAACAGTGGTGGACGTAAAAATCAAGGCCCACCTGATCTTGATGAAATCGTAAAAAAACTTCAGGACAAATTAAACAGCTTATTTGGCGGTGGCTCCGGCGGTGGTGGCAGTTCGGGTGGTGGCTCTGGCCCGAAGATGAGCGCAGGTGGCGCGAACAAGTTAGTTGCCCTGGTCGCCGTAGTCGGTTTGATAGCCTGGGCATTATCCGGACTTTATCAGGTAGAAGAAGGTAAACGCGCTGTGATTTTGCAGTTCGGTGCGTATAAGACAACTATGTTACCCGGTTTGCATTGGTATCCTCGTTTTATTCAAACTAAAGAGGAGGTCGATATTTCTAAGGTACGTACTGTCGAGGTGGGATATCGTTCCGATGGTGGGCGTAGCCAATCGACTACATCAGTAGAGCGCGAATCACTGATGCTTACCCAGGATGAAAATATCGTCGATGTTGAACTTGCAGTGCAATACAAAGTGAGTAGTGCCAAGGAGTATTTATTTAATGTGCGCAGCCCGGACATAACGTTGCACCAGGCAACGGAAAGTGCAGTGCGTGAATTGATCGGTAAAAGCAAAATGGATTTTGTATTGACTGAAGGCCGTGGTGAAATTGGTGATGATGTCACGAAAAAAATCCAGGAGATTTTGGATTTGTACAAAACTGGACTCGTTGTTACCAGCGTGAACATGCAAAATGCACAACCGCCTGATCAGGTTCAAGATGCATTTGATGATGCGGTAAAAGCACTTCAGGATGAAGACCGGGTAAAAAATGAAGCTGAAGCATACGCGTTTGACATTATCCCGCGAGCACGTGGTGCGTCGGCTCGGCTTATGGAAGAGGCCAATGCGTATAAATCACAAGTGATAGCGAAGGCAGAGGGTGAGGCCAGTCGATTCGAACAAATTCTAAAAGAATACGAAAAAGCACCCGGTGTAACCCGCGAACGTCTTTATCTGGATGCGGTAGAATCCGTGATGGCTAACACAAGCAAAGTGATGGTGGATGTTGAGGGTGGAAACAATCTTCTTTATTTGCCATTGGATCAACTGGCCGCTTCAGCTGGTATCGCCGCTCGGCCCAATGTCTCGTCGGATTCGATAACGAGGCAAATTGAGGAAGGCGTACGTGCAAGATTAGCTGAAAGAAAAAATCGTGAAGATTCACGTAGTCGACGGAGTGTACGCTAATGGGAACAGCTAAAATATTGGGTTTAGTGATTGCTGTTGCAGTAATTTTTGTGGCATCTAATTCACTCTTTACAGTAGATGAGAGACAAAAAGCCATTATGTTTGAATTTGGTGAAATCGTAAAAGTTGACTTTACCCCCGGGATTCATCTGAAAGTGCCGGTAATGAATAATATTCGTAAATTTGATGACCGCATACTGACGCTGGATTCCGCGCCTGAGCTTTACCTGACACTTGCAAAGAAGAATGTCATCGTTGACTCATTTGTAAAATGGCGGATCAAGGATGTGGCCCGGTTTTTTACGGCAAATTCGGGTGATGAGGTGATTGCGCTTAACAAATTATCGCAGATTGTTAGAAATGGCCTACGAGATGAATTTGGTAAACGCACCATCCAGGAAACTATCTCGGGTGAACGTAACCAAATCATGGAAATCTTAAGAACAAAAATCAATAAGCAAGTAATAGAGTTGGGTATGGAAATTGTCGATGTACGAATAAAGCGTATTGATTTTCCAGATAAAATTAGTCAGTCCGTCTATGAACGTATGGACGCTGAACGAAAACGAGTTGCCAATGAAACACGTTCAAGAGGGGCTGAAGCAGCCGAACGTATTCAGGCTGATGCAGATCGGCAGCGTACCGTTTTACTGGCAGAAGCTTATCGAGACTCGGAGCAAATACGAGGTGAAGGTGATAGTAAAGCCGCAGATATTTATGCCCGCGCCTACACAAAGAACGCAGAGTTTTATTCTCTTTACCGCAGTTTGGATGCATACAAGAATTCGTTTTCACAAAGATCTGATATTTTGGTTGTAAAACCTGATTCTGATTTCTTTAAATATTTTACCAATTCGCACGCGGATAAGAGCACTGATAAATAATCGTAAGCCCGTCTCGAACAGATTCGTGTCATTTTGTTAGGGCACACTATCTAACAGGTTGTTAAATACAATGTGGCATGATTTATTGGTTGCTACTGCTTTGTTACTGGTTATCGAAGGCATACTGCCCTTTATTAATCCTACTGGTTTGCGCAAAATGCTTACCTTAATGAGCCAAATGAATGATAATACCTTGAGGTTTGCTGGATTAACCAGCATGCTTCTCGGTGTTATGCTCCTATATATAATAAATTTGTACTAAATTTGAAATATGCAACTGGATTCAAACTAAGGATTATACAAAGCCCAATGAATAGTAATGATCGGTGGGTGCTCCCTGAGGGAATACAGGAAATGTTACCTTATCAGGCAGAACCGCTTGAAAAGTTGAGGAGAGAAATACTCGATTTGTTTCATAGTTGGGGCTATGAATTGGTTATGCCACCCTTCGTGGAATATCTGGATTCGCTTTTGACTGGCACAGGCCGAGATCTGGATCTGCAAACGTTCAAACTGACCGACCAGCTTACTGGTCGTATGATGGGGTTGCGTGCCGATATGACGCCCCAGGTTGCCCGCATTGATGCACATAATTTAAAACGAGAACAGCCAGTTAGACTGTGTTATTTAGGTACAGTATTACGCGCACGACCTGATGGTTTTGGGGGTTCGCGAAGTCCCTTGCAAGTGGGTGCTGAACTTTATGGGCATGCAAGTATAGAAAGTGATGTCGAAATATTATTATTAATGCTCGATATGTTGGAGTACGCCGGGTTACAGGATATTCATGTCGATTTGGGGCATGTCGGTATATTTCGTGGGTTATCAAAACAGGCTAATTTAAACGAGGTTCAGGAAGCAACGTTATTTGATGCATTACAACGAAAAGCCCGTGCCGAGATTGATGAATTTCTGGGGCAATTAGACATTAAAAAAGAGGTTAAATCCATGTTGGCGTGTCTTGTTGAACTCAACGGGGATATGACTATTTTGCAACAAGCTAAGTCAAAACTTGCCAAAGCAGATGATGGTGTAAAACAATCATTGGCAAATTTGATTTCTATCGCAACTGCTGTAAATGAGAAATTACCCTCACTGTCCCTGTATTTTGATATGGCGGAATTAAGGGGGTATCAATATCAAACAGGTATTGTATTCGCTGCTTATGTGCCCGGACATGGACAGGAAATAGTGCGTGGTGGGCGATACGATGACATTGGCAAAGTCTTTGGTCGTGCCAGACCGGCAACGGGCTTCAGTGCGGATTTAAAGAATCTGATGGATCTAAGTGCTGGTTTCAGCTATTCCGTTAGCGGAATATTTTCTCCTACTGCTAACTTGAATGATGCTAAATTATTGGAAAGAATTGATTCTTTGCGAAAATCAGGCGAACGCGTCGTATCTGCGTTGCCGGGTCAAACCGCGGGTGCAAAAGAAATGGGTTGCGACCGTGTTTTGCTGGAAAAACAGGGAACCTGGGAAGTCGTTAAGATTTAATTTATATGCAAATGAGTAGCTGAGAGAGTAAATCGTGGGTAACTATTAATGGGTAAAAGTAATGGGTAAAAG
>VAPL011126956.1_pt1 | contig 20140 bp, 23 predicted proteins | sample 3395061 | NCBI WGS metagenome assembly VAPL01 (sample SAMN08290444, study PRJNA428436) | hydrothermal vent metagenome | isolation source: Deep-sea hydrothermal vent chimney 2 | place: Pacific Ocean: Juan De Fuca Ridge | depth 2182 m m | reverse complement strand
AGGTGTAGTAGTTTGCTGAAAGAGTAATGGCGTACCGGCGGGAAAATTATCTATTTTATCGTCTGTTGACGTTAATGTTTTCCCCGCACAAATTGCGGTTATTTCCGCTGCTGTAGCTGTGTTAGCATCACAAACAGCGTTAATTTCAGCGGCGGTCGCACTAAACCCGAAATTAATTACTGCGTCGGCTGCGGTACTTGCCGCTGACCCACCCTTGGCTAAGGGTAGTGCTCCTGTGACATCAGCAGTTAAATCGACTGGATTTCGCGTAAGGACTTGACCAGAAATTGTAATGTAATTCGGTGTACCTGCAAGCGAGACATCAGTACTGTTATCTGTTCCTGCTGCGTCAACACCAATACTAGTTCGTAAGGTTGCACCAGTTTCAGCGACCCAAGCAGAGCCATTACCGACAATCATATTGCTATCAGTATTCGCCAATGCTGCTATTGCTGTTAAGTCTGCATCCAATGGCTGCTTATTACTAAATTGGGTTTGTATTGCAGAGGTAACGCCGGCAGAGTAATTTAATTCAGTGGTGGTTGCTGTAATACCATCCATTGTATTTAATTCAGCGGCGGTTGCTGTAATACCATCCATTGTATTTAATTCAGCGGCGGTTGCTGTAATACCATCCATTGTATTTAATTCAGCGGCGGTTGCTGTAATGTCTACACCGCCAAGCTTTAAAGTCGTTGAGGCGTGAACGGTTGTACCAGTAATTTGAGTGGCTTGTACTGTTGCGGTAGAGTTAAAATTATTACTAGCATCGGTAGTCATTACCTTATTTGCTTGAGCTGTACCTAGTGTCGTAATGTCGTTGTAGTTAATCTCCGTTGACGAAGCGGTGATCCCCGTTAGATTGGGGCCATGAACGGCAATAATAGTCCACTCGACGGCATTAGCTGATAACGATAACGAAATACATTCATTAGTCAGTAAAGTGACTCCACCTGCTCCGTCTATGGTTTCGGAGCCGTTGCCTGTAACTGTAAGACTTGTAGCGTGAATATTTTTAACTGTTACTATAAAATTATCAGTGTCAGTTCCTGCCGCGTTCGCTACAGTTGGTAAGGTGATAGTCCCTGACGATATGTTGGCCTCGATTATTTTATTTTGATCAGTAACTAAAACGGTATAGCTTGATGTCTGAGAGTCAATTGTTTTTGCTAAAGATTCCCAGTTCTGATCCATTTCGGCATGAGTAAGCGCCGCAGCTTTTATACTGCGTAATACAATATCTGTTGCCATTATTGATCCTCTTCGAATTCATTGACGACTGTGGCTAATTGATAACCCATCAGTTTTTGAATATGTTTTTTAGTTAAATTCATTTTAGGCACTGTTAATGCTTTGAATAATTCAGGATCTTCGATCGCCTTAATAATTAATTCTTTAGCTCGGCCTGAATCTAGCCACCGTGAAAATTTATTTGCAAAACGCATTACGCCTGCTGTAGCCGCTAATTCAGATCCGGTTTGCCTTCCAACAAAACTACCTGCTTTTAATCCTGCGACTTTCACTGATAACGAGATCAATAAACTTTCAACGGGTAAAATATCGCCAATTTCCGCCTTTTTTCTAGCACCTTTATTAAGATCTAGAGTTTTTAGAATTCTTTGAAAGCGTCTTAACTCGTTGACGGAAAAAACTTGCTCGTACACATCTATATTATCTTTCCAGATTTTAGTTAAGGCATCTGCATCCATTTTAGAATCAGTCATCATCTTGTCAACGACTGCATTTCTAAGGCCGCGACGACCCATTTTATTAGACTTCGCAAGTACCTTACTCATTTCACGTTCAGGGTAAGGTGACGATAGAATTTCAGGTAAGACCTGACCGGGTTTCTTTTTATTTTCTCGGTATTTAGTCTCTGTCAATTCGTTAATATCTTTTAATCTCTTGTCAACACTGCCCTTAGTTCCAATAAATCGTTGTTCTTGTCCAACCGCTGCATTCAAATCCTCTTTTAGTTTTGGAAATAAATCTAAAACTTCCTTGTTATTTTTTAAATATTTTTGAGCGGCGTTAAGGTTGATGCGAACCTCGCCGTCTACATTTCTTAGTACTGGGGAGTTTGCTAATTGGATCTTAACTAAAGACTCTAATTGATCGTAAGATTCTGGAGCAGCCTCTAGCACTTTTTTAATTTGAACCGAAGCGTCTAAGCCACGTTGTCCTGCTGTAGAAATCTTACCTAATGTCAAAGCCTCATCTAATGGATTACCGAACTTATCAGATTTAAAAATAGTGTTCATTACGTCACCCTCAAAGGTATCATGAACGTAACGACTTGCAGCTATAGCTTCCTCAACACCACTACCTTGCGCCGCTTCCATATCCTCAGTTATGGATTCGCGAAGCCGAGTTAAGAATCGTTTTCGTGTTGTAGAGTCAGTCGCTTCGATCTCTGACGAAATTCTAGTTCTGAATTGCTTTAAATCCAATAATGATTCTTCTTGCCCATATTGACCGGGAACAAAATTCTTAATAGTTGTTCCATTCTTTTTAACTATTTTATTATGCCCTAGTAAATTACGAACAAACTTTGGAATATCTTCTGGATCTGTCGATTTAAAAGCTTCTCGTTCAGCTAATAATTTTTTATACCGCTGTAACGTGCTTTCGGTTGACGTTGTAATTTTTGAATCAACCTTATTCCATTTTTCTATCTCAATATCCTTAGCTGTTGTTTTTGCCGCTTCAACCTGTTTACGAACAACCCTATTCACTGAGCCAATTTCATCAGCAGTGGATAGTGGCTCTAGTGCATTCTTAGAACTTATTGCTGCTTGCTTCATTTCTTCATCAAGTAACAGCTCCATCTTTCTAATATTGCCGCCAATATAAGCTTGAGTTTCTTCAATACGGACACTACCGCCTAACTTTTGCATTTCTTGAATCGCCAATTGATTCGTTTCTTCCTGCATGGATTGAAGTTCATTAAAGAGCTTAGGGTCGGACGCTGCCGCTTTTTGCTCTAACGTCAACATATGTTCGTCACCCGTTAGCTTTGCGCCAGACAGCTTAGCCTGCGGCAATATTTGAATTTCATTCTTAGAAACGTCAATAGCTACATCTTCTTTGCCTGATATAGACCGAACAAAATCACTCGCTTTTTTACCTGCGATAGTTTTTGTGTAATCTTCTCGCGTAACCTTGGAACCTAAATTGGCAAAAGATGATTTAGCTCTTAATGCGGCCTCTACTCCTTTCTTGCCAATCGTTGCGCCCAATTGAGGCAACACCCCGCCAAGTGCGCCGCCGTACATTTCACCCGTTGGTCCATATTCTTGACCTAATTCGAAAGCGGCTGCGCCTGACGATAATCCTGCGACCCCTTCAAGTGCCCATGCTTTACCCGGACTCTGTGCAAACGGTGCGGCGATATCTTGAGCTAATCGCTTAGGTAGTGAAGTTGAACTTTTAACGACAGCACCTTTACTCATTTTCTCACTTAACTTAAGAGATGGAATTGCATAATCAGCCGCTTGAGCCATTCTTGATGTAATAGTTGATTGTGTTGCGGGGATTATTTTAGTTGCTTGAGCGGTTGTCCCCAATGCACGGCCAAACTTTAAGACAGGGAGTAAAAATTCAACGCCTTGAGTCAAGTAAGTCCCCATTTTTGTTCCTACAGAATCAGGCGTATCCTCTGCTTTGTAGGTAGTACCAAGTTCAGCGGCATAACGTCTCATATCTGCGCTAGTTGCACCTGTATTTTGCATGGCTTCAATGTCTAGCATCTTACCAACGCTTTCCCATACACTGCCAGGTATACCAACCGCACTAAATAATTCAGCATTAACAGCCGCAGGAAAATCGCTTAAGCGAGTCATTAATGGTCGCTCATTAAGTCGCTGTTGCTCAGCTTCTTGTGCCTGTTTTTGTTGTGCTTGTTGCGCTGCTTGCCCTTCGGCTTGCATTTGTGCGGCCTGCTGTTCCTGTAACTGCTGTTCTTGTGCGTTATAACCAAACTCATTGGTCATAGCTTGATTCATATCAGGATTAAAGCCTCCGGGTATTTGAAATTCAGAAGGTAAGACATCATTTTGTTGCCCGTAATCTTTAGGCTGCTCAATACCTGTGCTATCTTCAAGCATTGCGCCTACTGCTTCTGGATCAAACTCGTCCTGCTCTTGATCTAAAAGATCACCTATCTGTTGTGTATTCATTTTTTCAATAGCCTAGGATTTTGTTTTAAATATTCGACCGTCTCTTCTTTTGACCAAAAACCAGATTTATAATATTTCTGGACTTCTTCAAAAGATTCAAAAGGAACCGTTAAACCGACATCGTATTTATTTTTTCTCGCCATGCTGCGGTACTTATCTTTACCGTCACGCAGAACAAGATTGTTGTATTTTTTCAAATCTGCAACTGCGCTTCTAATTTTATTCTTTTGAACATCCGTTTTAACACCACCGACAAAACGACTAACTTCATCTTTTATTCGCTCCATTATATTTCCTAATGGTGCGTTATGAATGTCGTACATTGATTTGGCTTTAATGCCAGAACCTTCTATATTAGTCAGCATGTTAGTGACTTGAATATCCATAACTGCGTTATCCCCCGATTTCAACGCACTTTCGATTTTTGTAATTTGATTAGCAGTATGGATAAAAGGCTTATATTCTGTTTTGTAATCTTTAGACATGATATTCATGCCTTTTTTACGTTCTTTCTTTTCTTTAAATGTAAGCGTTCTTTCGTATTGATTGGACGATGTTTCGCCGCTTAATTTGTCTAGTTTTTTCTGATCTTCATCATCAATCAATCCTAATAATTTTTTCTGTTTTAATCGCTCGTATAATGTGCCACTCTCTGATTTACTTAACGCTATTTTTTGTTTGTCTAAAGCCTCTTGCGCTAAAGGCATTACAGCATTAAAATTTTGCAACATTTTAATGGCTTCCTCGTCTGGAGTATTAGGATCGATCAATTTTTTAATTTGCTCGTCACCTTTATCATCATTAACTTCTAACAAACCTTCAAGGTTATTTCTAAATATTGTTCTAGCCTGTTCAATACCTTTACCGTCACCCATAACATTAAACGCACCACGAGTAATTCTTGAGGCGTAACTAAGTTGGGTTTGTTTTTTATCTGCTTCTTCGGTTGTTTTGTACTTCTTCATTTTCTCGTCAAACAACTTTGTCGCCTGTTCTTGAGCGGTGCTTTCTTCTTTTCTTTTTTGTCTCAGGTTACTAAGTCGCTCCGGCTCATAATTGACTTTTTGTTGCTTTTCTTGAATACCAAGTTCAGCCATTTTTCTAGCGTTAGTTTCTTGTGCTGTTGGTAGCCACCCCTTACGCATAGTTTCAAAATTTCTAGCACCTGAACTTGCAATTAAATCGACTAAAGCCATATTATTAACCCTTATTCCATTCAGAATTCCACTGTTGACTTAACATTTTATCTTGCGTTGATCTCATTCCCGGCGTTGTAGCCGAATAGTCCATAGCGTTTCTATTTTGATAAGCTTGACCTGCTGCACCGATTGCGCCTGCGTAAGCACCGGCTTGACCAAGACTACCCGCCGCATTGTAAGCACCGGCTTGACCTATCATTTGACCAATGTTTTGAGACGTGTTTGCTCTAAGTTGACCTAAATTAGTCGCTGTCGTTTGACCAACATTTGCTAATGCTGATTCTCGATTCATTACATCATTGTATTGACGACCGTATTTGTCGAGACTTCGGCCATAAGTTGCTTGTTCTTGATCAACGCCTAAACCGTAATCTCTTAAAGAACGGCCATACTGTTGTTGTTCTCTTGATGCTTGATCTTGAACGTATTGACGACCACGGCCATAACCTGCTTGCTCTTGTGAAATCTCATCAGCTCGTTGTTGACGACCACGACCGTACATCTGTTGTTCTTGATAGACGTTTTGTTGTCTGGTCGTTTGGCCTCTTCCATACATGGCCTCTTCTCTACTTATCGCATCTAAATTTTCATTACGACCACGGCCATAACGTAATTCATCACGTTGAAGACTGTCTTGGTTTTGTTGTAGCCCTCGACCATAAAAAGTTTGTTCACGGCCTGTTTCATCTTGCCGTTGTTGTCGGCCACGACCATATAACTCTGATTCACGTCCAGTTCGGCGGCCATAATCGCCTACACTTCTGCCGTAGCGATCTTGCTCGCTTGAAACTTGTGTTTGGTAATCTTGAAAGGCGCGATCTCTAGCCGCTCCGAATTCTTGTGATCCTAAATTCTGCCCTAATTCCATTAACGATCGAGTGTTATAACCACTGTTTCGTTGGCCACCTTTAGCATTACGTCTTTCTAATGCTTTTAAACCTTCCTCCATTCGGAAGTCATAGCCCGGATCTTTATATTGATCGAATCCTTCACGGCCAAACTGAAAAGCTCCCGTTTCTTGATTCTGGATATTGCCAAAATAATCCCCCGATTGATCACTGTAAGCTTGAGGGATATTTGAATTTGAAATAAATTCTTGAGGAACATCTTTACCATAACGAAAAGACTCTGGCACTGTACTGGGTGATTGATACGCACCGGGAACATTTGTTTGTGATTGATACGCACCGGGAATGTTAGTTTGCGATTTAAAAGCTTCTGGGACTGTTCCGCCGTACTGAAATTGTCCCGGTACATTGGACTGAATTTGACTTTCATAGTCTCCCTGCTGCCCTAGTTTTTCCTCGTAACGTCCTAGCGCATTCTCACCCGCATCTAACCACGGCTTTTGTTGCTTTTGAGTCTCATCAAATTGTCGCCGCTGCTCTGCGATGGCTTCTCTTTGTGCATCCGCCGCCTGATTTCCTGCTTTTTTTGAAGCTTCACCAGTAATGACACCGCCAATAACTGCCGCGCCTATTGTTGCCCAAGGCATAACGCTACTCCTTTAAAAATAAGCATTCGTATTTTCCCGTAATATCATCATTGCTTTTTGATCCATTAAACTGAGATCGCGAATTTGAACATCAAAATTAATTAACATTTCGGTTCTGGATTCATTAAATTGTTTCGGTGTCAGGTAATTCCAGATTTCTTCGAGTCTGTCGTTGATGTCTTGGAACGGAATGTGTAAGCCTCTTAAGCTTAATAAACGTTCCTGTAATACTGTCATGACTTCGGTTATATCCACACCGTAGTTATCTAGAGAAAAATTAACCGAAGCATCGATAGTATTTTCGATAACAACTATTTTGAATTCTTTGAATTGATTTTCAAAATCAAACAACGCTAAGCCTGTATTACTGTCGCCTGAGTTTGGTTTGAATTTATTTTTATACTCTTGTAGTGTGTGGCAACCATTTAAACCTTCATGAGAGCAAAAAATATCGTCGGTTGTCATAAAGTTAGCTAACCATGCCGTTCTACTTCTAGGAAGGCCAAGGATTAGAAAATTATTCATGGTTTATAAAGCCTTGGTACTCGATAAGTAGTGATTGATAAGCTACGTCACCAACGCATGTATCGTTAGTTGCGTCTCTTTGCAGTTCTAAAAATACAGTGTCACCTAACGATTGAGCGGGAATAGTAAAGCTCCCTGACACATGGTATGTATTTGCTGCAACCCCACTCTCAAGTGATAACGTATCAGTTAATATCGTCCCTGCACTTGAAATAACCTCTTCTAAAGCTATTGCGTTATAAGTTAATTTTGTTATAACGGTTTTAATACCTGTTTGTGCTGACGCGTTAGCAAGGCGGATCTTAATAATAAGATCAGTACCTGAAACCCAGTTAATAGGTAGATTGAAAGCAAGGTGACGACTTTCATTTGTTGTATCATCAGCCAGTACAATCGGTGCAATTCCTATAACGCCATCAGCCATTGAATTAGAAGGAGCAACCACAGAATTAAAAGCTTGAAGTTCTATTTGATAAGTTCGTTTATAGATTTTCTTATAAAGTAGATATAACCAATTACGCCATGATATCTCAAACTCTTGAATTCTAGACGGAGGTGGTCCAAACTCACGACCTGCCATTACGTTGAACCGAATTGAATCTTAGCTTCTAAGGATTCTATCCATAACTGCTCAGTACCTGAATAAGTGAGTTCAACATTACGTCGATAAAAACGTCCACAACGATGTAAATCGCCATGTTGATATTGAGTATCAATAGTTCCACCAGTAATGAAATTTAAATTATCCTCATCAGACCACGTTAACGTTAAAGTTTGTGACGATGGTGTTTTATTCATTCTTGGGCGTAGGTAGTGCATGAATTTATTATCATTCGTTTCGCCATCGAACTGACCAAAACGAATTTTGAAATTGTAAGCTGTGCCTGATCCACCTGTATCTGTGATGTAACCTGTATCAACGTAAGTTGCAGGATCGACATAAACATTTGCGCCTATAGTGTCTTGTGGTGTGTAATCATTATTAACTATTACAATGTCACCATTTGACAATATTCCAGTACCAGATCGAACCGATTGACCTGCACGAATTGACCAATCAATAACTGGAAAATTCGTTAATGAATTAACTGTCGTTTCCCATTCATGCCAAAGACCTGACGTGAAATCATAAATATAACTCGCCTCTGTTACTATATTTGAGGGTGTCGTATGCAGGGTTAAGATATAAAACTTATGACCATTGGCCGAAAATCCTGAACCAAAGATACTATAACTATCTCTGGTTAATGCTTGAGTCAGTAACGCACCAATTGGTCCTGTTGAAATAACTTTAAATCGAAAATCTTCTAGTACATAAACTTGTAAGCCTGTACTGAGTTCCGATCCAACAAAGACAGTCACATCTCCCTCTTCCCATACTGAGTTTCCGTCAGCGCACCCTATGGTATAGGCTAAATCTTCACGTCTATTTAATGGTGAATTAGTCGGGTTAGCATTATCATAAAAAAACTCAGTCGTTCTTTCACCTAATGCAACTAGATGATCATGATGCTTTCCAAGATAAATCCCTCCATCTTCTTCACGCTCTGCATCAATATTATTTCCTGCACTAAAAGTAGAGGCATCATTTAAATCAGAATTCCAAATAACGCCATCGGTATCCATTACAAAGAGATAACCATCTAAAATAGCGCCTCCATGAGCAATAGCCGAAGGGAATGACCCTGCTATTTGGGTAACGGTATCCGCTGCATTTATTGTGTAGCCTTTATTATCATCAGGATTCAATAAAACAAGTAAGGTATTTAATTGTAAAAAAATACACTTCGTTGTTCCTGCTGTAATTGTTGTTCCTATTGCGCCTGAGTAAGAATTTTTATAAATCGTATCGTCATTTAAAATATAGAGAACATTGTTTAAATCCCAGAAATAAATCGATCTACCTCTTGCGGTCGTAGCAAGTTCATTTAAGTTGATTGATGGTCGTTGAGTAACAACGGGCTGACCTTTGCTATTGTCAACCATACCATTGAAGATACCTGTCTCTCTGTCCGTGATTGTAGCCCCTGCAAAATCTTTAAATTCTAAATTAACAACGGCGTTTAAATTCATGTTCCAAATAGATTTTGAGTTTGACTAGTATCAATAACAAAAGTTACATCGGTTTGTTCGTGATCGAATGAAAGGGCGAGATCTAAATATTCTCTAGCCTCCATTTTCAACATTTGCCTATCTTGTAGTGGGTATCCGATCATCGGGGCGAGTCTTTCAGCTAAACCGTAAACTATGGCTTCGTACCATTCTTGCGGAAACTCTAAAGTATCCGTGGCACTATCCATGTCATCAAAAGGCTTTTTAATATTTGCGATAAAAACTGAATTTTTAGAAAAGATATCACCCGCTACTGGCCAAACATGCAAAATGGTACTGGTTAACTGGGGATCGTAATAATAATTTACTGGCGTACCTTCGGTGTCTTTATCCGATAAAGTAAAGAAATCAGTTCGAGATAACCGAATCAAGGGAACGTCAATTTTTTCGTCAAATTCACGTCGATATAATTCTAATAATTCATTAGGTCGTACTATTTTTGTGGTGTACCAATAGATATGATTGTCAATTGCAGAGGCACTAGCTATCCCTGTAGTTATCACTACAGTATCAGAATCGGTAATACTTGCTATCGTTGTCCAATGTACCGTTCCATCATCAAGAACTACCCCTATATTATCTGAGACGGCCATCCCTGACGTTGTATCAACTTCTAAAATGGTATCACTAGTAACACCCGCAATTCGCATTTCTGTTTTATTCATATCTTGCGAGATATGATCGTCACTTGCAGAAGAACCTAACGAATACGTCAATTGTCCCTTGGAAGGAATAACCGTGGCTTGTTTGATTACCCATAGTTGCAAACCATAGGCTTGCCACGCTTTTAACATGATATTAAGGGCTTGATTGCCATCGGTGATATCATCAGCCGATGGTGTACCCCCTGCTCTTAATGCGCCTAAAATACGGTAGGAATGGGCTATGATTTCATCACGATTAATTGAATAATCGCTTGATCCACTAATCGCCATTAGATAAACCCATGTGCGCCAGTGACTTGACTTAAACCGTGTTGCTCTACTCGAATTCGTCTAAATTTGCCGCGCAATACTCCTAGTTGACCTGATTTAAGTATTCTAGAATATGTAATGTCCGGCTCACTGATTAGTTCTAATGCCACGGGAAACCAGTGTTTATCGTCAATTGATACTTCAACTGAGATATGATCCCCTTCAATTACAGCGAAAGAATGTATATTGAATCGAACAATAGAACCTGACGTATGGATGATTCCTGCTTGAGTATCATCACCGACCCAATCCAACCACTGATCACCATGAAAGGAATAACTATCGCTCATGCGGTTTCCCCTTCATATAACACGGTAACTGTCGGAGCCGTGCCACCTGTTAAAGTGGTTAAATTAACCCTTGCGTATCGGATAGGTTTATCGACAACATGAAACATTGCTGCTGCGGCTGTTAATTCTCCCGCTGTTGCAATATGCGAAGCAAGAGACACCCAAGTGATATCATCAAGTGAGCCTTCAAGATCAACTGTAACCGCTGTCGGTGCGCCTGTTATTGTAAATTGGACGGTATGATTTCGCGGTTTCATTCTGACAGCCCAAGTCGTACTAGCCCCTGTCGCTGTTGCCGCGTCTAATAATTTTACAGCCATGATTGTTACCTATAATGAGTTATCAAAAGTACCATCAGGTACAGTGGTGGGCGTTGCCCAACTAGTATTGTCAACTTCTTGATCGGGTTGTTCTGGTCTTGTCCATGCAACACTTTGATCGTCTTTTACCCCTCGAAGAAAATCTTGAGGATGACGAACTTCCCAGCAAGACTCAGGACAAACATAAAATCCGTCCCAAGTCTTTTTTAAATCTCTGGACTTTCGTTTGTCACCGCATCGATCGCAATAACCATTCCATTGACCTTTAGCAAGAAAATCAGCTTTACCCATTAGGTAATTGTCAAAGCTGCGGGTACAGTAGATTGACCATAAACAAACCAGTTTGTACCGTTGGTTTCAAACGCGACCCAATCGCCTAAAAGTGCGGTACTCGCCACGAAAGTGACAAACGTTGCGCCTGATACTTCAAAATCTGCCGCTGCGGTTTCACCTGTACTAGTGTTTAAACTTCCTAATATAATATTGGTATCGGAAGCCGCATTTTCAGTAATGATGTACGCGGTGGTAGGATTAGTTTCAACTCGAAAGCGAGCAACCCATCCCGCCTTGACGGTAGAAATTGCAGGTAACGTAGTAGTAAAACCACCGGCTAAATTTAAGCCGAAAGTTTTTCCATTGTCTTCACCGTCTAATTGTTTAGTTGTAATTAACGATTCATAAGAATCTGAACCAATTGATAATGGTCCCGAAAAATGTGTGTTTGACATATTATTTATTCCTTTCCCTGTCGGGAAGTCAACTCGTGTTTTTCAACGATCTATAGAAAGCCCCCCTTTCAGGGGCTAGTGGCTACGCGCCGGGTGAACCATAAAGACAGCGTGGATCAGTCCAACCGAAAGAATAACGTTCAGTACATTTAAACTTCGCATTTGAAGTGTCATGATCGTTGTCAGTGGTGAACTTGGCTTCTTTTCGAACGTAATTGGTTAAACCATTTGGAATATCCGTTTGAATAAACCAAGCGTCTAGATCGGTTAAATAATGATTTATTACAATCTGTGGAATAGACCCCATAGTTTTCATTGCGTTTAAATCATTATCTGCTGTTGCTACACGATTAGTAGAACGCAAGATACGCTCAGCTTCGAATTGAAGATCGTTTTTGATGATCAACTTCTTCGGTAATGCTTTCATTTGCTTACCGCGATCATCTAAAAAGTTACCGATATCAATTACAGCTTGCTCTAATGCTGACTCGGATAAATCTGCCGCTGTGGTTGGTCCATTAGTCCATGAACCGCCTGACACATTAGGATGGTTGGCACTACCGCCACCACCTGCTGACGAGATTAATGTTGAACCGTCACCACCGACATACGTTGTATTAAATGCGCGATTTAAAACATTCGCCGCCACAATTTCTTTGGTGACTCGCATTGAATACGCCAACCCTTCGGTTCGTCGCTGACCTACGGTATCGTATTGATCATCATCCATCATTTCTTCTGTGATGATAAAACCAAGACCATAAACAACATGGTTGTAACGAGTTAAAAATCCTTGTTGCTCGGTGTCGTACCCGATTGGATGTCCTTCTGTTTTAACCGCCGCTGTTCCGAAACCAGTAATCCCAACATCTTCTTCAAAGGCTTTTCGTGAGCCTTTGGTTTCGAAGATCATCTTGCATTCTTCGGGATACTCGTTGTACTTGTGACCATAGATCGCGTTAAGACCCGGCCATAATAATTTGGCAAAATTGCCAGTAGTAATAGGCATCTAAAATTCTCCTTACGCAAAGACCATTTCGGCTTTAGTGATAGTTACCCAATAACGTGTATTCGCTAATGTCGAATCGTTATCAGAATAGGCGGGTATCTCAACAACACGCATATCGGTATTCGTATTCGCCCCGACTTCTTGTTGTGATCGACCTGTTGTGACGCTACCTGCTGTTGCAACAAGATCAACGGGCGCACCAACCAATACATCAAGATCAGCACTGGATTGAACCTCGAAAACCATGTCATCAACTGGGGCGTAGAAAACTCGCCAATCAGCCGCAGTACTTGCGCTATCGTCGTAATACAACGTAGTCAAAGTGTCAGGGTTGTAAGCTCCTGCAAATTGGCCGCTAGCTGCGTCCTTTTTACCGAACCCAACTGCAACACCTAAAAAGGTTGCATCATTAGTTGCTGAAACAGCACCTAAACCCGAAGTTAAGGAGATTAGATCCCCAATAAAAATATCCGTACCACTGGTAACACCAATGCTTCGAACATTACCCGCCCAAGGCGCACCCGATAACATATGTACCGGAGTAAAACCGCGAGGCTTATCTGGATTAGCCATAATTAAAGTTCCTTAATTTAACGACGATCAATGGTTACTGAACCGTAATAACCGTCTTTGATTTTATCTTTAACGTCCCGATGGATAGAGTCCTCGGTTGCATCAACATCTCTTTGCTTAGTCGTCTGATCTTCTTTAAAATCAGTTTCACTTTGTCGCATTAAGTACGCCGTTACACCTTGACCCATTTCTTTAGAAACAACCCCCGCGCTTGCGTGAGTTCCATCCACACCAGAATCCCCAATTGTGGCGGTTTCAACATTCTCGTAACCCGCCTTTTTAAATAGATTAATTCGACCATTTTGATCGTTCACCCATCGATCAACATAACCTTCGGGTGTGTCACTAACAGCCGTTATATTTCGTCTACCACCAACGGGTACTCGCATTGACGAACTGACTTTTGCGCTTTTGTCTTGAGCGTGTCGTTCTTTCATGCGATCACTTGCAGCCTGACGCTGTTCTTCCGTCCATTCTCTCTTGCTCATTTATCTAATCTCCATCACTTGACGTAAGTATGTCTGTACATCTTCGTCGGTCTTAAAAATATTTTGCGCTTTAAAACTTTTAAAAACTTCGCGCTCATTTTGAGTTAAATCTTTTTCGCTCATTTTGCCTTTGGATTTATTTGGTTTAGATGAGCCTGACGAACCACCTTCAACTGAAGCGGCGCGTGTTCGATTTTGGTTTTCAAATTTATCTGGGTGTAATTCTTGAACGTGTTCACCTATAGCGTTATACAATTCTGTACCTCTTAACCCTTTACCGTAATAAAACTCCCCGACCTTATCCGCTTCGATTTGCAAAAAAGTTGAATTGCCGTACCATTCATTATCTTTCGCCCATTTATCAAAATCTGGATTGTTTGGTGTAGCTTCGACTGGCTGTTCTACAGGTTGTTGTGTTGTTCTGATCTGCTCATCGATTTCAACAACACGAACATTGTCACCTTCATCAAGAGCGGTAACTTTTTCTTGTTTAAGCTGTTGGATTTTTTCGTGATAATCAGCTTCAGCTTTCTTTTGATCGCTAACTCGTACCTTCTCGTAATGAGAGGTTAAAGTTTCAAAAGAAGTTTGAAGTTTATTATTCTTTTGTTTTAAATCGTCGATCTGCTTAAAGAAACGACCATCATGTATAAACTCGGCTGCGGTTTTTTTATTGTCACCGTCAAAGTCAGATTGCCAACCTTGAGCCTCGGCTTCTTTTATTTGTTCTGCTGTATCAGCCATTTGATACCTCCAATTCAGCAAGTGCATCATCCGCTTTAAATACTCGCGCTTGAATTGCATCATCATTAATGACAACGTACTCTTCTCCATCGTCTGGATCAGTTACGTATTTTCCTGCGTAACGTGCAAAGACAACCCTATCGCCTAGCTCTACCCAAGGCTCGCCACCCATGACAGGATCAAGCCAAGCGGCTTCGCCGTAATCAATAACAATCCCCGTTGATGTTGCGGCTTTTTCTTCACGTCGATACGTGTCAGTTTGGGCAATAACAATTCCACCCGCTGTAACTTCTTCTATTGAGTCAGGCTTAATAATGACTCTATTTCCTAGTGCTTCTAACATACATTCCCCTTTTCTCAGGCATAAAAAAACCGCACTTATGCGGCTTAGGTTTCTAAAATAGAAAAATCTTACTTAGCGTAAAAACTCTCGATTTCTTCAAGACCAATTTCGCTAATTTGAATTAACGTTATACTTAATGTCGATACTCTAATTTGATCGTCTAACGGTATTACTTCACCGCTGACTATAGAATCAGCTATAAAAGTTGATTCTAGTTTTGCCGAATCTTTTAAATATTTAAAAAAAAATTCAGTTACTGGATCATCTAACCACTGCGAGAAACTATCCTTGTCCATTTGGTTGACTCATTTTTTGTGCTTGTGCTGCCTGTGCTGCTTGTTGTTGCATTTGTTCACGTTTCATTTCTAACTCTTCCTCTTTTCGCTCTCGTTCTTTTGATTCAGATATTTCATCGAGTTGTGCGCGGTACTCATCACGTTGCACTCCGAACTCTTCGGCTTCGGCTTTTGCTAAATTCAACATACCGATTGTCTCGTCTTTTATTTCAGATATTCGTAATCGTTCTTTTTCTAATTCTAATTTTTCTCGCTCAAGCTCAAGTCGAGCGATATCGATTTGTTTCGCGTGTTCAGCTTGCGCCTTTTTCATTTCAATTTCTGGGTCGGGCTGTGGCTCTGGCGGCGTAATTAGTTCATCGACATTCGGTAAGTCCATTGCTTCTAAAACAATTTTAGCGGCTGCTTGCTTGTTTGGAATTAATCCTTGTTGCATCATTTCAGAAATTTGTTGTGCTTTAATCATTCGCTGAACTTCTGATACGATAGCGGGATCAGAGTATGGAATAACCGCCGTAATGTCGTCTTGATAATCTTGCCGATAAATCATTGAAGGGTCTTGCCCTTCGGATAGTTGTGGATCTAAGATTTGGAAATAACTACTGTCGGGTAAGTATATTCCGTTTAAACGCTTTAATTTTTTTAACTCAAATTTTAATGATCGATGTAATCTTTTTAAGATTGAAGAGTAAACTTTTAACCCTTGATCGATAACTGCCATTGACGTAGAGGCAGGTTGATTTTGTCCGGGATTTTGTCCTAGTAACATAGGAACTGTACTGGATAATTCTTTACCTGATTCAATCATTAACCCTAACAGATTGAATAAAACACCCGAAGGCTCGCGAACAGGTAAAGGGACGATTGATTTTCGAAGATCGTCTCCGGTGGACATGACTTGCTTCCACTCGAACGGATTAAAAGAATGTTCACCACCTTTTAATCTCGCACCACGACCTAAGAATCCAGCCGATCGGTTACTCATTGTCCCCGCATCAAGTAACTGGTTTATCGTCGTATTAATCGTATCATTGATTGGACCAAGCAATAAACCAAGTCCAATATCATAAAAAGAACCGTCAGGGTTAGGCACAAAACCATATTTAGTAAAGTATTCCGTTCGTTCAATGGATACAACCTTGTTGCCTTTTACTTTAACATGATCAAGATCAAAACCCGCTACAATACGAGCGACCTTCCCACCGCCTATCGTTATGATGTACGGTTCTTTATAACCATCATCATCCAAATCCAACCATAGATGTTGCTCTAGGAAAAGACTTGGTGTTGTCTCTTCATTCTGAGGTGAATGTAAACCATGAATCTGATTGGTGATTATTAATTCTTTTGGTTTTTCTTTATCGTAATCTTGATCTAAAAATAAACCTGAATTAATCCTTTCAACAATGTCATTGTCTTGTAGATGGATTTCATGCGTAATTCGTGGCGCACTGGATAATCGACGAGTCCAATAATTAACAACTAAAAATTGAGGATAAACTAGTTCTGAAATATTTCGACCTTTAGAGGGTGTGTAGTAGGTTTTTTTAAACATACACCCAACAATAGGCAAGGATAGGCACATTTGATCCATATCATCTTCCCACTCTTCCATTTCTTCTAGAAGTTGGTAAGACATATGTAAACCGATTCGTTGTGCGCTTTTTGCTTTCTCGCCAGTCGGATCAAAGCCTGTCACTTTTCCTTTCGCAACATTTGCACTACCCACAAGACCGGGATAAGCCCTTGCGCCAAACTGCATTGTCGCTGTCGTTAAGAGTGGATACTTTACGTTTGCAGAATTAGGCCACGGGGTATTTTTAGTCTCCATGACTTGGAGGGCAAGCTTCATGTACTCACCTTGACGGCTTTCCCACTCAGTACGCGATTCTTTATCTTCTGCGTGACCTTGTTTAACTTGGCTTGCGATTAACTCCAATTTCTCACTTGAAAGTAATGTTGCTACGTTATCTAAGTCAACAACTTTTTCTAACCATTGATATCCCATTAGTAACCTGTCACCGCGTTAAGTCCTTCATAAAAGTTTTGATGTTCTAATTCCCACTCTTCGTCCTCGAATTCTTTTGCCGTAGGTGCTTCGATCATTTCATGTACTAGAAGTGCTAGCCATGCCAAGGCATCAACTTGATCGCAGGTTGCCCATTTTGGAAAATGAAGGAGTTCTTCTTCAAGATCGGGATACCATTCAGCTTCCTTGTCGAATTTTACTTGCCCCGCTCGCATCATGGCGCGCAGTGTTTGCGCTCTTGATTCTTTATCTTTCGTAGGGGGTTTTGCATCTATATTAATGTAGTTTCCCGTCCGATTCATTCTGTCATAAAGAAAAGGACCAATGGATTTTTGGATATTTTCCGACTCCATTCTAAAGACTGCAATGTCCCAACGTGCATGAATTGAAAAAACTTCGTCCGCAATCTCTAACGAATCAATACGGCCTCTACGCATATCGGTAATGTATAACTTACGATCGCTATCCATCCCACCCACAGGCATAGCAGAATAAGCGGATCGTTTATTTTGGGTAATCGCGAGATCAGCCGCTGCATAATACGTTTTTCTAATTTCATGGTCGCCTTGCTGCATTGGCAAGAAATCGCTTTTTCTAAAATAGGCTTTCGTTTGATCTAATGGATTATTTAGATACTCTTGAGAGTAAACATCCAGCATTCCTTGTTCTGCGAAATCTTGTCGTATTGTTCTCAACCTATCTATGGAATACATTTCAGGCCATAGTAAATTTTCAAATTCGGTATCATGCGCTCTAAAAAGAACACTTAACCATGCTCTATTTGGGAGATCGCCATCGTAATTTGGTTTTAATTTTTCAAGTCTAACCGCGTTTCTTTCGGTGTATCTTTTTAACGGAGTGTCTACTGTGTAACCTGATTTCGTAGGAGGCATAAAACGATTCAATAATGAATCCATGTGCATGATGGTTCCAACCATTCTAATCTTGCCACCGTCTCTAAGAATGGGTTTTACTGCGCCATAGAACCAACGTCGAAATTTTTCTCTACGTTGTTCAGAAGCCACTAACTCTTCATCTTCGAGATCGTCAGGTACTACTAGGGACGGTCTTTTTCTTTCCCATTTAAGGCCACGCATTCTTTGTTCTGCGCCTTTGACGATAATCCTGAAACGATAATTGCCTTCGAGTTCGACGATGATTTCAGTCTCACGTTCTTTAATAAATCTTTTAAATCCGAACAGCTCGGTGATGAGTTCGTTTTCTTGCAATTCGATTTTAATGTCATTTAAAAACCCGGATGCAAGTTCTTCGTTTGCGGAAATAATTAAAACGTGTTGATGTTCTTTAAAAAGTACGGACGCTAAGATATACGCAAAAGTAATCGCAGTAGACTTCGCGCTTCCCCTTGGGGCTGCAATGGCAACTTGTGGGTGTGGATCAACACACAAAGCCCACATTTCCCTATGGTGATCAGGAATAGGTTTTGGATCATCGTACCTTGCGCCTAGAACTGACTTGGTAAAGCCTTCTATTGCTTCGGCAGTTAACGGCATGTTACTTGAGACCAAAAAACCCGATCAAACGGGATAGTGTAACCTACCACTTTACAATAATCAGTCTCCATACGCGCCTTATATAAACTAAACGTTAAAAAAATAACAAAACTAATAAATAAATAAACTTCAATAACTCGCGCTTGTATTTCCATCGTTAATGGTGTTAACCTTTAGCGGACATAAGAAGAGCAAGAAAAATAATGAACCTCACTAAAGAATCAAAAATCTATATCGACATACTTCGCGAGGTATCAAAAAGAGTTGGTGGAAATCTTTCTGACGAGATCATTGTCGAAAATTCACTTCACGTTACTGTCCAATGCACACTACTTAGTAAGGACGAACAACGAAAGATTGTCGATATGCTTGAAGGTATAAAAGGTCACTAATGAATTTATTAAATATTAAAGAAGTCATAAAACAAACAAAACTTAATCAAGACGAAATTCGCGATTTAATCCAGAAAGACCTTTTCCCTAAACCCTTCGGTGAAGTTCAAAAGGATATATACTGGTCGCAAGATGAAGTAGAAAGATGGTTAAATATGTCCGATATAAATGCCGTCTCTAAACGAACGGGATTATCTAAATCCGTAATCAAAAGATTAGGCAGTCAGGGTGCTTTTCCCACTCAATGGGATGATGAGACTATCGATAGATGGTTACGTTCACGAAAAGCTCAACTTATTATAAAGGCAAATAAATGAAATGCGGTGACTGTCGTTTCTGTTGCCAAAATACCTTAGTAGTCCTCTTCGATTATGAAACTTACCCTTACGAGACAGACCCATTCCCTAGTTTGGAGGGTCTTAACATGTTAAAAACGAAACCCAACGGAGATTGTATTTATCTTGAAGATAGATGTTCTATCTATAAAAATCGCCCTGAAATGTGCCGCGTCTATTCGTGTATTAGATTTTACAATTCTGCACTTGTTAAAAAACAGACTGTCATTACAGAGAATGTCGTATTTTCAAAAATTGTTCACGCCGCTAAGGAACGTAATAAATGAAAATTGAAATAGACGACTGCCTTGAACCTCTGGTCAAGACAATAGCCCTTGCTCATAATGTAACCCCTGACATAGTTGTCGCGAGTGCATTTACGTTTACTGTCGCCATTGCAAAACTGTCTAATGAGAAACAAGAACTTATACAGGAATGGATTAAAGATTCATGAAAAAACAAATTTGTTCAAATCCAGAATGTACGGTAAACGAGCCATCAGGCTATATTCACTGGCACGAGTGGGCTAGAAAGAAGTCTAAAACCCACAAACAAACCAAATGTCCTGTCTGCGGGTTGTATTCTGTGTGGATTTT
>VAPL010700799.1_pt1 | contig 20147 bp, 20 predicted proteins | sample 3395061 | NCBI WGS metagenome assembly VAPL01 (sample SAMN08290444, study PRJNA428436) | hydrothermal vent metagenome | isolation source: Deep-sea hydrothermal vent chimney 2 | place: Pacific Ocean: Juan De Fuca Ridge | depth 2182 m m | reverse complement strand
TACGTTTACTTTAACTATTATTAAAATTGTTTTAATTTCTAAACACGTGCTGCAATGTTTAAAAACTCGCTGCTTTGAGCAAGTTTGGCCACACTAAAAACACCCCATTCGACTTCGTTTTGTAAAAACGAGCCCTTTAAATACGTTTTTAATTTACCCGCTGCATCCGGCAACTTGTCACTGTGTTCTTCAGTAAAAAAATGTCGCATACCATAAACTTCATCAACTAGTAACCCTGAACTTAATTCACCATGCTGTACTACAATAACCCGCGATGATTTTCTGATTTTAGAAAGATCATTGTCGACAAAACCATTTAAATCCATAATCGGCAGAAGATTGCCGCGAATATTGGCCAGGCCTTTAACCCAATACAAAGTACTGGGTACCTTGGTAATATTTGGATATTTCAGAATTTCTGCAATATCTGCCATCGTCACAAGCAGCTGCATATCCCCAACCCGAAAGCCAACACCAGACCATGTACGCCGCACTTCTGTTTTTTGCGGAAGACCAATCGCACGTTGTTGAGAACGTGTTTCAATTTGCTTTAATAAAGCAAAGGACGATAATTGTGCAGTGCTGTTCATTTACAAATCATCTCGTTACCGTTTATGTCCGTTACCTTTATTTTCCCAGAGCAGACGATATTTTGTTCAAAAAATCAGTTTCATCGACAGGCTTGGAAATATAATCTTTTGCGCCCTGGCGCATTCCCCAAACGCGATCCGTTTCCTGATCTTTTGTCGAAACAATAATAATAGGGATATGCTGTGTTTCAGGATCTTTACTAATGGCACGCGTAGCTTGAAAACCATTCATGCCAGGCATTACCACGTCCATTAGAATTAAATCAGGTTTCATCGATTTTGCTTTTGCAATGCCTTCTTCAGCAGACATCACAGCCTCAACACTGTAACCGTGTTTTTGCAAGATCCCCTGCAACACATGAATTTCTGTGGGGGAATCATCTACTATTAAAATATTAGCCATAATACAACCTCAATCAATTAATATAAGGAACAAGCTTAGCTGGCTCGTTCGTCCAGGACATGTCGTTTAATTGCGCCTAACAATTCTTCTTTTGTAAAAGGTTTTGTCAGGTACTGCTCAGAACCAACTATCCGCCCCCTGGCGCGATCAAATAAACCATCTTTACTTGAAAGCATAATTACCGGTGTTTTCTGGAACACCTTGTTGTTTTTTATTAATGCGGTGGTTTGATAACCATCTAAACGCGGCATCATAATATCGACAAAAATAATATCCGGATTATTGTCTGCAATTTTTGATAAAGCCTCAAAACCATCCGTTGCGGTAATCACGTTGCAACCGACTTTCTTTAATAAAGTTTCTGCTGTGCGACGAATTGTTTTGCTATCGTCGATCACCATCACTTTTAAATCCTGATAAATGTCACTCATACCTGTTTTCTAAATTCCAAAATTCTTTATGCATTCTAAATTCTTTAATATTCAAAGAATATCTAAACTTAACCACTACCGATTAACCATGAAAAATGTACGCACTAAAAAACAATCTCATTTGAAGAGATTATTTACAAATAAATATTTAACATAGTTTTTAAGAACAATCCATAAGTATTTATATTACTTAGAATATTTCCTTTCTTAGTATAGTCAAGCTAAGTCTAGCAAGACATTAGTAAAGCATCCAGAGTTGATTGTTTTTCGTACAAAACAATATCAGGACAATGCTCCTGATTATTAAATATCGGCCGTTTGCCAGCAAAGCTTTAGCATTTCCTTATTTATTCAAGGTTATTTTCCTGACCACCGAATCAGGGAGTTTCACACTAAATTGCCCATATTTATTATATTATTTTATGTTAATCTGCAAATTCCAGACATTTAAACAGATTCGCTCCCATGCCCACTAAAGCCGTTAAATTTGCCGTTGTGATGGATCCCCCTGAACAACTGAACCCAGTCAAAGACAGCAGCCTCGCCATGCTCGAAGAAGCCCAGAATCGAGGCTGGCAGACTTATTATATTAACCCGCACTCCTTAACTTACGGTGACGCTGCAATAGCAACCTGCTTACCCATAAAACTTCAATTAAATCAACAAGATTGGTACCAACTCGATGAAGCTGAACCCCGCTCCCTTGCCGATATCGACATCATTATTATGCGCAAAGATCCGCCCTTTAATATGAACTACATTTACGCCACCTATTTGCTCGAGTTGGCCGAAAAACAGGGTACATTAGTGGTTAACCGGCCGCAAAGCCTGCGTGATGCCAATGAAAAACTGTTTACGCTGCAATTTCCACAATGCTGTGCCCCCACACTGGTTGCCAGTGATATGGCTCAATTAAAGGCTTTTCTGGAGCAACACGGTGATATTATTGTCAAACCACTCGATGGCATGGGTGGAGCATCCATTTTCCGCATAAAACAGCGAGACCCAAACATTGCGGTTATTTTTGAAACCATGACCCAATATGGCCAAACACCCATTATTGCGCAGCGTTTTATCCCGGAAATTAGCGAGGGAGATAAGCGTATTTTGCTGATTGACGGCGAACCTGTCCCTTATGTACTGGCAAGAGTCCCCGCTAAAGGCGAAACCCGTGGTAATCTGGCCGCCGGCGGCAGTGGCATTGGTATGCCACTCAGCGAGCGCGATTTGTGGATTTGCAAGCAAATTGGCCCCACATTATCTAAAATGGGCTTGAGTTTTGTTGGCATTGATGTCATTGGCGACTACATGACAGAAGTCAATGTCACCAGCCCAACCTGTATTCGTGAGCTGGATAAACTCTACAACCTGAATATCAGCAAAACTTTACTCGATGTGCTTGAAACAAAGCTGCAATAACACCACAAAGGAATAAAATTGTGTCTCCCCGCCTGTTACTAAACAAACTTAATGCTCCTCGGTTAACACTCAGCTTGCTGTTACTACTGAGTGTAAGTGCTTGCCAACAAACAACACCTTCTTATAAAACATCCATATTTTCCTTTGGTACGGTCATTCAGGTTGAAATAAGCGATGTCAATCAAGTGCAGGCTCAACAAGTATTCACCGCCATCGAAGATGATTTAAAACGTATGCATATATTATGGCATCCGTGGCAATCTGGCCCACTCGGGCGTACCAACAGTTTATGCGGAATGGCCGGTACCTTTTCTGCACCGACATCGGTTATCCCTTTAATAATAAAAGCAAAACAACTTGCGATACAAAGTGACCACTTGTTTAATCCGGCCATTGGCAAGCTAGTAAAACTCTGGGGGTTTCAACAAGATTCCTTTGATAAAAACACCCCACCCGATGATGCCAAAATACAGGCGCTGCTAAAAGCAAACCCACGAATGACAGATATAACAATTAAAGGTGTTCGCTTTACCTGTAACAACCCGGCTGTACGCATCGACCTGGGTGGTATCGCAAAAGGCTATGCGCTGGAAAAAATAATTGCCAACCTGAAACAAAAATATCAGGTTAAAAATATTATGATCAGTGCTGGTGGTGATTTGAAAGCAATAGGCCAGCATGGTGAACGCCCGTGGGTGATTGGCATACGCGATCCACTGGCAACCGACAAACATACCGCCATCGCCAGCATCAGGGCTAAAAGTGGCGATAGCATTTTCACCTCTGGCAGTTATGAACGTTATTATCTGGCCAACAATAAACGCATCCACCATATTATTGACCCGCGCACCGGCTACCCGGCCAAAGGCAGTTTATCGGTTACCGTTATCCACCCCGATGCCACCACCGCCGATGCGGCCGCAACGGCGCTGTTTGTTGCCGGCCCGAATCAATGGGTTGAACTGGCAAATAAAATGGGGATTAAATATGTTTTACTTATTGATGATAAAAATAACGTGCACGTAACACAGGCCATGTTAGATCGCGTTGAGTTTATTAAAGAACCAGCAAGTTTATTTGTGGTACGGCCTTAAAATTAACCACAACGAATACGAAAAAAAACCTGCCTCACACAAAGTGCTCTGAGCCTACAACGTAAAAATCTCACTATTTAGCTTGTCATTGCGAGCGATAGCGCGGCAATATTGTTTTTTATTACTGCGTTGTGGTTAAAACTAAAATTAAATTCCCGAACACATCCATCTCACATTGCCAGCCACTATCAACAAATGTCGTTGCCGTTGTTTCGGTAATTAATGCCGGGCCGGTAATTATTTGTGAAACGGTTATGTCTTCACGACGATACACTGCGATATCGTTACCCGATACTGTGGTATGTTGAGATTTAGCTATTTTATTTTTAGCCGATATTTTATCGAGTAGCAGCGTTTTCTGGTTTGCGTTTAAGCTCACTCGCACATTCACCAGCTCAATGGGTAAATCCAGGCTATGGCCATAGCGTTGTTGATGACGTGTTATAAAGTCTTGCTGGCATTGCTTAATCGCAGCTGAATCTAAATACGCATACGGAATATCCAATGTGTAGGACTGCCCCTGATAACGACAATCCAGACGCGTTGTAATCGTAATATCTTCTTTTGCAACCGCTTCCTTTAATAATGCCGCCTCACCTTGTCTGATTAACTTCTCCAATGCCTGGGAAATTTCATTTTGCAGTGCATCACTCAATAATGCATTCAAGGTATGGGATAACTCTCGTCCCTTCGGCGCCACTAACATACCCAAAGCCGATAACACACCCGAATACACCGGCACCATTGCAGTTGAAATTTGTAAGGCATTTGCCAGTGCACAAACATGCAGACCACCGGCACCACCGAACGAGGTTAAACATAAATTACGAGGGTCGATACCACGCTGTACCGACATCACCCGCAGTGCGTTGGCCATATGTTCGTTGGCAATTTTAATAATACCGTGTGCGGTTTGCTCGCAACTCAAATTTAATGGGGCTGCCAGAGTATTAACAGCTTTATATGCAGCATCCATGTCCAAATGCATACCTCCACCTAAAAATGCCGATGGCAATAATCGCCCAACAACCAGATTAGCATCGGTTACCGTTGGTGCAACACCCCCCTGCCCATAGCAGGCTGGCCCAGGACTGGCACCGGCAGACTCCGGCCCGACTTGCAGCAGACCACCGGCATCAATATAAGCAATCGATCCGCCTCCGGCTCCAATGGTATGCATATCCACCATCGGAATCGCCACAGGATACTCTGCAATTTTCGATTCATTGGTAAGTTGTATTTTACCTTCAATTAAAGCGACATCGGTTGATGTACCGCCCATATCAAAAGTTAACAGGCGCTTGAAACGGGTCAGCTCTCCAAGATATTCTGCCGCAGCCAAACCACCGGCCGGCCCGGATAAAAGCATATGTACTGCTTGTTCACCAGCCAGTTCGGCAGCAATGGTATTACCGGCACTTTGCATGACGGTAATGGTGGTTTTGGCGGCAACACTATCGTCTATTTCCAGTTGTAAACGTTGTAAATAACCTTGTACCAACGGCCCCACATACGCATTCAACCAGGTTGTCATGCCACGCTCATATTCCTTGTATTCAGGTAAAATATTCGAAGAACATGAAATAAATAATTCTGGCAAGGCTTTTTTTAACGCCTGTGCAATTTGTTTTTCAAAACGGCCATCCAGATACGAAAATAACAGATTAATCACCACCGCCTGTGGTTCCAGGGCGCGCACTTGTGCAACTAAACTCTCCAGATCATGGTTGCTTAAATCATCCAGCACTTCACCCGTTGCCGAAAGCCGCCCACCGATTTCAAGGCAATATTCTGCTTTAACCGGCGATGCATTATATGCAGGTTGCAAATTATATAATTCCCGACGTGCCTGCCGACCTAAACTCAGCATATCTTTAAAACCACGATTGGTAATAAAAACCGTTGCAACACCTTTACCTTCTAATACCGCATTGGTTGCCACGGTTGAGCCGTGCACGATATATAAATTATCTGTATCTGCAAGCGCGGTGAGTTGTAAATCGTTTATCCCTGCAAGAATGGCCTGTTCAGGTGCCTGCGGTGTGGATAAAACTTTATGGGTTTGCAGTTTTAGTGCGCGTTCCTCATACGCGCACTTATGCCTTGCTTGCGCAGCAAGCGGGCCTTCTCGAAGCAAAACAAAATCGGTAAAGGTTCCGCCAGTATCAACGCCTAAATAAATATTCATAGTGACAGATTATAAAGGGTTTTAGTCTGTGTAATGCGAAAAATATTATTTATACCAAACGATGTGCCTTTTAACTTATTCGGAAGATTCCAGCACCACCTGATTTCGTCCCTGATGTTTGGCCTGATATAAAGCATGATCCACTCGGCCTAATAAGGTTACATCTGAATCACCCTGCTGCCAGACAGCTACGCCAATACTGACAGTAAGCGGAATAACATAATCCTCAACCTGAAAGGGCGCAGCATTAATACAACTGCAAATTCGTTCGGTAATTTGTTTGGCAACACCAATATCTGCACGGGGTAAAACAAGCAAGAATTCATCTCCACCATAACGGCCTAAAATATCACCACTACGTAAGGCTGCCTTCATTCTGGTCGCCACATCCGTTAAAACCTGATCACCAATAAGATGCCCATACTTATCATTAACCGATTTAAAAAAGTCCAGATCGATCATTGCCACACAAAAGCAGTATTGTTTTTTCTCGGCCTTGTTTAAATTACCCTGTAAATAATCCAGCACCCTGACCCGGCTGGCAACCTGTGTTAATTCATCCAGACCAATTTTTGAAGTTAACAACTGCCGTTCATCCATTAGTGCATCAATTGAAATTGTCATATCACGTACTTTTTTAGTGTGATAGGCATCAATTGCCAGCGACATATCCAGCACAGAAATTCTCGACACCAGCTTCACTAAAGGCAAAAATTGCTCGCTCCCCGAGGAGATACTTTTATCGATAAAACCAAATAACAAATCATCTAATATCCGAAAAGCCATTAAGTAATAGCTCAGTGGTAAACCAATCAAGGCATGTACCCGCCCAATATGTAAGCGCTCTTCAAAGTATTCAGGCGTTTCGAAATTGACACCGTACGATTGAAGATAAGCGAGTTGTGTTCTGTGCAAGCTGTGGATTTCCCCATGCTCAAGCAAAAAGGCTTTTACCTCGGGAAAAGATAAAAGCACCTCATAAAAGCCCGCTACTATTTCCTCGCCATAAGGTTTAATAATCTTACTATGCAATAATTCAACCAGTGCATGATCCACAGCCGACAAACCCATCATCGCAACACGCAACTTTCGGTGTGCAGTGTTAAATCCGTACTTGTCGCAGAGCGTATTATGCATATAATCCACAAATAAATTTTATTTTTTCAAGACCAAAATAAGGTATATTAAAGCCTTATCGGTTACCACCTGACTTAACTTAACTATAAAGTACAGAAAAATTATGTCGACACCCTTACTCATGCGTATTGAACATTTATCCCGCCATTATGGCAAGCTAAAAGCAGTCAATGCCGTTAATTTTGAACTGAACCGTGGTGAAGTCTTAGGCTTTTTAGGGCCCAACGGTGCAGGTAAATCTACCACCATGCAAATGATCACCGGCAATCTCGCCCCCACAGCCGGCAAAATAACCATCAATGGCCTCGACCTGCTCGACCAGCCCAAACTTGCAAAAGCGGAAATCGGTTATCTGCCCGAGCAGCCACCCTTATATGTGGAATTAAGCGTTGAAGAATATTTAAACTTTTGTGCCAAAATAAATGGTATTAGTCGCGCAGCACAAAGCAATGCGGTCAGCAAAGCCATCGAGCGTTGCGGACTAGGTGAAGTAAAATCTCGTTTAATTTCAAACCTGTCAAAAGGCTATCAACAACGTGCTGGCATTGCCCAGGCCATTATCCATACACCTGCTATTGTCATTCTGGATGAACCCACAGTCGGGCTTGACCCTATCCAGATCCGTGAGATTCGCAAACTCATCCGCGAATTAGGTGAAGAGCATAGCGTTATACTGTCCACCCATATTCTCCCGGAAGTACAAATGACCTGTGATCGTGTACAGATTATTAATAAAGGCCAACTGGTTTTTAGTGACTCTATCGACAACTTAAATCAGTCAATGCAGGCAACCAGTCTTATCGTACAGTTTGAAAACAACCCGGACGATGCCACCCTCAAGGCAATAGACAATGTGAATAAAATCGAGCACCTTGAAGATAAACGTATTCGTATCCACTTCAACAATACCGAGGCACAAAAAAGCCCGGCAAAACAAATAGCGATAGCAGCGGTTAACAATAACTGGGGTTTACTGGAACTATCCCCCGAACAAAAAACACTGGAACAAATTTTTGTGGAAATCACCTCATCGGAATCAGTAACAAACCCGAATGAAAATAAAGCAGACGCAAAACAAACAACGGAGAATGCTGCATGAATATTTTAACCATTGCATCCCGTGAATTACGTAGTTTATTTTTATCACCACTGGCCTGGTCTATTCTTGGAGTTGTACAATTTATTTTTGCTTATATTTTTCTCGCACAACTCAATACGTTTATACAAATCCAGCCACAACTGGCCAACATTGAAAATGCACCCGGTGCAACAGAGTTTATTGCTGCCCCGTTGTTTGCGACCTCTGCGATTATTTTTATGTTGGTAACCCCGCTAATTACCATGCGGGTGATTGCAGGTGAACGTGCCACTAAAAGTCTGACATTATTATTTTCTGCTCCATTGTCCATGACTGATATTATTCTTGGCAAGTTTCTCGGTGTTGTTGGCTTTCTGATTTGCATGGCCGTTATGCTGGCACTCATGCCCTTATCACTCGGCTTCAGCGGCACTCTGGACTATGGTTTATTCTTTTCCGCCTGGCTAGGCCTTGTTTTACTGGTTACAACTTTTGCAGCCATTGGCATTTATATGTCGAGCTTAACGACTCAGCCTACGGTTGCTGCTATCAGCACCTTTGGTGTTTTGCTTATGCTATGGATCCTTGACTGGTCCAGCGACAAAGTGGCCGATGCAAATGCCAGCGGTGCACTGGAATATATTTCCATACTGCGCCACTTTGAAGCCATGTCAAAGGGCTTATTCAGCTCGGCCGATTTTATGTATTTTATTCTGGTCTCCACAACTTTTTTAATCTTGTCTATTCGTCGTTTAGATGGTGATCGCCTGCAACGTTAATAAATAAAGAAATAACCATACCCGATCAGATTAAAAATTTATTTAAGGTTTAAACATGGAAATAACAAAAAAAAATCGCCGTAATCTAAAATTGCAAAATATTACTTTTATTGTTCTATTTGTTATTGCAATGGGCTTGCTTGCCTGGTTAACACAAAAATATAAATTTGAATCTGACTGGACTGCAACACAACGCAATACTTTATCTGCTGCCAGTATTGAATTACTAAAGAAAATAGATGACGATATTAGTATTACCGCCTTTGCACGTGAAGCCGACATTTCTCAACTGCGAACAGCAATAAAAGATCTTGTTGGTAAATATCAAAAGCATAAAAAAAATATTGAACTGGCTTTTATTAATCCGGATATTGATCCAGCCACCACCCGCAAACTGGGCATTCAGGCAGAAGGGGAAATGATCATTAGCCTGTCAGGTAGAACGGAGCATTTGCTTTCAATAAAAGAACAGGATCTTACCAACACCTTACAGCGACTACTGCGCAGCGGTAACCATACGATTCGGTTTTTGACCGGCCATGCCGAACGCAAACCCAATGGCAAAGCTAACCATGACTATGAATTATTCACCAAAAATCTGATGGCCAAAGGACTGCAAATAAGCACACTTAATCTGGCCGAAACACCGCTTATCCCTGAAAATACCACCACACTGGTAATCGCCGGCCCACAAATTAATTACTTGCAGGGTGAAGTCAAACTGATTCAGAATTTTATTAAACAAGGCGGCAACTTACTCTGGTTACAGGAACCCGGTAACCTTTACAAACTGGCTCCACTTACAAAGCAACTCAACATTGATTTTATTAAAGGCGTGATTGTTGATCCAACGACGCAAATGCTCGGTATTCCTGCAACCTCTGCACTGGCAGAAAACTATCCACCACATGCCATTACTGAAAACTTCACAGTAGGGACGCTTTACCCACACAGTGGTGGTTTAAAAGTACTGGATGTTAAAGATACCCACTGGCAAGCAACCCCATTGGTTCAGTCAACCAGCCGAAGCTGGCTGGAAGCAGGTGAATTGCAAGGCGTTGTTGAATTCAATCACTCTATTGACACCATGGGCCCGATTAACATTGCGCTGGTACTGGAAAACAGTTCAAACAGCGATAAAGCTCAGCGTGTAGTGATTGTTGCCGATAGCGACTTTATATCAAACCAATACCTTGGTAATCTGGGTAACAAGGATATGGGGCTAAAGATTTTTAACTGGCTCAATAATGATGACAAACTAATCAGCATTGCGGCGACCACCGCACCGGACCAGCAATTACAACTTGACCCGATGCTCTGGGCAGTTATTGGCCTGTTCTTCCTCGCCGGCTTACCCGTTATTTTTATTGCCAGTGGTATTATTATCTGGCGAAAACGCCGTAATCGTTAACTCATTAAACAGGGTAATTAACCACAAAGGGTACGAAGAAAAGCAATTGTGCTAACACATGTTCGTTACATCAGCTCGCTGCTGATTACGATAAATATATTGTTTTACGCTGCGTCCTTTATGGTTAAAAAATAAATATGAACAAACGGAACATTACCAATCTTGGCCTCTTTCTTTTCATTCTAATCGCAGCAAGCTTTGCGATATTAGACTCAACCAGTAAAGATGAAAATAAAAAACCTGCGATTACCTCACTGAAGCAAGCCGACGTTGTTAACATCACCGTTAAACGTCAGGGTAAAACCGATATTTACATTGAAAAAAGAAATAATAAATGGCGCCTGATATCACCGTATAATACCCCGACTAACCAGTTTCGCATAGACACATTATTGCGGCTGGTCGAAACTTTACCGCAGTCCACTTACCCGTTAAAAGAAACCGCACCCTATGGGCTTGATACTCCTACACTGGAAGTTGTATTTAATAAAGGCCTGCCCAATACTGTAGCCATTAAATTTGGCAACTCCGACCCGCTTAAAATGCGCCGCTATGTTGCTGTTAACAAAAAACTCCACTTAACCACCGACACTTACTTTTATGCTTTAAACAGTGTGGCAACCGATTATATTGATCACAAACTACTTGATAGTGATTTTGAAATAACACGACTTGATTTACCTGAATTAAAACTAAAGCTGGAAAATAATAACTGGCGTGCGATACCCGAACCTGAAAACTTCAGTGTTGACAATGTTAATGAATTAATCAGTGAATGGAAAAATGCACAGGCCGTTGATATTAGTCCGATAAATACAAAAGCACATTTTTCATATGAACAAACCATTTCACTTTACAGTAAAGATGCAACAAAACTCACATTTTATATTTTAAAAAATGACAAAGAGTTTGTGCTGGTTGATAAATTAAAAGGTTTGCAATACAGCTTCCCAAAAGAAAAACGAGAGCAATTACTTAACTTTCCCGATCTGGCCTCTGTAGAATCTGAAACTACATCGTCACCACCACAAAAGAAATAAATATGCCAGAATTACCTGAAGTTGAAACCACCTGTAAAGGTATTTCCAAACACCTAATCAATAAGACTGTTGCCGAGGTAATTATTCGGCAACCTAAACTTCGCTGGCCTGTTCCTGCAAGGCTAAAAAAAGAATTACCCAACTGTAAAATTATTTCAGTCGAACGTCGGGCAAAATATATTTTAATTGCAACCAAAGCCGGCACCCTTATTCTCCACCTTGGAATGTCTGGCAGCTTACGTATCGTAAAGGCCACTACACCCTTTGATAAACATGACCATTTTGATTTAGTGCTTAAAAATGGCCAATGTTTACGCTTACATGATCCGCGTCGTTTTGGTGCTGTGCTCTGGACACAAAAACCGGTGCTGGAACATAAGCTACTCTGTAAACTGGGGCCTGAACCTTTAACCAATGAATTCACAGCAAATTCTATTTTTAAACAATCACGTAATCGTAAAGTAAATATTAAACAATTTATAATGAATGCACATATCGTTGTTGGCGTTGGCAATATTTATGTAAGTGAAGCTTTATTTCTTGCCGGTATTCATCCGCGCAAAGCAGCCGGTAGCATCAGTTTGCCTCGTTTTGAAAAACTGGTTAAAGCCATAAAGCATGTTTTAACTGCCGCCATTAAACAGGGAGGCACCACCTTAAAGGATTTTACTCAAAGTGATGGCAAGCCTGGTTATTTTCAGCAACAGCTTAATGTTTATGGTCGCAAAGATGAGCTTTGTCTTATTTGCAAAAAACCGATAAGCCATTGTGTGCTGGGGCAACGTGCAACTTATTATTGTACTCAATGCCAAAAGTAATAGTTCTGGATAAGACTACACTCACTTACCAATTAAATGCACTCTCAAATATCAACTATAATTTATATTGAACTCTTTACCTTTAATTTCATCAAGTGACTGAAGTCATGCATAACCAACTGACAAAAAAACCCATCTACAAACCGACCATTATTGGTTTTGGCTTTATTGTTTTATCCATACTCATTGCAGTGGCAGGGCCTCTGGGCAGCCGTATAGGCTGGTGGAATTATGATTTTGCGGTCATCATACTTAAGTGGACTGCCTATGGCGGTATTGCTGCTTCCGTACTGTGTTTGTCCGGGCTGATCGCAGCACGACCCGGAGGCAAACGTCGCGGGTTTATTTATAGCCTGCTGGGCTTAATTTTTATTATACCCATGCTGCTTTTTTTACAATCATGGAAAGAAGCCAAACAAACCTCGGCACCTATTTCAGATATTAGTACCAATACAGAAGATCCACCTTCATTCTGGTATGCACCCAACGCCAGAACATATGGTGGTTTCGAAATAGAAACACTTCAGAATGAATTCTATCCTGACATCCAACCATTAATATTACCTGTCTCGGCGAATAAAGCCTTTGATCTTGTTATTGATGTTGTCCACCAAAAAGGTTGGCAACTCTGGGAGGCTGACCCAGGTGAACTGCATATAGAAGCAACTGCAACAACTTTCTGGTTTGGATTTCATGATGATGTGATTATTCAAGTCACCAAAATTGATAAAAATAGTAGCCAAATAGATATGCGCTCCACATCCCGTGCCACTGGTGGCGATGGTGGTACCAATGCAAACCGCATACGGTCATTTTTCAAAGCACTGGAAAAACGTACCAACCATAAGTAAGCGTTATTATTGCAGAAACGCGATAACCCACCTCTGGTTTAGCACCCACAGTCAAAATACGATTTCACACCAGAATATCGCACTATATTAGTGCAATAAACTTGAGTACCTGACTATTAAAGTCCAGAATATTCCTGCCGATATAACTTTCCCCTTTTGTATGTTTTCCGGCAAGAAGCCTAAAACTTTTACAAAAAGCACAGCATAGATGGTGATTACAGGAATCAAAAAATGTTAGGCAAATTAAAATTTAACGGACTGTACTGGAAACTGGTCGCACCCATTAGTGCAATTCTCGCTTTCTCAATTATTACACTTACTTTATATATTCCCGGCCAAATCGAGCAGCAATCAATAATTGGTGCAACGGAATCTGCGCAGCAAACGGCAACACAGTTTAAAGTTCTTAGAAAATATTACGTACAGAATATTGTACGCAAGGTTAAAGCCGGCTCAAATATGAAACCCGCTATCGATCATAAAAATAATCCAGATGCCTTCCCACTACCGGCCACCATGATTCATGATATTAGCACATTACTAAAAGGCAAGGGAACAACCGTTAACTTGTACAGTGCCTATCCTTTTCCTAACCGTAAGTCACGCATGTTAGATGAGTTCCAATCTTCAGCCTGGGCCTTTCTGAATAAAAACCCAAATGATGCTTATGTTAAAGAAGTAGAACGCGATGGAAAATATATTGTACGTGTTGCGGTCGCCGATAAGATGGTTGCTCAGGGTTGTGTAAATTGCCATAACGCACATCCCGACACACCAAAAAATGACTGGAAACTGGGCGATGTCAGGGGAATACTTGAAATCAATAGTGACATCAGCAATCAGATTACAGCCAGTGCTTACCTTAGTAACAAAATCACTTCTGCACTGATTGTTATGCTGTTTGTAACGATCATGGCTGTTTATTTTGTGTATAAAAAGTCAATAGCCAGACCCATTGCATCATTGCAAAAAGGCATTGATGAACTTGCATCCGGCAACACAGATTTAACCAGACAGCTTGACGTTAAAGGCAAAGATGAAATTACCGGCCTTGCCTCGGGTTTTAATAATCTCATATCCAGCCATAAAGATTTTGTTACTAATATTAATGACACAGCCCAACAACTCAAAAATGCAGCATCGTCCATGGCCGATGTAACCAGTTCTGCACAGGAAGACTCACATCAGCAGAATATGCAAATTAATAATATTGCAACGGCTATCAATGAAATGTCATCTACGGTACAGGAAATCGCCACCAAAACCAGTGAGGCAGAAGCGTCTGCTCAAAATGCTGAACAATCGGCACTCTCGGGGCAAAAAGTAGTACAGGATAATATCAATATCATTAAAACACTGTCTGATGATGTCAAACACGCAGCGGAAGTTGTCCAGGCCTTAAAATCAAACAGCGAAAGTATTGGTTCGGTACTGGATGTTATTAAAAGTGTTGCAGAGCAAACAAATTTACTCGCACTGAATGCTGCAATTGAAGCTGCGCGGGCAGGGGAACAAGGCCGAGGGTTTGCCGTTGTTGCCGATGAAGTTCGAACGTTAGCCAGCCGTACTCAGGAGTCAACCATTGAAATTCAGGAGATGATTGAACGCATTCAAAATGGTACGCTGGATGCCGTTGCTGTTATGGATAAAGGTGTAGAAACAGCAACCGCAAGTGTTGAGCAGGCAACCAGCACTGAAGGCTCACTAGACGTTATCACCCGATCGGTGGTTAACATCTCATCTATCAATACTCAAATTGCCAACGCACTCGAAGAACAGAGTGTTGTATCAGAAGAAATTAACAAGAGCATTCACACGGTCAATGAACTGGCGGTAAATAGTGATAGTAACTCATCAAAAATTAATGCTGCCAGCACAGAACTAAACCAACTTGCAGAAAACCTGAACGCGCTGGTAGGCCAGTATAAAATATAACAACGTTCAATTTATTTAATGATAATAGCCAAACCCTCACCACGAGGGTCACTGGCTGCATTCATTTTATTATTTCTACTAACTACAAGCTGCATATTGCCATACGAACCGACAAGTCTTTTTAGCAGGTGTTGCCTGTTTTTCAGTTCTTTGGCTATAGCAGCAGAAATTGCAGCTTTCTCAAATTGAATCCTGTCAGGTAAGTACTGATGATGGTAACGAGGCTCACCAACAATGGCCGTGGCTGATTTACCTGCGGTAAACCCAAGAATGCCATGTAAGACCATTGTAATAATCCGACTGCCACCGGGTGTGCCGATCACTGCATAATCACTATTAGTGGTATTCTCCACTATCGTCGGCGACATGCTCGACAGCATTCGTTTAGCTGGCTCAATTGCATTATTTTTATTTCCGACCAAACCATAAATATTTGGTGTACCCGGTTTAGATGAAAAGTCATCCATTTCATCATTAAGCAGCACCCCGGTTCCCGGCGGCATAAAACCGGAACCAAATGGATAGTTAATACTTAAAGTTGCCGAAACTTTATTACCTTCTTTATCAACAACAGAGAAATGTGTTGTATGCTGCCCCTGTACAACCGGTACCGCTGATTTTAATGCTGAGCTTGGTGTTGCATGTTGCAGTGTAATTGTTTTTGCTAATTCTTTAGCATAGGACTTACTGATTAATTTTTTAATCGGAATAGAAATAAAGTCAGAATCACCCAGAAACTCGGCACGATCCCGATAAGCACGGCGCATTGCTTCAACAATTAAATGAATACGTTGTGCAGGTTGTATTTTTTGAAGATCATATTGTTCTAATATATTCAGCATGGTCACTAAAGCAATACCACCTGATGAGGGCGGTGCAGCCGATATAATTTGATAATTTTTATAGTGCCCAATAATCGGTTGACGTTCTTTTATTTTGTACGCCAATAAATCCTTTAAACTCCATATACCACCAGCAGCCCGTGCCCCTCTTACCAATGCCTTTGCAATTTCCCCCTGATAAAAACCGGCATGCCCTTGCTCTGCTATTGCCTGTAAGGTTTTTGCCAAATCAGGTTGTTTTATTAAATAGCCACGACGAGGAATTTTATTACGGTACAAAAATACTTTTGCTGCCGCAGGTGATTGCCTCAATACTTTTAGACGAAAACGCACCATCCTCCGGTAAGCAGGAGTTACTCTAAAACCTTGTTGAGCAGCTTTAATTGCCGGTGCTAAAGATTGTTTCAACGACAAGCGTCCATAATTTTCTGCGATATGCACTAACGCAGCCGGTTCACCGGGAATACCCGCCGCCAACGCACCATTGATTGATAAACCTTTTATAACTTTACCGTGCTTATCCTGATACATCGTTTCAGTTGCCGCTAACGGTGCGGTTTCACGGCCATCAATCATAATACTTTTTTTACTTTTCGCATCCTGTAACAACCAGAAACCTCCACCACCCAGGCCTGAACTAAAGGGCTCTACAACAGCCAGTGTTGCACTAATCGCAACGGCGGCATCAAAGGCATTACCGCCTTGCTTTAATATTTGCTGGCCTGCTCGTGTTGCTATTGGATGGGCTGTTGCAATCGCAGCCTGACTTGACGGGCTAGCATGAACAACCGAAGGTTCAATAAAAATAGTTAATATAAAAAGAAGAAAGAATAAACAAGAATGGATTGAGGAAATCTGTTTCATCGGAGGAGTCCTTTTTAATCTGTCATTGCCATGCTATCGCTCACAGCGACAAACTTTCTTATCAATTCAGAAGAAATTAGTCCTTTCCAACAAGCACTTTGTATTTTGCCATTAACTCATCCTGAGTTTCTTTGTGGCCAGGGTCGAGTAAAATGCAATCAACCGGACAAACCTCGATGCACTGTGACTCTTCAAAGTGGCCAACGCATTCAGTACACAAGTCAGGATCAATATCATAAATTTCTTCACCTTGTGTGATAGCACCGTTCGGGCATTCCGGTTCACATACATCACAATTTATGCATTCGTCAGTTATAAATAGGGCCATGGTATCTCTTGAATTAAAAACAAAATGGGTTGGAAAAGTCTATTTTAACCTAATTGTGCTTTTAACGCAGCCACAACTTCAGGATTAACAAATTGGGAAACATCACCACCAAGGCGCGCAATTTCCCGCACCAGGCTTGAGGATATAAAGGTATACTGCTCGGCGGGGGTTAGAAAGACCGTCTCAATCTGGTCACTTAGATGACGGTTCATACTGGCAAGCTGGAACTCATACTCAAAGTCGGACACCGCACGCAAACCACGTAAAATAATAGTGGCATTTTTTTGCTTCATAAACTCGACCAGCAAAATATCAAAACCACAAACTTCAACATTTGCCAGTGGACTTAAAACATTCGATGCCAATGCAACCCGTTCGTCCAGACTAAAAACCGGTGACTTGCTGGTTGCCTTTGCCACCGCCACAATCACCTTGTCAAACAAATGCGTTGCACGCTCAATAAGGTCGGTATGGCCATTGGTAACGGGGTCAAAGGTACCGGGATAGATTGCGATTTTTGTCATAACTGGATTATAGAGTACTTTCTATTCTTTTATAAACAGGTAATACGCCACATCACCGGCTTTTTTGCTACGGTGCTCGCTCCAGTTATCCGGAACAGGCGGCAAGTCCCCTTTTGCATGCGCTTCCACATAAATCATTGCAGCTGAATTCAGGCTATCCGTTCCAGATAAAATTCCAAAACATTGTGCCAGAAGATCAGAAGCAAAAGGGGGATCCAGAAAGATCACATCAAATTTCTGTGTATTGCGCTTTAAAAAACTGGCCGCATCAGTCTGCAAAAAAATACCGTTTGTTGTTTTTAATAAAGCAGCATGCTGTTTTAATGTTAAAATTATTTTTGGGTCACTGTCGCACATCGTAACCGAAGCCGCACCACGCGACAGCGCTTCAAAACCCAAAGCACCACTGCCGCTAAAAAGATCCAGACAATTCGCACCCTGAATAATCGGTGCCAACCAGTTAAATAACGTTTCCCTAACCCGGTCTGGTGTTGGCCGAATTGCCTCTACTTTTGGAAAAGATAACTTACGCCCACGCCATTGCCCACCAATAATACGTAAGCTGTTTTCACTTGCCTGCACCATACACTGCCTGCTTTTTATTTTTTATTGGCTTTTCCAACGGTAACCGTGATTAATTTATCCGGATGAATGCGGCGCTTAAACGCATCTTTAATCATATCGACTGTAACTGCATTCACTTTGTCATTAAAAGTATTTAAATAATCCAGCGGTAAATTATAAAAACCAATGACTGCTAAATACTCGGTAATGTCTTTATTGCTGTCAATCCTTAGTGGGAAACCACCGGTTATGTTTTTCTTTGAATGGTTTAACTCTTCGGCTGTTGGCCCTTGTGCGATAAACTCACGCAATAATTTGTCCAGAATGTCCAGCGCCTGCTGTGTATTTTCATTGCGTGTTTGCAAACCCATAATAAAAGGCCCCACACCAAGCATTGGTGCAAAATAGCTGTAGCTGCTGTAAGCCAGCCCGCGTTTCTCACGTATTTCCTGCATAATGCGCGACCCAAAACCACTACCGCCTAAAATGTGGTTGCCTACATATAAACTGTAATAGTCGTCATCACCGCGTTTCATACCCGGCTGGCCAACCAGAATATGTGTTTGTGTTGCGGCATATTCTTTATGTATCTTTTGTGCTTTTTTCGGCATCGCTAATTCAGGTAATTTTTCGGCTGCTTTGCCACTCATTAAATCTGCTGTTATCTCTTCTACTAATGTATCTGCCTGTTTTTGGTCAACATCACCCACAATCGCAATCGTTAAGTTATTCGCAACATAATAGCGTTTATAAAATTCTTTTAAGCCATCAATACTAATAGCCGACACAATGTCCTTTGTGCCAATCGTTGGCTGCGCATAAGGGTGGCCTTTAAAGATTGCAGCATAAAATGCTTTGCTGGCAATACTGCCGGGGGACTGTAATTGATTCTGAATGGCTATCAGTTGCTGTGCTTTCTGGCGTTTTACTTCATTCGGTTTAAATGCCGGCTGAGACACCACTACCTTAAAAGTTTCTATCGCCTGTGCTAATAATTTTTTGTCCGTTAGGCTACGCAAGCTGATAATTGCCATATCACGAAGCGCCGAGGTTGAAAACCTTGCCCCAACTTCTTCAAAGCGCTCGGCAATTTCATCGGTTGACCATTGCCCGGCACTTTGTGACAGCATCGTATTGGTCAATTGTGCAATACCCGACTGAGCCTTGTCTCGCGCACTGCCAGCATTAAAAACCAGACGAATATCAATCATCGGTAACTGCGGTGCATGCACAAACATCACTTTTGCACCTTTGGATGATTTCCATGTCTGGATCTTGACTCCTTCACCCTGACTATTTTTTGCTATCGAAATATCCTGCTCAGCTTTATCATAAATAGTTGAGCATGAAATCGAAACAAGACCAATCGACAAAAAAAGAAACAGATTTCGTAACACCATTATATTATTCCTAAACATATTATTTGTTCTTTTGCGGTTCTAATATCGCAACAGTTTTCTGCGCGTCATTAAAATATTTTTTTGCCACAGCTTGCACCTGTTCAGCCGTTACCGCACGAATTTTGTCGACGTATTCATCTGCCATTGTCCACGGTAAACCTACTGTTTCCAGTTGCCCAAGTATCATGGCCTGATAGAAAATAGAATCTTTTTCATAAACTTTACCGGCTACCACCTGTGCCTTAACCCGTTGCAATTCTTTTTCTGTTACAAGTTCGGTTTTCACTTTTTCCATTTGTTTGTACAGGGCATTTTCAACATCGGCAACAGTAAATTTGGCTGAAGGAATAGCATCAAATATAAACAAACCCGCCTGTCTCGAAATTATGTCATAACTCGCATCGGCGCTGGCTGCCATTTGCTTTCCTCGCACCAGTTCTTTTGGTAAACG
>VAPL010929672.1_pt1 | contig 20185 bp, 17 predicted proteins | sample 3395061 | NCBI WGS metagenome assembly VAPL01 (sample SAMN08290444, study PRJNA428436) | hydrothermal vent metagenome | isolation source: Deep-sea hydrothermal vent chimney 2 | place: Pacific Ocean: Juan De Fuca Ridge | depth 2182 m m | reverse complement strand
TTGCTGAGATTCGTGACCTTGTTCACCTTGACACCGGGTGCAAGCTCGATCTCATAGCGTGTCACGGTCGGGCCTGGCACGATGCGGGTCAACCTTGCGTCGACTCCGTGCTGTTTGAGTGCCTCCTCGAGTGCCTCGCCCGTCTCTTTCAGGCCTCTCCCATCGTGGCCGGAGCGTTTGGACAGGTGGAGCATGTCGAGCGGGGGAAGCTGGTAGCCGTTCGTTGTTGTTGGTGTCGCGACCTTCACCGCTTCGGTCCGGGGCGTCTGCTTGGCCTTCGCCGACTTCCGTTTGGCCTTCGGCTGGGGTGCGGCGACCTCGATCGGAGCGTCGTCGATGATGGTCGCCGTAGCCGTGGCCTCGGTCGGCACGGAACGCTGCACGCGTGCCATGCCGACCCAGTTCCAGAAACTTCTCGCAGATCTTGCGCCAGCGCTCACGACGTCGCCGATCGTCGCCCCCGTCACGAGCAGCGCGCCGACACCGATCACGGCAAGCAGGATCACGAACGCTCCCCAGAAACCGGAAAGGCGCTCCAGGGGGAAGGCCATGACGGATCCGACGATCCCGCCGGACTGGTCGACGGACGTCTCTGCACCGACGAGAGGGACATTGCCCGTCATGAGGTGGAACAGTGCAAGTGATCCGAGGAAGATGATCGCCGTGCCGATGATGGATCGGTTGTTGTCCCGCTTCGGCAGCACACCCATCAGCGAGAGACCGAAAACGATGAGCACGAGCGGCACGATGAACGCCCAGACCCCGAAGAGAGACCGTGTTCCGCTCGACGCGATGCTGCCGATCGGTCCGGACAGATCGAAGAACGAGAGGAGGACGAGGAGACCCGATGCGATGAGGGCGATCCCCCATACGTCGGCACGGTGGTCGCCGAGGTGGTCACCGACCTTCGACGGGATGCTCCTCAGCGCGAGGACCGTGCGTCTCGATCGTGTCGGTTTCTTCTGTTTGCGTTGTGCCGTTCTCCGCCCCGTGGCCCGACTCGACGTAGTGCGTGTCGCCATGGGGTTATAACTGTACCCCAGATCCCACCAACAACAAACCACCGTTCGCGCGATTCGTCGCGCTCAGAGTTACCTGCTTGTAATTCACCCTGGAATCGGGCAGAGACCGGCTCAGACCTCTATGACGACGGGCAACACCACGGGTCGCCTCTTGGCAGCCTTCTTGATGGCTCTCGTAGCGACGTTGCGCACACGGCGGCGCAACACGTCGGCGTCGATCGGAGGATCGAGATCAGCGATCGATGCCATGACGCGCTCTTTGATGAGCGCGTGCATGTCCTCTTCGTCGGTGATCACACCATGGCTGTCGACGTCGGGGCCGATGAGAACCTCACCCGTCGTGAAGTTCACTCCGACGGTGACGATCAGGACACCGTCGTCGGCGAGGTGGCGACGGTCTCTGATGATCGTATCGGCCTCTCCGATCTCGGTCCCGTCGACGTAGACGTACCCGGCAGGGATCGCCTGGCGCTCCACGCGTAGCTTGCCGTCCTCGAGGATGACGACGTCGCCGTCCTCACACACCTCGACTTCAGGGATCCGCATCTCCCTGCCGATGGCGGCGTTCGTGACGAGGTGGCGGTACTCACCGTGCACCGGGACCAACGCGTCCGGGCGGACCGTGTTGTAGAAGGTCTTGAGCTCTTCAGCTGCGGCGTGTCCGGAAACGTGGACGTGGGTGTTGCGACCGTGGAACACCGTGACACCGAGCCGGTACAGGTTGTTGATGACCCGCGACACTTTCGTTTCGTTCCCGGGAATGGGTGTCGCCGAGATGATGACCGTATCGCGCTCGGTCAACTTCACCGACCGATGGTCCCCTGCCGACATGAGCGACAGCGCTGCGAAAGGTTCTCCCTGACTGCCGGTCGAGATGATCGCCGTCTCTTCCTCTGGCATCGAAACAAGTGCGTCGAGATCGACGAGCGCACCATCGGGGATTTCGAGCACACCGAGATCGACCGCTATGTCCGAGTTGCGCAGCATCGATCGACCGATGAAGGCGAAGCGTCGCCCGTCGCTGACGGCAGCGTTGATCGCTTGCTGGACCCGGTGCACATGTGAGGCGAAACAAGCAACGATCACTCTGCCGGTCGCCTTGCTCATGATCTCGTCGAGGCGTACCCCCACTGTCGTTTCCGACGGCACGAAGCCCGGCCGTTCGGCGTTCGTCGAGTCGGCAAGAAGCAGCCGGACACCCTTCTTCCCGATCGTCGCGAACGACCGGAGATCTGTCGGCACCCCATCGATCGGTGTCGGATCGAGCTTGAAGTCACCGCTGTGCAGGACGATCCCTTCCGGGGTGTCGAACGCAACGCCGGCGGCATCGGGGATCGAGTGCGACACCGGCACGAACGTGAAGCGGAACGGTCCATGATCGACCCACTCGTACTGCTCGACCACCCGCAGGTCGGGGGTGATCCCGTACTCTTCGACGCGAGCACGAGCGAACTCGACGGTGAGCGCAGTTCCATAGATGGGAACGTTGACGTCACGGAGGAGGAACGCAAGGGCACCGATGTGGTCCTCGTGGCCGTGCGTCAGGATGATGCAGTTGAGATCGTCCCGGCGGTCGAGGATCGACGTGAAGTCCGGGAGGACGAGATCGACACCGAGCATGTCCTCTTCCGGGAACATCAAGCCGCAATCGATCATGGCGAGTTCGCCGTCGATATCGACCGATGCACAGTTGCGCCCGACTTCGCCGAGGCCGCCGAGAAATCCTATTTTGACCGTCATTGTGACCTGAATTCGTTGATCGCTTCGAGTGCCGAGCCTATCGCCTCCGTCGTCTCTTGCCTCGCCGGAACCAGCGGGAGGCGTGGTTCGCCGACGGAGTCCCAGTAGGAGGTGAGACCGGCCTTGAGCGGCATCGGACTCGGCTCCATGAACAGTGCTTCGACGAGGGGGCCGAGCACGGTGTCGATCACTGCAGCCCTGTCGAGATCTCCACCGAGAGCAGCATCGATCATCTCTGCGATCGTCACACCTGCGAGATGGGAGGCAACAGAAACGACCCCGACGGCCCCAGCCTCCACCAGATCCTTCGTCATGGCGTCGCTCCCCGAGTAGACGGCGAAGCTCTCCGGGAACGCATCGATGGCTCTCTTGGACCACTCGAGATCATCCACAGCATCCTTGACTGCGACGATCCTCGGGTGGATGGCGAGTTCGACGAGTGTCTCGATCTCGATCCGCGTGCATGTCCTCCCCGGAATGTTGTAGATCATCAGCGGGAGATCGGTCGCATCGGCGATCGCGACCATGTGGGCGACGATCCCCGCCTGCGGCGGTTTCGAGTAGTAGGGGGTCACTGCCATGAGACCATCGACTCCGGCGTCCGCCGCTGCCTTGGCGAGCGCGACCGACTCCCTCGTGTCGTAGGTCCCTACACCTGCAACGACAACCATCCCACCTTTCGCTGCATCTACGGCTGCGCGAAAGAGAGCGATCTTCTCCGGCCGAGACAGGACGGGCGATTCTCCCGTTGTACCGGCAACGACGATGCCGTCGGAGCGGTTCTTCTTCAGGTGCTTCACCAGACGGAAGAACGCCGCGTAGTCGATTGAGCCGTTATCGCCGAACGGGGTGATGACGGCGGTGAGGACCCGTCCGAACGGTGCCTCGGTGCGATGTTCCATGACCCGCAAGTTACCACGGGACCGTTATCTATCCTTGTCCCCATGGAAGATACAAGCCCCCACATCAAGGACATTTCAACGGCGGAGTTCCAACAGGACGTGCTGCTCCGGTCGCGTGAAGTCCCGGTCCTCGTGGACTTCTGGGCCGAGTGGTGCGGCCCGTGCAAGACGCTGTCCCCCCTCCTGGAACGCATCACGGACGAAGCCGGTGGCCGATTCGAACTTGCAAAGGTGGATGTCGACGCCAATCAGGAGCTCTCGGCGCAGTTCGGGGTCCAGTCGATCCCAACCGTCGTTGCCATCCGTCACGGCAAGGAGGTGGACCGGTTCTCGGGAGCGCTCCCTGAAGCATCGATCCTGGCGTTCATCGATGGGGTGATGCCGAGCGAGCTCGATCTGCTCGTCGACGAGGCACGATCGGCGCTCGTCGCCGGCGACACCACGGCAGCCGAGCACATGCTTCGCCAGGTCCTCGATCAGAAGCCGGATCACCAGGAAGCCGGGACGTCGCTTGCGGCACTGTTGATCGACAAGGGCGAGACCGAAGAAGCCATGATCGTCCTCGGCAAGCTCATCCCTGACGCCGATGTCGGGCGACTCCAGTCCGCCGCCCGCCTTCGTGGGTCGGCTGGGACCGATCTCTCCGAACTCGAAGCCGCAGTACGGGCCGATCCCGCCGATGACAACGCCCAATTGGAACTGGCACGCGCACTCGCAGCTCACGCGGAGTACGAACCGGCTCTCGATCGGATGCTCGACGTCGTCCGCCACAACGGAGACCTGAGGGAGGAGGCCCGTCTCGCCATGGTCGACATCTTCGGGGTGCTCGGACCCGACCACCCGCTCACCGTGACGTACCGCCGCCAACTCGCCAACACCCTCTACTAACCCCCTCTGCGCGTACCCAGGGTTGTACGTCCGATATATGCCGCAGTGGGCCCACAGAACCCGGGGTGCTGCATGTTCGCGAGAGTTCTCAGATCCGCAGCAACCGATCGAGGCCAACGGCGAGCGTTTCTTTCTGAGCACCGACACTTCGCACCGCCAACAGCAGTCCCGGCATGAACGAGGAGCGGTCCGTCGTGTCGTGGCTGATGGTGAGCGTTTCGCCGGGACCGCCGAAGATGACATCCTGGTGCGCAACGATGCCCGGCATCCTTACGGAGTGGATGCGCACGGACTCCACATCGGCACCGAGCGCACCGTCGTACAACTCCTCAGAGTCGACCGCCCGCACAGGCTCGCCCGCAACAGACGCGACGACACGGGCCGTCGCGATCGCCGTGCCCGAAGGTGCATCGGCCTTTTCATCGTGGTGCATCTCGATGATCTCGACGACAGGGAAGTGCCGTGCTGCGATCTCGGCGAGCTTCATCATGAGAACGGCACCGATCGAGAAGTTCGGTACGACGAGGCAGTTCCCCGGTCCGTTCCCCCACAGTTCATCGAGCGCCCCAAGACGCTGCGCGTCGAAACCAGAAGTGCCGACGACCACGTTCGCTCCGAGGGAACGCCATCGAGCGAGGTTGTCCATCACGACGTCTGGACGAGAGAACTCGACGATCACGTCACAGCCGTCCAGGGTGCCGGGATCCTGATTGATGGAGAGCCCTGCGATGTTGCCGACCGTGTGCGCGTCGTACAACGCTATGAGATGCAGATCCTCTTGCTCGTCGATGGTCGCCGCTGCAAGGCTTCCCATACGTCCGGAGGCACCAGACACACCGACCTTCATCTGACGTACTCCTCGAGATCGTCGCGATCGAACGGACCAACCGCACCGAGGACGTACGGCCCGGAGTAGGCGATCTTCGCAACCTGCTTGATGTCGTCGTTGGTCACCTGCGCGATCCTCTCAACGGTCTCATCGACGGAGAGGTGGTCGATCCCCGTCAGCTCGTTCCGCCCGAGACGGTTCATCCGCGAACTCGAATCTTCGAGCCCAAGCGCGAGCGACCCCTTGATGTGGCCCTTGGCTCGCTCCAACTCCTCGTCCGAGATGCCGTTGGCGATGAGCTCGTCGAGTTGTGCCCTCACGATCTTGAGGACTTCGTCGACCTGGGATGGTGTCGTACCGACGTACACCGCGGAGGCTCCCGCATCCAGGAACGGCATACGAAAACTGTGCACGGCGTAGGCAAGGCCACGCGTCTCACGAATCTCGTGAAAGAGCCGTGACGACATGCCGCCACCAAGCACGTGGTCGAGAATGGTCAGAGCGAATCGACGATCATCGTCGCGTACGAGCGACGGTGAACCGAAGATCAGATGCGCCTGTTCCGTGTCCTTGGTGCGCAAACCGACGGTGGCGGTGACCGTCGGTTCGACAGACACCCTCTCACCGCCGGTTCCGTCCCATGAGCCGAAGCGGTCGGTGAGAAGTTCGATGAGGTTCTCCGGCAGGTTCCCTGCAACGGCGATGACGGTCGTGTGCGGCGAGTACCTTCGCTCCCAGTACGACCGGATGGTCGTGCGCGACATCCCGGTGATCGACTCCTTCGTACCCAGGATCGGTGCGGCGAGCGGATGTGATCCCCACATCGCCTCGATGAACTGCTCATGGGCGACATCGGTCGGATCGTCCTCGTTCATGTTGATCTCTTCGAGAACGACGTTGCGCTCCGAGTCGATCTCCTCCTGGCGAAACGAAGGCAACTGGAGCATCTCACCGAGGATCTCGACACCGACCGGGAGATCCTCGTCACGGGTCCTGGTCCAGAAACACGTGTACTCCTTGGATGTGAAGGCGTTGTGACGCGCCCCGAGCCCATCGAAGGTCTCAGAGATCCGGCGCGCTGACCAGTCCTCCGACCCCTTGAAGAGGAGGTGTTCGAGGAAGTGTGAGGCACCAGCCTCACGGGAATCTTCGTCCCGGCTACCGGTGTCGACCCAGCAACCGATCGTTGCCGAACGGATCGAAGGCATGTGCTCTGTGATGATCCGTAGACCGTTGGGGAGTGTCGTGAGTTCGTAGTGCATCGATCAGAGATGATAGGAACACGTGGACTCACCAAGTCGACTTGTCAACGAAACACCGGCCACATGGCTGAGAACGTGTGACGCGACATCACGCCCGCCGGTCTTCGAGCCCTTTCGTGTACTGCCATGAGCCGTCCGGCCCCAGAGCAAGGGCTTCGCCTCCGATGCTGGTTACGAAGTCGAGTCCTGCCCCGGGTCCGAGTACGAATCCGGCGGTTGCAGCAGCGTCTGCCGACGTGCCATCTCGAAGCACGACGGTGAACGACGTGGTCGAGCGTGCCGGATACCCGGTACGAGGGTCAACGATGTGGTGATAACGGACACCATCGACCACGAAGAAGCGCTCGTACCCTCCTGACGTTGCGACCGCAGCATCGCGAAGGTGCAGGACACGTGCGATCTGCTGTGGGTGATCTGGGTTTGGAATACCGATACGCCACGGTTGGCCACCACGCGACCCGAGAAGTCTGAGGTCACCACCGGCATCGACGATTCCATCGGTGACCCCTGCTGCCCTGAGCGATTGGACCGCCCGATCTACTGCGTACCCCTTCGCGATGCCCCCGAAGTCGAGACGTGTGGTCGTGGCAACCTCACCCCAACCCGTCGATGGCACACGTACCTCCGCCCGCGACACCGCCTCGAGAGCCGCTTCTATCGCGACGGCTTCGGGGACCTGTGTTCGGGGTGGTCGCCAGAGCAGGCTGAGGGGAAGGATCGCAGGCGTGAAAGCACCCTCGGTGCGAGTTCGCATCGTATTCGCCTGGAGCAGCACGGCTTCGAGATCCCGACCAACGCGGACCGGCCCCTTCCCCGCCGAGGCGTTGAGGCCACTCAGATCGCTCTGTGGATCGAACGTCGTGAGCTGATCCGCAACCGCTTTCATCGTGACGAAGGCATGTTCTGCAGCTGAGACTGCGGCATCACGCCCGAGACCGAGGAGAACGATCTCGACATCGGTGCCCATCATCGGACGGGTGAACCGCTCGACTCTCTGTCGCTGGGCCGTCCACTGCCAGACGGGCAGCGCAACGAGTCCGGCACCAGCGACAACGCCCGACATATCCCGGATGAAGCGTCTTCGTGAGATCATGTCGATGCCCTTCCTGCGCGCCTCCGTGTCCCGTACACGCGGTTCGTCACGACACGATCTATGAACGGTGTAGCGAAGTTGCCGATGACGACTGCCAACGCTTCCCCTGTCGGGAACAGTGTCGTGATACGGATGAACGTCGCGATCGTCGCTGTCGCGAATCCGAATCCCACCCGACCTGGAACCGTGGCGGGCGACGTGGTCGGATCGGTGATGATGAAAAAGGCGGTGAGGATGCTCGCGCCTGCGAGAAGGTCGAAGAACGGATCACGACCGAGGATCAGTGACGTCGCCACGACACCAACGAGGTAGGCAACGGGGAGATGCCATCGGATGATCCCACGCCACAGAAGGTATCCACCGCCAAGCAGCAGCAGAACAGCCGTCGTCTCGCCGATCGAGCCGATACGCGCCCCGATGAAGAGATCGAGGTAGCTCGTCGGGGAACTCGACGTCAGCGGCGTCGCCGTCGAAACTCCATCCACGGTGAACGTGGTCGCCGGTACGAGGAACTCAGATACGATGAGAACTCTGGCGACCATGGCCGGGTTCAAGAGGCTTCGACCGGTCGACGTGGTGACGAACGCTTTGACCACTCCAGTGGCGAACGCCCCTCCGGCGAGCGCGATGAGTGGGTTGAGTCCAGGGGGAAGACTCATCCCGAGTATGAGGCCGGTCACCCACGGGGCACCGTCCATCACAGTGATGGGTCGACGCCGAAGTCGCTCCACGAACGCCTGGGTAACCACAGCGCCGGCGATCGAAGCCGTCAACTGTGGAAGGGTTTCGGCGGGTCCGAAGTACCAGATACCGAACACTGCAGCGGGGAGTAGGGCAGCGATCACCTCCCACATCACGCGTTGCTTGTCCAGTGATCGCCGTACGTGTGGGGATACTGGGACGTTCATCGTCGGGTCTCCGAGATGGTGCTCTTTCCCGAGCGGATCACCTCGACAAGGGGGATGTTGGAAGGACACACATAGTCGCAAAGACCGCACTCGAAGCAGTCGAACAGGTGAGACGCCTCGGCCGTGAGCGGCTCGCCGATCCGGATCATGTCCACGAGGAAGAAGGGCATGAGACCGATGGGGCAGACCTCGACACACCATGCGCAGTGGATACATGCAACCTCCGCGCCCCGACGGGACTCGGCGCTCGACAACGCAACGATGCCCGTCGTCGGCTTGATCACCGGGACCGACAGATCGCCCTGGGCAATCCCCATCATCGGGCCACCCATGATGACCCGGTCGACGTCACCGGTCGTGCCGACCTGCTCGAGGATATGGTCGAAGGACGTTCCGATTCGCACGAGATAGTTGCCAGGCCGTTGCACACCTTCACCTGCAACGGTGATCACGCGTTCGGTGAGTGGACGGCCGAGACGAATGGCTTGTGAGATCGCAACAGTGGTACTCACGTTCTGGCTCACCACGCCGACGTCGTAGGGAAACCCGCCACCCGGGATCTCTCGACCGAGGATGGACTGAACCAGGATCTTCTCGGCGCCAGCCGCATAGTCGCGCGGCAGGAGCTGCACCTCGAGTACGGAGGAGACGCCGGCAGCCTCGGCTGCTCGTTCGAGGGCCGTAGCGGCATCCGTCTTGTCGCTCTCCACTGCGATCACTGTGTGGGGAGCATCGACGATACGCATGATCCAACGAGCGCCGTCGACCACTGCGTCCGCGTGCTCGAGCGCCATGCGGTGATCGGCAGACAGATAGGGCTCACCCTCCATCGCGTTGATGATCACCGTGTCGATGTCAGACCCGGGAGGAGGATCGAGCTTGACAGCTGCCGGGAACCCTGCCCCCGCCATGCCCGCTACTCCTGCGCGTCGAACGGCTGCTCGTAACGCATCGGGTCCTGCACCTTCGGGGTCGGGGACGACGTATAGGTCCGCCCACTCATCGTCTCCATCATTCTCGATCACAACAGCGTCGACGTCGCTTCCCAGTGGGTGTGGGTACGGCCCGACGTCGCGTACACGCCCCGAGACGGAAGCATGAACATTCGCACTCACCACAGCAGAGCTCTCTCCGATGAGGTCGCCGATACGGACACGGTCACCAGCGTGCACGGTCGGCTCACAGGTCTCTCCGATGTGCTGACGCAGAGGTATGGCGACGACGTCGGGGGCAGGCAACGGTTGCGTCGCCGCGCCGGCCGTTGCCTCCTTGCGGGCTTCGAGTGCGGGAACGTGCCTGTGTCGTCGGAGAAGCTTCATGTCAGTTGGCGCCTTTCGGACTCGGGATGAACAGCCCGGCGATGTAGGCGAATATCGTCCAGGTGAACGCGGCGGCGATCATCAAGGCCGGGATCGGGAAGAGCCACGTTCGGGCTATCTGGTGACCGGCAGGGCCGAACGTGGGTGTGAGGAGTGCGGTGATGAGGAATACGAGAGCGAACGTGAATCCGCCCACCCCAACCATCCAGGTGATGAGCCGTCGCTCGTGATCTCCGATGAAAGGGGCGTTCGCAGCGAAGAGGCTGATCAGGAAGATGTAGAGCGTGTTGTACATGCTCTGTGGGAAGAAGTCGGTGAGCACCACCTCGAAGGCCATGTGCGCAACATCACCCTCGGTCTTGGGTGTTGGCATCTCCTGGAACGCCGGCGGGTTTGCCGGTACAACGAGTGACGTCGGCGACACGTCCCGAAGGAGGAGTTGGTGTATCTGAGGATCGAACCCCCCGATGAGGAGGTTCGTACCGAGGTTCAGTCCCAACACGAGGAGGGTGAATACGATGCCGACACGTAGCGGTGCTCTCAGAAACCTCCGCTCGTCCGATGTCGTTGCGGTGGATGGGTGGTGTGCATTTGTCACAATATCTCCACCATATACCCTCCACTCCACTGGAAGGTAAAGGGGGTTCCTTCTCGAACCGTGCGCCGTGCATCCGCACTCGACGGAGTACACCTTCCACACAATCTCCCGCCTCCAGAGGGAGTCGTCCTGTGGGCAGCCGCGTTGGCGCTTCAGGTGAGCGCGCGCACGCTTCCACCCGAGGCGGCACCGACGTGGTGCCAGCAACGGACGTGTCTCTTTCCGCCTCGGTGAAATCGGTCGAGCAACATCCTCGAGACTCGCGTTCTCAGCCAGACCCCCCCCTCGGGGAACGGACGATGAGGGGGGCGCTCGAGGAGGTGCGAGGCACCAGCCTCATGGGAATCTTCGTCCCGGCTACCGGTGTCGACCTAGCATCCGATCATTGGAGGGTCGCCAACACTCCAACGTGCTCAGGTATCGCTATCCCTGCTGCTCGCTGTGCCAGATACACGTGGCCACCATCCCTGCACCAGGCCCCCGGCGCGTCGATCGATGCCGAGGATCGCCAGCCACCCGACCAGTACGCCGAGGATGACCCCTGAGAGAGCGTTCTCGCCGAGGACCTCGACCGTCGTGACGAAGACAACGGTGAGATCCTTCATCGGAGTGAGCCTCCTCAACGAACCGACGACTCCACCTGCGCTGGCAGGGGGAGTTCCCATCGCTGTGATCGTATCGGCCATCGTCGTTGTCGTTGTCGATGCAGAGGTCAACGACGCGATGGTCGTGCTCGTCGTCGTGGCAGCCGTCGTCGTCGTCGTGGTCCCAGCCGTCGTCGTCGTGGCAGCCGTCGTCGTCGTGGTCCCAACAGTCGTCGTCGTGGTCCCAGCCGTCGTCGTCGTGGCAGCCGTCGTCGTCGTCGCTACATCGGGCAGAACGACGGTGATGGCGATGTCATCGAAGTGCAGGTATCCGGTGACAGCGCTTCCCGCCCCCAGAAATCTGACCCTCATATTCACCGCAGCGTATGACGAGATGTCGAAGCTTGCAGCGAACTCGTTGGAAGCCCCAGCGAAGTCGTAGGTGGCAAGGTCGATCCATGTACCCCCGCCGTCGGCGGATACGGCCACGGTCACAGAACCGGTGCTGAGCGCAACCTCGCGTCGGTAACTGAACGACAGGACGACAGAAGATGCACCGGCGAGGTCGACCTCACGCCACACACCCAGTCCCTCTGCATCTGCCGGATCGCCCCCGATACGCAGACAGTTACCAGCGCTACAGCGAACACTGGTGACCACATCGACTACACCAACCGTCGGCCCATCGGATTCTCCCATCTCGACCCAGGGTCCCGCCCAGTCCAAGGTCCCGGTGTTCCCGTTATAGGCAACAGCGGGGAAAGAGTCTCCAACGTCACCGCTCAGAGCGCTGACCGCGACGGTGAGGGCAACGAGAGAGACAACTACCCCGGCCATGCCGGCCAACACGATCCGCACCGATGGCACCGAGAACCTTTGCCCCATCTGCGTCATCCAGACTCACTCGGTGCCGCGGCCGCTGCACGAGATGCACCACGGGCCGGCTCGTCGAACAGATCGCCCGCCTCTACCGGTGTTGGATTCTCGTGCTCGTCGGTGACAACGACGTCCGGACTGAGTGTGAGAGAGAACCTGGACCAACCATCCGAACGCGCATAGGTGAGCTCGCCACCCATGCTTCGCGCGAGCGCGCGCGAAACTGCCAGACCGAGGCCGACGCTGCCGCTCAGGAGCGCTCGTTCCCCGTGGTTGACGAAAGGTCTGAAGAGGTCTCTCTCTATCGCCTCATCGACGCCTGTCCCGTCATCCATCACCGTGAAACGAACCTCGTCGTCGCCCCAGGTGCCCATCACCACGCACGACGGCCCACCGTGCTTGACGGCGTTGGATATCAAGTTGCGAAGAACGTGCCGGAACATCTCGACGTCGACTTCGATCGTCCCTGAGGTGCACTCGACATGGATCTCCTCACCCCCTCGACGGAACGGTGCTGCGACCACATCGATCTCGAACCGTGGGTCTATCTGCGTCGGAATGAGGGCAATCTCATCCATGTCGACACGTGCAGCGACCAACAGGTCATCCACCATCCGGGCCAGCTGCTCTGCCTCGGTATTGATCACGGTGATCAGCTCGGTCACCGATTCCTGGTCCCCGAGTTCATCGGTCAGCAGAACCTCGGAGAATCCAACGATGGATGTGAGCGGTGTACGTAGCTCATGCGACACCCCCGCGATCATCGCATGTTGTGCAGCCACCGTGGCGTTCATCTCCACACGCCGTTCACGAAGTTGCCGTCTCGCGATTCGCCAATACACGATCAATGCAACCGCTGGAATCAACAACGTCACCAAGAGCCGCAGCATCTGGGAGACCAACGCAGCCCTGTCTTCGTTGTTGGCTATGCGATCGGCGACCAGACGCTGGTTCGCTCCGACCGTCGCTGCGAGCGAAACGTAGGCCTCCTCGACCACCCCGTCACGTACCTCTTCTGCCTTGGAAGTGTCCCCGCTCCCGAGAAGCTGCAGCACCTCACTGCTCGCGTCGGTGAACCTCTTGAGCTCAGGACCGAGGCCCGGCGTCTGGACGAGCAGTTCTGGTGGCGCTGAATCCGCCCATCGGTTGAATGCCGCCAGACTCTCCTCGGCCTCGGACAACGCCGATGCACGGTCCTGGGCATCTACAACTCCAAGCTCCTCACCGATGGCGAACACGACTGCCTGCCCAACAGCGCTTCGAGCCAATGCAGCAGAGCCGTGAGCCGAGTTCGTCCAGTGGAGCAAGGACGCATTCTCAGCTACTCGTTCGGCACTCGCCGAGTTGGCGAACGACATTGCCAAACCGAGAACTGCGAGCCCGAGCACGACCGCCATGACGAGCACCACGACGCGCTGGGGCCGCGGCTGGCCACGACGTGGGGCGGCGAGAGGCCCCATTCCAGATTCCATCCGTCATATATCGGTTCACATCACTTGGTGCCTGAGTGTTTCACTGCCTCACTGGGAGCGTTGACGACACCCGTACCTGCCCTCAGCTACGTATCGTCCCAAGGTTGCGAACGTTGCCGCTTCAGAAGACCACGAGAACGTTTGGCCTCGAGGCGGCGGCGGCGTGACGCTCTTGGAGGACGGGTTGCCTTGCGGTGGGGCGGTCGTGGCCGTGCAGCCTCCTCGAGCATCGCGTGAAGCCGACGCACAGCACGTTTGCGGTTCGTAGCCTGGGACCGCGAACCCGCCTCAACGATGCGAACCTCACTCCCGAGGCGGTTCACTATCCGATCCCGCGTGGATCCGTCGAAAGCCCGCGACTCAGCAACACCGAACCGGAGCACAACACGCGTCGCGCTCTTGTTGGCGTGCTGGCCTCCCGGACCACCCGACGTGTCGAAGTGCCACAGCAGCTCCGCCTCTGGAATGTTGAAGCGCATTGCAGAACCGCCCCAGTGAGATTGCCACCATCGTACAATCGGAAGTTCATGCGCGACAGAGACCAATCCATTCTCAGTGAGATCCTCCCCCCAGAGGAACGGGCGATCGAGGCCGTGGTTGCACGCTACCAACGTGTGGCCCCTGCCATCACGAGATTCGCGCGCACGCTGTCGGGCAACGACGAACTCCAGGTTCGACTTGGAACCCAGGCGACCTCCACCGGGGACATGGTCGTCATCGACCCCGGCGTGTTCCAAACGGCATATGCCAGATCGGCGCCGGTCACTCCGTCGGAGGTTGCACTCACCTCGGCACTTCACGAAGTCATCCATCTGATCGCGACGGATCTCGACGAAGAGCGACCGATCCCCAGAGAGTGGCTCGCGTTCAAAGAGGATGCCTCCGCCGATGACGAAGACCCCGAAGGCGCACCCGTTCCCATCGGCCTCTTCGAGTTCGGGGAGATGGACAAGGATCTCGTTCGTCCGGAACTCTCTGAAGACGACATCGACTTCGACGAAGAATCCGACACCCCTCCCGATGCGGTGCCCCTCCTCCATGCGTTGAACGCCATCGGTGGGCCCGCAGCCGAGGCACTCTTCCTCTCGATCGAGGATGCACGCCAGGAAAGAATCCACTTCAACGCCTACCCGGGGGCGGGGTCGGTGCTGCGCGACCTCTACCGAACGTCGGTTGGGCACGCCATGGGGAATGCACGCCCACTCGGACAGTTCGCTCTCGCATGCTTTCTCATCGCCGGCGGGCATGAAGATCGCGATGCTGTCCAGAAACGTCTCGCACCCCACGTTGCCCCCGCCATCGACGATGCAATGGCGTTCATGGATCCCGTCGCCGAGATCGATGATCCTTGGTCAGTTGGAACCATCGCACTTCAGCTGCTCTCCGTAGCCAAGATGCACAACCTGGTCCAGGAAGGTGCAGCAACATCCGGCCAGCGCGGACGGAAGACGGAGATGGAGGCCGATGCAGCCGCTATCTCCGAGTCGGTAGATGCTGTACGGATCGTCTCGCCCCCCCTTGCGAACCGGGATGCATACGACCAGACCAGGGCTGCGGCACAGAGCGTGTCTGCTCACGAAGGCAAGAAGGGTGACGCCGAAACTGCTGGTGACCCCGCAACCGATCAGATCATGAAGGTCTCGTCGGCACCCACCGTGTACCTGCCGACGGGTCAAGGAGGAAAGCTCCTCGTCGTGGACTTCCCCCACACCTTTGCAACGTTCTCGAGTGAGGGCCGGGCGATGCTCGACCAGGCATCCCTCGACTGGGGCGTTGCCCAACACCGTATCTCGGGCGAGCTGTACCCCCTGTTCCTTGCCAACCAACGCCGTGGGCTTCGCTCCGGATTCGACGCAGGGGATCTCTCTCCCTACACGCCCCTCTTGCTCGGTGCCGGTCTCTACAACCGCATGTTCGAACGCAGGGATCTTCCCAGCCGACGCTCGTACGCGGTGAGCCTCCTCGTGGATGGCTCGGCATCGATGCTCCAACCGAGAGGCCTCGGTTCCCGCAAGGCTCCGTGGGCGATGGCCGCCGCCCTTCTGGGAGCGTGGACCCTTGCCCAGCTCGCGGACGAACTCCAGATCGACTTCGAGATCGCCATCTTCAACCGATCGTTCGCCACGAGCTCGAACGACACCGAACACTCGTACCGTGAGATGCGGACGCGGGCCACGGCAGGCCTCAGGCAGAGCCAGGGAGGCAACGCTGAACGTCTCACCAGAACCGTCAACCACTACATCATCAAGAGCTTCCGCGATCGGTGGAGAGTCTCCTCAGATGTGCTCGCCGGACTGTTCTACACAGCCGCGGCACCTCAGGATGCTGCACGTATTGCACGCAAGAACCCACTTCTCTCCCCCCCGGTATCGATGTTCGACAAGGCAGCGAACGTCGATGAGTTCAACCTCGCACACGCCGCCGAACGACTGACTGCACAGCGTGCAAGTCATCGCATGATCATCGTGCTCGCCGACGGCATGACCAGGGGCTCGGTCGCTGCTCTCGCTGAGACGGTTGCCAGCATCGAACGTGCGGGCACCACGGTGCTCGGGATCGGCATCGGTGACGACACCGTGCGTGCGGCGTACTCCCGTGCCCAGGTCGTCGAGCAACCGCTGACCCTTGCATCTGCGATGATCGACGGTGTTCGCTCGACGCTGTATCGCAGCATCGCCGAATCAGGATCCGACGTTTGGTGGGTCCACGCTGGCGACCGGGCACTCGAAACCTTTGCCAACTAGGAGACACACCCATGACGAACACAGTCACCTTCACCGACCCGTTGGGTATCGGACCAGATGTCGAGCTACCCGTTGCCGAGGTCGGATCCGACGTGCCTGATCACGATATCCGCCTGAACCACATCCCGACACAGGACCCGTACTACGTCGATCTCGGCATGCAGTACAAGCTCGCCCTCCTCGAGGCGGTTCGTCGCGAGCACTTTGTCGATGCCCCACTCCACCTTGCTCTACGCGGGCACATGGGCACAGGCAAGGATCATGACCTCGAACAGTTCGCAGCGCGTCTCAAGACCCCGTACTACCGCATTCCCCTCACCGGTGAAGTCCGCGACATCACCCTCATCGGGTCCGTCAAGTTGCACGGCGACGGCAAGGGCGGCACCGAGAGCAGGTGGGAGGACGGAGACATCACTCGTGCCTTGCGTGGGCCGGCGATCGTCAACCTCTCCGAACTCAACGCTGCAGGAGCCGAGACGCTCTTCGCCCTCCATGGACTCCTCGACCGGCATCAAGCCATCGAACTCCCAACCGGTGAGATGATCAAGCTCCGTGGCGACGTGCGGATCTTTGGAACCTTGAACCCCACCGACCTTCGCGACTACGCGGGCACCCAGACCCTCAACAAGGCGTTCGCAGACCGTTGGATCATCTGGGAGAAGACGTTCCCAGGAGAGGAGGGTCTGGCCGTCATGATCGAGAGACGACACCCCGGCATGAAGCCGGAGATCCGCTCGCTGCTCACCAAGCTCGCCGTTGAGATCAACACGTCCTTCACAGCAGGTGACGCGAGAACACGCGTCGAGACCCCGATGTCTCTGCGAACAGTCCTTGATCGATTCCCCGCAGGCCTGCGCATGTATGGGGCGATGGAGGACCCGATGCGCTCTGCGTGGGAGGAGTTCGTACTTCCCCACATCGACCAGTACGACCGGGATCATTATGAGACAGTGTGGTCGGCGGTCGTCCGCAAGGGACCTGCCGGTCCACCGTTCTCAGACTGAGTAGCATTGCACCATGCCATCATTCGACATTGTTTCACAGGTAGACATGCAAGAGGTTCGCAACGCCGTAGATCAGGCGAGTCGTGAGATCGTCAACCGCTACGACTTCAAGGGGACCGACTCGGCGATCCGACTCTCCGATGACGGGATCACCGTCGAGTCTTCGGCCGAGGGACGCCTGGACGCGGCGATCGACGTGCTCAAAAGCAAGCTCGTGCGCCGAAGCGTCTCGTTGAAGTCGATTGCAGGTGGTGACCCAAAGCAGATCGGTGGCGGAAGATTCCAGGCCGTCTTCACGCTGAACGAAGGTATAGCGCAGGACGCCGCGAAGGAACTCTCGAAGCTGATCCGCGACATGAAGCTCAAGGTTCAGGTCCAGATCCAGGGAGAACAGCTCCGTGTCCAGGGCAAGAAACGTGATGATCTCCAGGAGGTCATCACCGCGGTCAAGGCCCTCGATTTTCGGCTCCCGCTCCAGTACGTCAACTTCCGGGACTGACCACGACGCGAACCCGCGATATCTTCAGACGGGCACCTCGAGCAGTGTCTAGTCACGGTGTGAATCAGGGAACCATTCTCACCCTCGAACCCTTTCCTGCCGATACAGGACATATGGAGTACACAACGACCACCGCCCGACTCGAAAACGAAGTTCGTTGCAGCTGGTGCGACAAGCCAGCCGTCACGATCCATCGATCAGGCACACTGCTCTGTACGTTCCATGCAACCCTGTTCATCCCCCGGGCCCGTGGCGTCGACAACGAGTCGACATCTCGACGACCGCCGCTCAAGGACGGCCGGCACCCGTAGGAAACAGTCACCAGACAACGAGCATCCCCCGCTACCGTTGCGACCATGACCTACCGCATGAACAACGAATCGATCGATGCACAAATCGACCAGTTGGTAGCCGACGTCGTCGCCATGACCGATGGGGACGACGCCGATCGAGATCTCGTGCGCGAGATCATCGTCACCGCGCTCAAACTCATCAAGGACAAGACAGACCGCGGCGACATCAAGATGATGAACACCGCTCTCAAGGAGTTGCGGTACTCCTTCCTCGTGTTCAACCCGCATCGCGACCGCAAGAAGGTCGCCGTCTACGGGTCGGCACGAACCCAACCCGACGATCCGAACTATCAGATGGCCGAGGAGTTCGGCCGGAGGATGGCTGAGTACCACGAGTGGATGGTCGTGACCGGTGCCGGCCCCGGCATCATGGAGGCAGCCAACAAGGGAGCAGGCACCGAGGCGAGTTTCGGAGTCAACATCCGGCTGCCCTTCGAGAACGGGGCGAACGAGTACCTCTCACCCGGCAAGGTCATCAACTTCAAGTACTTCTTCACCCGTAAGGTCCAGTTCGTCAAGGAGTCCGACGGCTTTGCACTGTTCCCGGGCGGTTTCGGGACGATGGACGAAGCGTTCGAGCTTCTCACGCTCGTCCAGACTGGCAAGTCCGATATGCACCCCATCGTGATGATCGACCACGAGGACACCCGATACTGGGAAGCTTGGGAGGGCCTGTGCAACACGCTCATCGACCTTGGCATGATCTCTTCGGCGGACAAGAACCTCTACTTTCTCACCCACGACATCGATGAAGCGATCGAAGAGATCGTCGGCTTCTTCCGTGTCTACCACTCCCAGCGCTACGTCGATGGGCGCCTTGTTCTCCGCCTCAGCCGCGACGTCCCGGACTCCCTGATCACCGAGCTGAACGCAGAGTTCGCCGACATCATCGCGTCCGGGACGATCGAGCGGGTCCCGCCGGCGAAGGCGGAGATCGACGGCGACGACCACGTTGAGCTTCCGCGCCTTGCTTTTGAGTTCGACCGACATGGCTACGGCCGCCTCCGCGCACTGATCGACCGTCTCAACGCCGCTGCCCTGTAGAGCCGCTATCCGACTCACCCCCGAAGTACAGTAGAATTGACTCATGCGTGAGATCCTCTCAGATCTAGTGGCCGAGCAACAACAGCTCGACCAGTTCCTACAAACCCTTCGTGATCGGCAATGGGCGATATCCACGCCTGCCGACGGTTGGACGATTCAGGACACGGTGAGCCATCTCGCTTTCACCGAAGACTTTGCCGCCGAGGTTCTCGCCGAGGGTGAGAAACGACTCAAATCCGAGAAGGTCACCGACATCGACGCGTGGACTGCCATCGGTGTCGAACAGGGCCGAGGGCGCCGCCATCAGGAGATCATCGAGTGGTGGCGGTTCGGGCGCGCCGACGTCGTCGACGCGCTTTCGCGCATGATCGGCACTGAACGCGTGCACTGGCTCCACGGCACGATGAGCGCTCAGTCGTTCGCCAGTATCCGTCTCATGGAGACATGGGCTCACGGTCTCGATGTCAAAGCCGCGATGCTTGGCAGGATCACACCGCTCGACAAACCGCCGGACGATGAGGATGAGGAGGAGTACGACGATCCGCTCGCCGACTCGCTCCGTCTGCGTCATATAGCGTCCCTCGGACAGCGTTCATTGCCGTTCGCCTTCGCCCAGGCCGGCGAGGAGTTCCCCGAGACCGGAATCCGTGTCGAGGTGATGGGTCCGCTGTACGCAGCATGGCGGTTCGGGCCTGAAGACACCGACCAGGTGATCAAGGGTATGGCTGGAGACTGGTGCCGTCTCGTCGTACAGCGTCAGAGTGCCGACGAGACCGGTCTCAAGGCCGTCGGTGAGTACGCAGAGAAGGCACTTCTCATCGCCAGAGCGTACTGATTCACGCACGCGGCAGTTCACAAGAGAAACTATTTCGGTCGCCGATCGTCGTTCACCCCGGCTCCGTAGTGACCGTTTGAGCCTCCCAGCACCGGAATCTTGGGTCCTCCCGCAACCTGGATCCACGAGGTGACCGTTGCTGACCCCCACGAATCGCTGTTGCCCCAAGGGTTTCGCGGTGTTTGGTGCTGCACTGTTTTGATGCACGATGTC
>VAPL010104817.1_pt1 | contig 20198 bp, 18 predicted proteins | sample 3395061 | NCBI WGS metagenome assembly VAPL01 (sample SAMN08290444, study PRJNA428436) | hydrothermal vent metagenome | isolation source: Deep-sea hydrothermal vent chimney 2 | place: Pacific Ocean: Juan De Fuca Ridge | depth 2182 m m | reverse complement strand
CCAAGCCCCACCATGGATTTTGTTATTCCAGAAATATTTCCTGTAAAAGCAGGACTTTCAGAGGGTGCTTTTAAATTTAATGCAGTTTGTGTTGCTGTACTAATAGGCAATAGCGCTGGTGTGTAGCCATCTAATGTAGCTACATTTATATTGTAAGTGCTTATAAGTTCGCCCCAAGCTGTACCACTCCACTTTTCAAATCTTCCATTTGAACTATTCCACTTTATAGTACCAGTAGGAAGATTTGTTGATGTTGTGCTATCAAACATTGTGGCAGTATCAGTATCTCTTTGGTTAAAAAGAGAAATCACATCTGTATAATTACTTGTTAATTGAGGAAAATTCCAATCCATTTAAAATCCTTTGCTTGACCAAGATACATTTCCAGATGTTCTTGCTCCATTATTGTCGAATAAATATATATTAAACCCTGTTGGATTTGGTACATCTTTAAAATCATATATTGCTGTTAGCGGTGTTGTTCCCTGTGCTGTTAAATTTATTGCTTGTATATCAACAAAAGGTTTGTTAAATAGTACAGTCCTTCCATATCCAGTTGCTGCTTTTAGTATTTCTGTAATTTGTGCAGGGATAGTAGCTATATCATCAATTTCTATAATTGTAGGCTGATATATCTCTTGTATTACTATACCAGAATCCACCGAGTCATAATATAAATAAACTCTGTGATATTGTGTTGTTGCTTCGGTCTTTAATTTATAATCTGTTCCACTTATAACTTTAGTTCCTGCAAGGCTATAAACTCCACCTAAGTTAGTGCTAGCAGTGGCAGTTGCTTTATTAAGAACTCCAACCATTAAATACCAATCATTATTGGTTGGTAAATCTCCATTCCAAAAATATGGGTTACTATTTACTGTTCCATCTATATTATTGGTAGTTCCACCAGAACACCCAATATATGTATAACCACTATTACTCATCGTCTTAACAAAACAAGTATATAAGTAATTTTTAGTGGTATCAGCTGGATAATGATAAGTAGTAAATCCTCCATCTGCATTCCCATCACCGGAGGGAATACATTGCCATACTGTTGTGGCTTGTCCCGCTGGATTTGTAGAAGTTGCAATTAAATTTTCACTGACTAAGCCATTTATGTAAAACCCTACAGCATCTGTATCCCCAAGTTTCCAAGTGGAATAATCTAATAAACTTATATGATTAAAATCAGCCCCCCCTAAAATTGTAGAGGTACTTCCTGCGTCATTTATTAATTTACTATCAAGTTTAATATTCAAACTTTGTACTATTTCTATTCCATTACTTGAAGTAAAATTAAGAGTTACTTTTATGTATCTAAAGTTTGTTGCATAGATATTTGTAACATTTGTATATGTAATCCAGTTTGTATTATCTGGAGAAATACTTATATCTATAGTGTAGGTTGTTACTCCTGTTATATTAAGTAGTGTAAGTTGTACAGTAGTTTGCGAAGCTGATAATATAGTACCATAATCAAAAGTTTCTTCATATTGCCCCGTTAGTGGTGTAGGTTGAACATAATAAGGATTTCCTGCGTTTATTTGGTCTTGTGGGGTGTTGTAACTATTATTTATAAAATGCTCTTGCCAAGTTTCTGTAGTATTTACAGGCAATACTAAAGTATCTTTATAGTGTAAAACATTTGTTTTAGTTCCTGAGAAATTGCTATACCAGTCGGCATTTAATACATAATCAGCTGGAGCACTAACGCTTGTTGTAAGAGATTTTTCAACACTTTTTATTCCTGCAACATCAACTGCTTGTATCCAATATGTAAAAACACCACCATCTCTTTCAAAAATTGTTGTAAATGTTCCATTTTTTGCACCAATAAGTATGCTTGTATTAAAAGTGTTTCCTTTATATATATTATAGGTAGCAACAGGTAAAGAGCCTTCAACAGCATCCCACCTCAAAAGAACATTATTATCAATAACCTCGGCATAAAACTTTGTTACATCTGCAGGAAGTATGTCTATTGTTGTAGTATTATAATTTAAGGATAAAATATTAGAAGTGTCTATTGCTTTTATTTTAAAAATATAACTATTTGCAACAGGAGTAAAACTAAAAGATGTTCCACTCAAACCCTCATTATAAACTATTCCATTTATAGTAATTTGATACCCTGCTAAATCCACATCTGTAGTTGCATCCCAAGATAATATAACATTGTTTTTAACAATTGTTGCTTTAAAATTTACAACATCTTGCGGTGGTGCGGATTTCCCAACATAAGTATATGTAATATTGTTTGCAGAAGATAATGGGGGATAATCAATTCCTATTGTTTTCCCAAGCACTTTAAAATAGTATTGTTTGTTTTCTGTTAAATCTAAAGCAATGCTAGAGTGGTTATTTCCTACTATATTGTCATCTCTCTTTTGATAGGTAGCCCCATTATCTACAGATATAAAAACTGCATATTGACTTGATGCAAAACTGGATAAAACTGTATCCCAACTTAAATCTATAAAAGGAATTATTGTTCCATCATTTCGCTTTTCCAAATGTTCAGAAATTACAATATTAAAAACACTAGGATAATACCTAATACTAGCTGCACTTTGAGATGGTATAATCGTTACTGCATCGGATACAACGCTTTCATTGTATTCAGTTGCAATAACTTTTCTAATATCATCACTTCCTCTTGTAATAGAGATAATACGATATAATTTTATTGTTCTTGGGGACTCTACAATTGTATAAATATCATAAAGTAAGGGTCGATTTACTAAAGTTACTGTGAGAGTATCTGTTGTTATAGAAGCTGTTGGAGTAAAGTTAGCATTTTCAAAAGTACCATTGTTTAATCTTATAGTAATAGTATAAGTTTGATTTGTGATTAAAGTAACTTGTTTATCAAGTGTTATTGTTGTTGCTGTTGCACTTACTACTCTTCCACCTTCCCCCCAAGTAACACCAATAACATCACCTGGTGCATAAGGTAAAAAGTCCAGTCCCATTGAGAATTCTATACTTCTTCTTACATTTTTATTATTATTAAGATAATATCTACCAACTCTATAAGCTTGGGATAAGTTTGTAATTCCCATTTGTTGAATAGTAGTTTTTTTGCTTTGATTACTTGTACTAAACCATTCAGGAACCACTACACTAAAAGTATCATTTTGAAAGTTTTTATCTTTATTTATAAATTGAATTTCAACTTCATTTGCTAACTCTTCGTCCCCCACATAAGATAATTTTGTACCTTCAAGCATATTTCCTGTAGTGCATAATCCTACCATAGGAGAAACACCATCATAAACAATAGAATATTTTGTGCCTTTTATAATAGGTGACCCACGTCCAACTGTAGCAATAGAAGTTAAAGCATCCCAAAGATTACCTTCAAAGTCAAATACTCCATTAAATAAAGCTCTTTTTTCTGTCCCATTAAGTCCATTATCAACAAGAGCATCACACCACAAAGCAAATTCATAACACTCATTAAAATCTATTTGATTATGGTTTCGTCCACCACCATAAGTAGAATTTATAAGAGCATCCCAATAAGCCCAAGCAGGATTTGTGGATGCTTTTAATCCTTGAGATATTCCACTCTCATTAAATACTTCTATCGGTTTTCTAGTTACTTTTGTTAAAACATTAACACTTCCACTAAGCTGTCCTGTTGCTTTTGCTCTTATCCCTAAAATAGCAACATTTGGATAATATAATTTATCATACACTATTGCCGCTATTCCTGTCCAGTCTGCTGTTGTCATTTCTCTAGCATCTGTAGAAATAGTAGTTAGCCTTGTAATTCTAACCTCATATTGTCCAGAAGTTAAATTATCAACGCGTATTTCTCTATTTATAGGGGATGTTTGCGCCCCTGATATACTCCAATTTGCATTTAAAACAGTCCATATTGTGTCAGTAAGAAGTTTATACTCTACTTTAAATTCTATAGTTCTGCTATCAAGCCCACCTTTATCATTTTGATAATAAATTCCTTGTGGAAATTGCATAAATATTCTAAGGGCTTGTGCTGTATTACCACTAATCTGTTTTACAATAGGATTAAGGTCTGCAAATACTATAGTAAAGTCATTTGGGGACTCAATTTCATTAAAATAAGGCATAACACTTTGAACATTTGTACCATTTCGGTATAAAAATTCAATATCACTATAATTTGTAATTGGATTATTATTTATAAGTATATCAGTTGCTTGTATATCTTCTATTTCACCCATGCATAAAGCTAATTGTAAATAAAGGTATTCATCATCTCCAACATATTCTATTTTTCTTTGTATTATATTTCCAGGTAATTGCATTGTTCCATAAAGTATAGGTATAGGACTCCCCACATTTGGTCTTGTTATAGCATTTGACCAGCTATATGTTTGACTTTGTGTTATGCCTTGATTTTCATTATTTGGAACTTGAGGAGTTAGAAGTGAACCTAAAAGACGACTTCCTGCCATTACAACTGCACCAGCAGCAATATAACTTAATCCAACAGCAATATATCCAGATACTGCACCTGTAACAAAAGATGCACTCATCCAAGTCATAAATGTTGTTGCAATTGCAGAAATTCTAGGTTTACAAACAATTACTATTTCACTATTATCTGGCACAATTATATTAAAATCTTCTATAACTTGTTGGTTTAAAAGTACACTTACTCCTTCAATTTTAGGAATATATTCTGCAAGTATTTTACTCTTGTACTTAAACTTTTTGATTTGTCTATTTTTCTTAGGGTCAAAAGAGTTGGGTATAAATATTACTTTAATCATAACTATAAAACCCCACTATACGATGTTTCCAATTTAATGCCTCTATATCTCCCACTATCACTCCTGGTTTACCCATAATATGTAAAAACTTAGTAGGGCTTATCATATATCCACAATGATTAATATGACCTGCTGTTTTAAGTGCTATAATAACACCTTTTTTGGGTTTTACTTCCGTCCATCTTGGATTATCAAGACTTTCAAAAAAGAATTTTTCATTTTTAGGGTCAGCAGGGTCAATATATTCAAAATCAATAATATCTATATTATGTTCTTCTTTATATAGATATTTCACTACACCGTAACAATCAAAAAAAGGAAATTCTCGTCCATTTGCTACATATACTGCTTGCATTATTTTATTATTTATCATAAATATATGTCCTGACCTGGTATTCCAGGAAAACCAAAAAACGGTAAAGCAACAGCACCAACAAATTTATCTTCACAGGCAGTCAATGTTTTAGCACATGTAGTATCTGCTCCAGCATAAATACATCCCCCCCTTTTAAATGTGTTTTGGCAAGCATTTGTCATAAATCTAACTCTTGAAAATTGTTGTCTTAATGGATTTGGTAAACCACATTGAAAAGTAGCTTGTGTTTCTTCTATTGTTGCATTCATACTAACAAAATCAAACTGCATTTCTGCAACACCACTTGCAAGGTCGTTATCATAAATTTTATCAATATGAACGCTCCAACCACTTCCTAAATCAGGGTCATTTTCAATATAATTATAAATTATTCTATCAACATTTGCAAGTATAATATTTATAGTTGGCAGCTCTCCTTTGTTACTTTCTGTAATAGTATCTATCTTAAAAGGAAGCGTGTGATAAAAAGTATTTCCATTAAAAACTACATCTTCAGTATTATTTACTATCCTAATTACTACACTTCCATCTATATTTGTAAGAGTAAGTAAATCTAATAAAACTCCTGTTTGTATAAAAGAGTTTATTTGTTGGGTCATATTATCAGATAAAGGTATCATACTGTCTCCATTTTTATTGATATTGCATATAAGTGAGGTAAAGAAGCATCAGCTGTTATGGCTGGATACTCTGTGTATCTGACACTGTATTCTTCTCCACTATCTATATTTTTAAATAAAAATGGGGTACTTCCTCTAACAGATAAAAAATGTGTTTTTAATAAATTTTTTTCATCTGTTGTCAATAAACTATAAGTAACAGTAATAGTCTTTAACACTCTTGAGTGTCTTTCTCTTGTCTGTTTATAGCCACCATCAAATTCTTGTGATATTGTATTAAAAGTATATATTTCTTCTATACTTTTAGGGTTGCTTATACTTGGAAAACTCATCTAATCCCCTTTATTGCTGACCTAAAATCAGGATTTCTTTCTATAGCATTCATAACTATATTTATGGTCTTTGTACCATCATCATTAGTAACCTCTGATAATTTTTTCATATCTATAGATACTCCTGATTTATTTTCAATATTTATAACAACATCTCCACTAGGCAACCTTCCATTATTATTTATACTATTTAGTGTATTAACACCCACAGAAGAAGTAGTAGCTTTGTTTAAAATATACTCTCCGCCCATAGCAAATACTGCTTGCCCGCTTGCTTTCCCTAAATATAAATCATCTTTAACACCACTACCACCAGTTAAAAGTCCGCCTGTGGCATATCCTTTACTTTCAACAACACCACCATCTGCAAATAACTCGCTTACAAAACTGCCCAACATACCTATTCCTGCTGTACTTGCTACTGCTAGTGGTTTTACTATTTCTATTTTTATGATTTCTTTTAGTAAATCGGCTATGATTGATTTTCCTAGTACACCAAAATCTAGGAAGTTTTTTGATTGAAAATCAAAGAAATCAGACCAAGCACTATCAAATACTTCAAAAGTTGCTTTCATTTCTTCAATACCGGTGGCATACGCTGTTGGCATATCCTTTTCTAGCTTCTGAATATATGCATGCACTCCATCCATACGAGAACCATTCAACTTTATATATTCTTGTCTTGCTTTTTCTATTTCTTCTTTTTCTTTTTTGGTAGCTTCTTTTAATAATTTATATTTTTTATCAAAGAACTCTTTTTTTAATATGGCTATTTCTTTGGTTAATTCAGTTTTTGAAAGATGCTTATTGTTTAATCTAAGTAGTTTTTCTTTTTCTTCCCACTCTTTAGTAATATTACCAAGAGTATTATAATAATCTATATGAGCTTTTATGCTACTTTGTAGTTCGCTTTGTTCTCTATTATGGGTTCCTTTTGTAATCCTTTGTTTTATGCCAAGTATTTTTATATAGCCCCCGATGTTTGTTACAAAATCTTGTGCAATAGTTCTAGCCGCTGGAGATAACTTCTTGTTTTCTACAAGAATAGTTTTATAAGTTGCTAAAAGTTTTGAAAGATAACCAATAGATTGATTACTCTTTGCAAGCTTTATATCAGATACCAAAGAGGATAAAAAGGACTTATCTGTTCTTGTTTTTCCTTTGGCAAGAGCCATTGTCGCCATAGTACCTATATCGGATAAAGAATCCTTAATTTTTTTAAAATCAAGTATGGCAATGGTAGAAAAAGAGGTAATAGTTGTTGGCGCAGCCTTAATTATACTTATAAAAGCACTAAGCTCTGTACCCATATCATTGAAAGAAGTAGAGGAAAGAATATGAAGTAGTCCCTTAATACCTTTTGGCTCAACCCTAGCATCTGTCATCTTTTTTATTATGACTGTTGTTTCAGCACCAACACTATTTATGCCTTGTAAGGTATCTTGTAGAGGCTTAATTTCATTTTTTATATCTGTTATGTGCTGTAATGTTCTTTTTAGCCTAGAGCCATAAGCCTTTGTCTTATCAAATTTATCTTTATTAGCTAATAAGTCATCATAATATTTTTGGTAAGCAAGCAAAGAGTGCTGTAGCGGGGCTATTTTATCTTTAATAACAGCTAACTGTGCAGATGTTGCTTTTAATGGTACGGATAAATCTAGTTTAGACTTTTCGGCTGTTATACCTTGTAATTTAGCATAAGTAGCTATTATCTCTTCTATTTTAGTTTTAGTTTCTACTAGACTAGCATTATCTTTCGTGCCTCGTGTATATTCTTGGTATATTTTTTTTATCTTAGTAAGAGCAATAGCTTTATCTTGTAAATCCTTAGTGGATTTATCCATACTTATCTTATTGCTTATACTGAAACCTAAGTAGGCTAGAATACCTCCAGCCAAAACTATAGGGGCTGCTGCTACAGCAAGACCCGCAAGAGATATACCCAGTGCGGTTGTTGCGGCAGAAATACCTGCAATACCAGCTGAAATCCCAAGAGCAATTCCTCCACCTGTTAGAAAAACTTCTATACCCGCAAGAGTATCTCTAAGCTCTTCAGATTTCTCTTTTGCATTTTCAGCTGTACCAATTAAAGCATTAAGTCCGTTAGTAATATTACCAACAAATACATCAGCAATAGCATTACCAGAAGATAATATTATATTTCTTGCTCTATCCCAAGAAGTAGCAATACCATCAAACACTATTTGAGCTTTATTAAGTTCGGCGGAAGTAACTTTAACACTACCCCGTATATGCTTTGTAGCTTCGTCTGCTGTTAAATAAAATTGCTTTATAGACTGCTGTAATCTTACACCAAGCCCAGAAACAGCTTTACTTATTTCCTCTTTACTAAAACTTTTAAGAGTTTGTAAAAATCTTATCATAGCCTGATTAGACTCTTCTCCTCCCTGTGCAATATCATGAGATAATTGTGCTTGGGAAATACCAATTTCTTTAAAAAAAGCAACTACACTTGGTCGTCCTGAAGTTAAAGCCATAAAGAATTTTCTTACAGATGTTCCTGCTGTACTTGCGGTATTACCTGCATTTGTGAGTGCAACACCAAGGGCATCAACTACATCAATAGTTACTCCAGCTGCTTTTGCAGAAGCTAAAGCATAGTTTGAAAAAGTACCAATATCCTCTGTGCTTAGTTTTGACATATTTGCCATATATGCAAGTTTACCGCCAAGGTCTTCAACACTAAGAGCATACTCATCAGTAGCATCTGCTCCTTTACCAAATACATGTAGGTATGTTACCATAACATCAGAGGAAGCCTGAATAGTATCTCCTGTAAGCTTTCCAAGTTTTGCAACAACCTCTGTTGCCTTAACAATAGATGAGGTATTAACCCCAGCTCTTACAAGGTCTAAAGCCGCTTTATTAACATTTCGTAATGTGTTTCCATACTGTAAAGTTAAAGAAAGCAATTGTTTTTCAATAGCAATGCCCTCTTTAAGTGCCGCATTATAGGTTAAATGTCCGTCTGTAACAGCTGCGATAGTTCTTGAAGCTGTATCCATCTCTACATATAACCTAACAGTTTCAGTTAAACTATTTCTAACAGTTTGTAGAACTTGATAAAAACTTGTATAAGCCATAGTTCTTTTTGCAATATTTGCTAACCACTTAACAGAGCTTATTTTTGTTAGCTCACTTCTTTGGTGGGCTATTTGAGTATTTGCCCGTGCAAGCGCTACTCTTTGTTTTGCTAATAATCTATTACTAATTGCAATTTCTTTATTATACTTATCTTGTGCTATAGCTGCTTTCTTGGTATCTGTACCAGCTGCTTTAAGTTTAATAGCAGTATCTTTAAGTCTTTTATTAGATTTTGCTATTGCATTTTCAAATCTTACTTGTTCTCTTTTATATTTTTCTAGTAAAGTAGTAGCAGTTCTTATAGATGAATCCGTAGCTTTAGTAGAAAAAGAAGCGATAGACCTTTCAAAATTACCCATGACTCTAGCATAGTTTATTGCTGTTGTGGTGTTATTGCTGAGTATTGCATCAACATTTCTCATAACATTCATAGATTTTTTAGATAATGATATATTTTCTTTTATACTAACACTACTTTCTTTAATAGCTTTAGTTGCTTGGGACACACCATGTTTTGAGATAACAAACCTAGCGTTTACCTTTATCATAGAAGTATTAAACTTCCCTAAATCCCCCCTAGTTTTTAGTACATTATTACCTAAGTCTTTGTAGGCTTTTCTTAGAGAATATAAATGTGTAGTTGTTTTTTGTAGATTATCTATTTCTTTTGTGCTAACACCCGCAGCAATAGCCTTTTTCTTAATATTAGCATTTTCTTTTATTAGCTTTGTTGTTTTTATTACTCCATCTACTATTTGTTTATTTGCGCTAGCTTCTGTAGTTGCTGAAACTTTTGTTGTCACATTAAGTTGTTGTTTAACTCTATCTAATTCCATATATGTTGTACGAAGTGTGTTAGCTGTAGCTACAGTACCAAGTGTACTTGCTGTTAGCAAACGCAAACTCTTATTAAAAGACTGCAATATTTCTTTTGTTTCTTTATTAGTTAGCCCTATAGTTTTAAATTCTTGGTCTAAGCGTACCACTTCTTTTCTTAGATTATTTACTAGGGCATCTGTATTAGCAAAAGAATCTCCAAGTATTTCACGCCCATTAATACCCTCAATCGATTTTTGTAATTTTGCTGTAACCTTATCTATATTTGAGGTTACATTAAGTTTTAGTTCTTGTGTTAATACAGAGCCAATCATTTTTAATTCCTTGTTATGTTGTGTCTTTCATCTTATTGTTTTTATTTTGATTCATTAAAGTAACAGCTAATCCAAAAAACTCTGTTTGGTCTGCTATTCCCCCTACTTCTGGTAGAATACCAACGCTAAATAGATTGTAACTATCAACGATAGCAGCCATTAAATCATTATTTTTATAAAACATAGGGCAATGTTCATACTTTTCACCATCAACTATTACAAAAAAAGTATTATCATAATCTTCTTGTAAATTGTTATTAAATTTACAATTTCTAGCTTTGTCCAACCCCTTTTCTCTACAAATATCACAATCCCAAGTATCTGTATTAAATTTATCTTCTGTAAATAAAGATATATTTAACTTAATTTTATCAAAAATATCTTTGGTAACAACAGAAACATCTTTTATTATATTAAAAAGGGTATCTTTTATATTTTTTGGTAGCATATCTGGTGATATGTTCATGCTTTTACCATCTGTTGATAATACATTTTCTATTTTTATAATTGCCTCATTTAAAAAAAATGATTGATAAGATAAAGTGTTGGTAGTTTTCAGACTTCTAAAGAAGTCAAGTTGGCGTTGTGTTAAAGCCTTGAAGTGTATTTGAAGTGGTGAAAGCGTATCATCGTCCAAAGTGAATAAGTACACTCTTGGGTAGAGTGTACTTAGTGCAAATTCACTTTCCATTGTTTTATGCCTCTACAGTAGCCATACCTAAATATAGCTCTGCATCATCTGGAAATTTAGATACATTAACAATAACTGTTCCTATCTCTGATAACATTGTGGATGGCATATTATTTATTACAGAGTCTAGTACCATACCTTTATTATTATAGGTTAATTCTATGTCTTTTTCTTCGCTGTCTTTTATATTATCCCAGCGAGTTAGTGCAGATTGTACTGCTTTCATATTATAAGTTCCAGTTTGTAGAGAAATAGAATCCTCTCCTCTTATTACCAAATAACCATCTTCTAACTTTGCTAGTTGTCTAGCTGTTAGTGGTTTAAACCAAACAGTGAACGGTTTTGTTTCTAATCTCTCACTTATAGGGATATATTTTATCTCTTCTTTTTTACTTATAACTAATGCCATGTGGCGCTCCTTTAAAAATAGCTTACGCTTTGTATAATAGTTTTAAACTACTTTACAAAACATACGTTGGGTGGGGGTAAAAATACCCCCGAATATTATGCAACCTGTGAAGCCACTATTATTGGTTCTGCTATTCCACCAGAACAATCATAGGGAACTTGAAACTCTACTGTTTGTGACATAACACCACTATTATCACTCTTACTAAAAGATGTTAGTTTTAGTTTTTGAATATAAATAGCAAATGTATTAGCCCCTTGAGATAAGGAAACATATAAAGAACCATCAACATTATTCTTAAACTTAGTAAGCATACTATAATCTTCAAACAAGGCAGTAAATGACCCTTTTATCTCTTGACTTGTAATACTTTTAGATGAATAACCATCTACTATCAAAGACTCTTCATTAAATATAGTATTTGTTATATCTATAGATACATCTGTGGCTGCTACTGTTACACCATCAAACTTAAATGTAGCTGATTTACCTAAATATGGTAAATTAGTGCTACAAACAGGTGTTAGTTTCGTATCACTTTCGTTTGTTGCAAATCCACACCCCTCAACACTAAATACCATAGAAGCTACATCTGCTGTTGGTAAAGATATTTTTATGCTTGATACAACATTTCCTATTGTTTCAACGGACTTTGAAGTTCCTAAAAATTCTTTTATTGTTAGTGACTTAGTAATACCACTTGGTTTATTTAGTATATATGCTACAGCTGTAGAATCATTTGTGTCACCAGCTTGTGCCATATAAATAATATCTGCTGGAGTAGCACCATCATCGCTAAATCCAATAAATGCACCTGTTCCACTTCCTGCCAATCCAGCAGGAGATTTTTTACCCATTCCAGCTTCTAGTAATGCATCTCCTAGAATATCATCAGCTACCCCAGAAGGTAATAATTCAACATCTATAGTTGAAGATGTGTTTTCTCTTATAGGTATTACTGGAGTTGTTAATAAACTGTCTCTTATTACTTTACGAGATACTGTGGCAAGTGTTGTGGTTACATTAGAACTTTCTTTTATTTCTAATGTGTCTGCACTTGTTAGTGTCTCTGCTGTATTAAACACTGCTTCTAGCTTTGCTGCTATAACCTTACTTTTACTTTTTAAAATTGCCATCATTACTCCTAATTATTGTTGTGTTAATCTGTACTTTAATATAACAGACACTTTAGCTACCACATCTGGATAGGTAATACCACCGTCTGATATAACTTCTGTCACATAACCATCCACTAAAATCTCGTTTAGTGTAGTATCTGTATTAATTGCGGTATCTATCGCTACTGTCAGTGGTGGAATTACATCACTATACTTATTACTTTTTATCGCTCTAGCATAAACATAAATATCTACTATTTCTTCAGCTTTAAACTGGCAAGTACCTGTATTCACCCTATCTTTAGTAAATCTAGCAAAATCTATAGCTATAGCGGGATATTTTTTTATTTTTGATGGTGGTGGTATGTATCCCATAATAACTTCTTTAAAAACCCCTGTGTTTATTAGAGCATCTTTAAACGCTTGGTGTATTTTTGTAATCATTTGTAAAACCTTGCTCTTTTTTTAGCTGACTCTTTAAATATCTGTTTTAAAGACTTTTCTACATTTCCTCTACCCGTACCACTAAATATATCATCATACCAAGCAACCCAAGCACCAATTGATGCAGTTTTAGGAGCTTTAAGTCCAAAAGTAGTGTTAAGTCCACCAACATTATCAACTTTAACTTTTGCAGACACCATTTTATTACCTTTTTCTGTGGTGTGGGCATACATACTTGCTTTATGAAATGCAGAGTGTAATTTTCCTTTTCGCATATATGGAAATAATCTACTTCTATCTGTAGTAACAGCATTTGGTTTATCCGGTAAAGGCACACTTAATGCAGTTTGTACTTCTTCTTGCCATATATCTAATTCATAGATTAAAGAGTCATACCATAAAGCAACTTGCCTATTTTCCCACTGTTCAACTTTTAGTCTAAATCTTTTTATGGCAGATAACTCTAAAGACATTTTAAAGCACCCAGCGTTTATGTTGGTATAAAATAGCCTTTATATTATCAGGTAAATCACTATGTACATAATGCTCTCCCATTTTTATACCTGTATCATATCCTGTTACACCGTCTCTGTTATCTGTTGCATCTGTGAACAACTTATCTGCTAGTTTTAATATTGCCAACTTAAGAGTGTTTGAAATAGAAGTAGGAGAATAACCTGTAGTTATAGCTACAAGCACATTTAATGCCCCGGAAGTAAAGGTGCTTACTTTATAGTATAAATGGTTATTTATCACAACAAAATCATTTATGTCTTGTATTACATCATCTATTTTTACGGATACAATACTATTTATAGGGCTGGCATCTAAGTATATTGTATTAGTGCCATTTCCACTTATATTTAATGTCTTTGTGCTTTCTGCTAAAATAATATTACACTCATTTTCTATATATGATTCAGAAGCATCTAAAACTAAATTCATTATTTCGTCTTGAGAGGTATCTGTTAGGTCAAATTCCTTATAATTTTTAAAATCATCTAAAAACCTAGATGCCATAGTTTACTCCTTCTTTTTAGCAGAAGTAGCCTTAGGTGTCCTTTTTGGTTTAACTTCTCCTTCAAACTTAAAAACATCTTTAAAAGTTTCTTTAAGGTAGCTAAAATCTTCGCTACCCACAGCTATTTTTATATCTTTTTTAAAAGTTATACCACAAGAAAGCATATCTCCCTCTGTTAGTTTTGTAACATACATTCAAATCCTTCACATTTTAATTTACATATATACCAAAATGGATACATATGTAAATTAAAATGGTATGAGGGAAACTTCCCTCATACCGTATCATTATGCAGCTATATTAACTATTGCAATAACACTTGTTTGACCAACAGCCATATTAGCAAAGTCATTGCTATAAGATGCTGTAATCAAAGTAGTATCACTAACAATATTTCTATCACTTTGGTTTAGGATACCGTTTTGTCGCTCTGCTCTAAGGAAAAGAGTTTTGTTTACTATCATACCAGCAGTAGTAACTCCCGTACCAGAATATACTGCACCAGTAGTTTCTAGGTTATTAGGAATATAGTCAGAAACCATTACATCAATTCCAAATATTTTACCAAGAGTACCTTTAGTAATTGTGGCTTTATCCCCAAATTTATCCATAGTTACTACATTGCCCATACCAAGCATTTTTATATACTGAGTAGAGTTTACAACAAGAACTAGGTCATCTGGATTTACACCAGTAACACCCAACAATGCTCTACCCGCTAAAATGGCAGCCTCCGTTAGTGCAACACCACCAGCGTCATAAGATGCAACTCTACCAATTTTTAATAGACCATCATATGCTTTATTGGTATCATTAGCAGTTGTTATAGTGGTATCTCCCATAACTATAGCAGACTCAACAGCTCTTGACAAGCTTCTTGTAAGTTCTGCTTTAGCCAAAGCTAGGACAGCTGTAACAGCCTCGTCGGAAGCTTCATCAGTAATTGCAGTAAGTGTTTTAAACTTTACAGGTTTAAGGTTTACTTTACCTGCGGTAATAGCAGATTCAACAGCATCACTTCCAGCAGCTATTAGATAACTTTGAAGATTACCAGTTCTTGACGGAATACTCAAAGATTCAACACCGTTTGGAACAGTAACTTTACTAAACAAAGAAGCAACTTTAAGCTCATTTTCTAGGGCTTCTGTTACATCTTTACTAAATGCTTCGTCCAACCAGTTAGTTATATCAGAAGGTTTAAGTGCTTTTTCTATAATAGAAGCAGCATCTTTGAACTCTTTAAAAGATGTAATATCTCTACCAAGAATAGCAGCTTTAAAGTAAGCATCTTTACCAACTTTAACCGCTTTTTGTACATCAGCATCAGAAGTAATAGTATCTTCAAAAGTATTCTTTCTCTGTGCTGAGGACTCATCAATTTCTTTTGACAAATCTTCTATCTTCTCATTAAGCTCTTTTTTAAGAGCAACATTATCCTCTGAAACTTTAGCCAAGTCAGCTTTTATTTCTTTCAATATATCTAGCATTTATTCTCCTATTAGTTCAGTAAGTTTACTGTTTATTTTTGTATTAAGCACATTTAGTGCTGTAATATACTCTTCAATATTAGAAGAGTCTAAAGTAGCATCTTTAATTAAATCCAATAATTCTATTTTTTCATTTGTAGAATTATCAGAAGTAGCTAAAAGTTCTTTAACATCGACAATTAAGTCCACCTTAAGTGTTTCCAAAGACTTTTTAATCTCATCAACACTCTCTTTAAGTTCTTCTTGTGTCACATCATTTTCCTTATCTAGTAATTTTTGTTTTGCCAATATACAATTTCCGTTAGCACTTTTAACAATTGAAAAAGTAGACTGTGGAGAAGCAGGAATTGTAACTATTGAAACTTCATACAACTCTACTTTTGTATACATAAATGTATCTTCCCCCACCATTTTTCCTGTTTTACCTCTAAAACCTATTGAAAAGCTTTTTACAATCCCAGATTTAACTAAATTAAATACTCGCTCATCTACACTTTTATGCACCTCTATTTTTACAAACAAACCTTTATCATCAAGTTTAACCTCTTTAGCTATACCAACAGGAGTATTTCTATCATGATTAAACAATACAATAGGATTTAACATAAAGTTATCTAATTCATATGCCATAGTTGATACAACTTCGTCATCTCTGTCCGGGAGTATTTCTCCTAATTCATTAAATGCCTTATTTGCATACCCCGCTATAATTACAATGTCTTTATTATCTGTTTCAATAGACTTACACTGTAATTCTAAATACCCTATATCCTCCATATTCATATCCATCCTTATAATTTTTAATTTTTACTTCCTCCTGTTGGACTAACACTTTTTGGTGGTTTTCCAGAACTAGCTGAATCTGACGAAACACTTGTTGGTAGCATTGTTGTGTCCAAAGTATCTAAAGCTATTGGAGTACCACCTAATAAATATGCTGGAGCAAAGTTTATATCAAAAGCTCCCCCAGTTTTTATATTGTACCCTAAAGACAATCTAGCCTCGTTTATAGTTAATATACCAGAACTTGTTAGTTGACTTATACTTTTAGCTTCACTCTCTGTTATTTTATTAATATATGGAATGTTTGCATAAGATGGAATAATAACTAAATTGTCCTTATTTGTTAATTCCCTAACAAATAATTCTATCTGTTCTACTATTCTAACAACAATAGGTAATATAGCAGTATTAAATGCCATAGTAGCTACTTCAGCTATATTAGTAGAAAAACTTTCAGCCCCACCAAGTACCTGTGCATTTAGCCTAAACACCCTAAGCACTCTGGATTCGCTTATTTTTAAGCTGTCTAAAAGCATGCTATCTTTTGGACTTAGTTTTATATTTTTATATACTATATCATTTGGTAAAACTATTGTGCTGTGTCTATTAGTGTTACCATATGCACTTTTAAACTGTGTACGCAGTGTATCTATTTGTTCTTTGTCAAGAGGATATTTTGTCTCTAATACACCAGAACCTACACTTGAATTAGCATAAAAAGCTTTTAAGTCCTCAACAGCATTTCCCTCTAAAGTAAGATAATCAGCTAATACATCTAGTAATGCACTTGTACCATAATATTGATTAAAAATATTACCCCTACGGACATATATCATCTCATCTGGTTTATATGCTATTTTATCATTAACCAAATACCCAGAAATAAAATTTTTACTATCTGGTACTATTTTAGTAACCGCTGTTGGCATATACCAAAGTTCATAGTTTTTTAATCTTTCAAAAGATAAAAATGTGCTTCCAGTTAATAAAAATGACTTTATAGCTTGCTCTAATAACTCGCTCCAAGTAGTAAATTGATTTGGAGCTACTTCAAATAATCTTTTTAACTTCTTATCTTTAATATCTGTTATATCACCATTTTTACCCCTTAGACCAATAGTAAGTTTAGTTAATGCCCCTGTTTCTGCTATGTAATTAACACAAGAGTTTACCAAATCAGAAGTAGTATAATATGTTTCTCCATTCTGATTATAATCTGTTTTACCACCATTTTTATAGTCAGATACAAATGTGCTATTAGCTTTAGCAGCTTTTTCTGTGGTTAAAATAATCGCACTATGCGATTTTTTATCATCCATATTTTTATTCTTAAAAAAATTAAATATATTCAAAAATTGTTACCCCCCTATACTATATAACCCGAGAAATCTCAATGTTGCACGGGAGAATTTTGTGAAAACCTTTATACTCCCCTAAATCTAGGGAAGTAAATTTTTATGTCGTCATCCATCTTTTTATCAAAAACTAACAATATTATAAGAGTTTTCTATATACTGTTTATAGTGGCTATATATAGCATATCGTAGGGAAGCAATTAAATCTGCATGACTTAAATGCTTAGGTAATTTCTTAAAAGGGTCTCTAGGTGTCTCTGTTTCTTTCCACTCTAATAACTCTATTGACTCTATTAATAATTTACAATCTGCACTTACTATTAACTTTTTATTATGAAATAGAACATTTATACACTCTATGCTAGCTTTTATACTATTTAATGCCGGAAAACTACTATATCCATAAGAAGATGCTAGTGTACTCATCACAAGTGGTGCTGATGGGTCTGAATATCTTATAATATTTTTAGCTTTATATTGTTGCTCTATCTTTTTAAATGCTTTAGCATGTTCTTCTATGCCTAATTTATTCCGCATATACTCTGAAAGAATATAGTAAGTACCAGAAAATGGTTCTAAATATATATAAAGCATAGAAGTGGCATCTGAAAAACCAAAATCAAGCCCTATTATAGCAGTAGAGTCCTTTACTATTACACTATTGGTAAACTCTTCTTTACCAAACACATTATCATTATATGAAAAAGTATAAAAAACATTATCAGTAGCATTATCATCAAACTCACCAAGATACTCTGTATTATATATAGCCTCTGGAAGTTCTTTTCGTTTTCGTGCTAAGAACTCTTTAGGAATATATGGATTTAGTGAAGTTGGTAATTGAATACTGGTGTAGCCCTCTTCATTATTTCTTCCTTTTCTAAACTGGTTATAAAAGTAACCTTTAGCCCTTCTAGGAGAACTCAACAATATAACCTCACCATACTGTGTACCATCTTCTCTAACACCATAAGAGGATAGTGTAGGCGTTATAACTTGTTCAACAGCATTTTCTAGTATAGCCTGCGACATTACAGCAGCCTCATCTACTAAAAAAGTAGAACAAGCAGTTCCTAATATACTATCTACATTTCTCTCACTAATACTTGTAAATGTACTCCCGTTCTCTAACTCAAAACTGAGATTAGTTTTATTTTGTGCTGTAATCTTAATGCCTATTTTCTTTATAAACTTGTAAACTTCTGTGTAAAGATTGTTAGCGTTTTTAAAAGATTTACTCATCAAGACTAGTTTAGCATTTGGAAGTAGCAAACGAGAGGTTGCTATCCCCGCAACAACAAAAGTCTTTCCCAGTCTTCTACCACAAGCTATAACAGTTGTGTGTACATCTTTCCTCTGTACCTGTTCTACTATCTTTTGCTGTCCACTATGAGGGGTAAAATCTATTTTACCAAAAACCTTATCAACATTAAGCCTGTCATAAGCAGTTTGATACTGTTTTATTTCAGAAGATATTTTATTTGTCATTTAAAATCCCATTTAAAATACTAATATATGTATTACCCGTGTCATCTTTTGTTAGTTTCTCTTTAGCTAAAACTATGTCAGAAGTTATCTTCATTAAATCTATAATGTCTTTCTTAGTTGCAAAAGATAAATCTACATCTCCATCCTCTATTATTTTTAGTTTAGCTTTTATAATCTCATCTACTACCATCATATTTTTTGCTACGATAGCATTACCAATAGCTGTTATTGTATCATCAACCATTTTCTTTACTTCTGGTTGGCTTAAAAGTTTTATTATTTCCCTTGTGGGAACACCTATACGCATTGCTATATCTTTAGGCTGTAACCCCTCAGAGTATAGCTCTACTACCTCTTGTGTTACTGTTGGTACTTTTGCTAACTCCATTCATTCTCCGTTCATAAAATCTTGTAAATCTTTAATAAGATTGTTACTGCTTCTTAGCGTTTGGTTCTCGCACTTTTGTGTCATTTGTGTCTATTAGAAATAAAGCAAATCAACTGAAAACATGCTAATCCTTTATATCTTTTTATAGATTATATCCTATTTTATCTAAATATTTCTACCACTCGTCTTTATCTTTCCAGTGTACTTTACCATACTTTCGTATATTATCTACAAGTATATATAATCTATTTTCTACACCACAGAGTCTTTTATTATCTTCGTTACAATATATACAAGTACCTTTATACAATAATGCATTACACACAGGACAAAACTTTTCTTTAGCTTTACTTTGCATTTTAACCCCCTATACTATATAAACCCGAGAAATCGCAATGTTGCACGGCAAAAAATTAATATATTGCTCAAAACCCCTAAATCTAGGGAAGTAATTTTTATGTCGTCATGAGAAAAGTAAGATTTTTAAAGGGGTGGTCAAAACCATGATATTGTTTAGAGAAGAATTAACAATAATATCTATGTATATTTAAATAATACTATAAAATACTAATGTGCCTATTTATAGGGATTTTAAAGGGGTGGTCAAAACCATGATATTGTTTAGAGAAGAATTAACAATAATATCTATGTATATTTAAATAAT
>VAPL010348263.1_pt1 | contig 20222 bp, 21 predicted proteins | sample 3395061 | NCBI WGS metagenome assembly VAPL01 (sample SAMN08290444, study PRJNA428436) | hydrothermal vent metagenome | isolation source: Deep-sea hydrothermal vent chimney 2 | place: Pacific Ocean: Juan De Fuca Ridge | depth 2182 m m | reverse complement strand
CAGCGCTTTGAAAACAACCGCCCCATATCCATTCATGAATTTCTCTATCCCCTGATTCAGGGTTATGATTCCGTGGCCATGAAGGCCGACGTCGAGATCGGCGGTACGGATCAGCTCTTCAACCTGCTGGTGGGCCGTGATCTGCAGCGCAGCCACGGTCAGGAGCCGCAGGTCGTCCTGACCCTGCCGCTGTTGGAAGGACTGGACGGCGTCAACAAGATGAGCAAGTCGCTGGGGAATTATATCGGCATTACGGAGTCGCCGGATAATATTTTCGGCAAGATCATGTCGTTATCCGATGAGCTGATGTTTCGCTACTATGATCTGCTCTCCGATCTGTCGGTCGATGAGATCGCGGCGTTGCGGGAAGAGATGAACGGCGGCAAGGTTCATCCCAAGGAGGTGAAAATGCGGCTGGCCCGGGAACTGACGGCCCGTTTTCATGATCAGCAGGCCGCGGACCTGGCGGCGCGGCAGTTCGACCAGGTCTTCAAGAAGCACGAACTGCCGGACGATATTCCGGAGTGCCGGCTGGAGGTGGCCGAAGATGTCATCTGGCTGCCGAAACTGTTGCTTGAGGCCGGGCTGGTCAACTCGACTTCCGATGGCCGGCGCATGCTCCGGCAGAACGCCGTTTCGGTGGACGGGAAAAAGATAAGCGTTGTGGATACGGATATCCCGGCCCGGGGCAGGGTCTTGCTCAAGGTCGGTAAACGGCGTTTTTGCCGGGTTGTCTTTGTGTGATTGTGAAAAAAGACCGGCGCCGCGCTTGAATTTATTGAGTCGAGGAGGCTTGCCCGGCCTGCTGACATTCGGGACAGAGCCCGGTAAATTCGACGTGGTGGCCGAGAATCTGGTACGGGGTGTTTTCGGACGCTGATTTGACCAGATCATTCACCACCGGGGTGTCAATGTCGTCAACCTTGCCGCAGCCGGAGCAGCGGATATGATAGTGCGTATGCGTCGCCGCATCAAAGCGTTTCTGGGTTCCCCCCACCTCAAGCTTGAGGATCATGCCGTTTTCCGCCATGAGTTCGAGATTGCGATAGACCGTGCCGAGGCCGATACGGGGCAGACGTTTACGAACCATCTCGTACAGGTCGCTGGCCGTAGGATGGGTTTTGACTTTCGACAGTTCTTCCAGGATAATCTGGCGCTGGGTAGTAATTCGCATCATGTTCGTCATGGTCTCTTCTTTTTCAATGAGTGGTCCTTTCGCCAGGAAGCTTGAATAATGATTATCAGTTATAAGTAATAAAGAACCTGGGAGTTTGTCAAGCAGGAAGAACGGAAAATCAATGTTTTTTTCCGCTACCTTGGTTCATGTTTTATTATTCGCTGACAATCGCTCTGACTCTTGCCAGTGCATCACTGGTCACAGATCCGGGGGCTCTCTCGGCAAATTGAATACCCCTTTCCTTAAAGTCGATCATCTTCACTTGTTGACACAATATAACGCCCTTTATCTTTTTGCCTTCAAGGGGAACTTCAAAGCCATGCCCTCGAACCCTGCTGGTGATCGGTGCGACCATGGCAAGCATAATTTTTTTGTTAAACGGTGCAGGGGAAAGAACTATGGCCGGTCTTTTACCCTGCTGTTCATGACCGGCTGCCGGGTCAAAATTAGTCCACACCAGGTCGCCGCGCTTTGGAATATACTTTTTATTAACCATTACCAAGCTTCCTTGCCAACAGGTTCAGCGTCAAGCCACTCTTTATCTTCTTTGGTGAGCTTCATTGATGCGGGCGGACACTGGCTAAGAAGATCGTCAAGTTTATATTCCTTTTTTTTCTTAATCGGTGTAATGACGATTTTGCCGTTAACAGCTTCAATGTCCACCTCCTGGTCAAGGTGCAAGTTAACAGATTCAACAACGGCTTTTGGAATCCTCGTTGCCAGGCTATTGCCCCATTTTTTTATAACCATCTGCATAACTGAACCTCATCGTAAAAGTTTATACATTGTCAATACTCTTATCGTAGTCCTTAAAAAATAGAGTGTCAACAATGTTTATACATTATGGCGGAACCGGCTCAAGCTATACCGGAAAAAGCATGGGGTGCTGTTGTCTGCTGACCGGCGTATACTACGAAGTAGAGAGAACGATCAATAATTAGAAACATACATGCAGAGAAATGATGAACGTCTGAGAGGCGACAAATTCTTGAATCCGTGAGCTTGATTTGATCGCCGGTACTGTTTATCCCGGTCAGGACAGGGCCGGATTGAAGTAGCCGAACTTCAGGGCGGGAAACCGTTTTTTTAATTGCTTGAGCCAGGCCCGGATACCCAGGGGCGGCCGGTCCGGTTGGTGTTCGACCACTCGGAGGTACACTTCCGGGTCCATGTTCAGATTGCGGAGTTGGATCAGGTCCGGGCCGTGGTTTTCAACGAGTTCGCAGAGTGCGGCGAATTCGTCCGGGTCGTCCGTGAATCCGGGCAGGACAAAGTAATTCAGCGAGACGTGCCGCCCCATCTCTTTCATGACGGTGATGGAGTCTCTGACGTCCTGGAAACTGAATCCGCCGGGGCGGGAATAGCGGTCATGGAATTCGGCCCTGGCGCTGTTCAGGGAGATGCGGATGGAATCCAGGCCCGCCCCGGCCAGTTGCCGCACGGCCCCGGGACGGCTGCCGTTGGTGTTCAGGTTGATCGTTCCCCTGGTCGTCTGCGAGCGGATCAGGCGGATCGCCTTTTCCAGGGTTTCGGCCTGGAGCAACGGTTCGCCTTCGCAGCCCTGGCCGAAGCTCACTACCGGTTTGGGGGCGCTGTGCAGATGGGGCACCGCGATTTCCGCGATTTCCGCCGGGGTGGGGACAAACTGTATCCGGTCCTGGGTGGCGGAACAGCAGGCCGAGGGCTGCAGGGAGATGCAGCCTACACAACTGGCGTTGCAGAGCGGCGAGGTGGGCAGCGGCGCCTCCCAGCGGTCGAGGAAATAGTTGCGCGCCGCCGGGCAGGCATAGGTCAGGCAGCACTTGCCCAGGTGCTGAATCAGCCGGTTGTTCGGATGAAGTTCGAGCCGTTTTTTAGTCTTGCGATTGATGAGGCGCTGGTCAAAATTGCCGGGATCCTGCCGGTTGTCCGGATCTGAACGGAAACCGGCCGCCCAGAACTTTCCCCGGTGCCAGCCGACGGCGGTATAGGCGAAAAGGGGCAGGACCGGGGCCTGGCCCGCGGTCCGGTATGCGGCGGTCAGCACCGCGGTATGGGCCGGCGCCATGAAGGCCGCCACCGCCTGAACGGGTTGGCGATCATAGGGACTGCGGTCCATGGGTACGGACTCATGAGTCACCGGATCGATCCCCACCGGCAGCCGGCCCGGCAGGACGAAGAGTTCGCTGCCCGGGGGCAGCTCGATCAGGTCTTCGGGGGCGGGAGCGGCAAACCGGCCGCCGCTGCTGCCGGCCATCTGCAGGCCGGGGTAGTCAAGAATCTCCCCCTTGCCGTTGGCAAAAACCAGGGCCGGAATCCGGTCGGGATGGCGGATTCGCATGTAAAGGCCGCCCCCTTAATGAAGGCGGATTTTGGCGAGAATCGAATCAACGACCCGGTAGACGTCCAGGTCATCGCCGTAGATGTCCTGGATGTTCGGGTGATTGATCAGGTCTTCGATGATGTACTGGGTGATATAGAGGCTGATGATGTTCGGGTCCTGGATTATGGAGCGGATCGGCGCGATTTTAAACTGCATGTCAAACTCCTCCATGTCAATCATGCCCTTCAGCTGAGTTTCCATGGCTTCCCGGATTGCCCGATCGGAGTTGGTCTCGACGATATGTTCGTCGATGAGTCGTTGCACGAGACTCGTGGCTAGTTCAAAGGCGTTGTCCCGGGCCTTGCTCATGAGAAAATAGCGCTCCTTTTCCCGGCGCCGGTCGATGGCGTCAATGGTCTTGTTGGTGGATTTATTCGGGCTGATACGGTGAGCCATGTTCTTCTCCTCGTTCTCTTATTGGTAAATGAAATTATTTAAAGAATCGGAATATATCAGGACGCTGCCGGATACTCAATGAAATGGTGGTCAATTTATGCCGTTTTCAATATCACTCTGATATAATTTCTGGAAAGCGGCCATTTTGGCCGCTGTTACATCGTCCAGTCTCAGGCCGTAAGTCCGGACATATTCGGCGGTCATTCTGTGGGTATTGAAAATAGGCATGTTGAGGCGCAGGTTGTTGATGGCCTTGTCCAGGTAACGGTCGGGCCGATTATAAAACATGCGCAAGACCCGGGGGAGCATGCGGTAGAAGGAGAGTGAATCCTCTTCGTAGAACAGAGAGTCCGGGCTCTCGCTCATATCGGCTCTCGCTACCGGCCCTTCGAAACCGAATTTCCAGCCGGTCCTGCCGTCGTGATAGCCTTCCACCCACCAGCCGTCCATGACGCTGATGTTGGGCACCCCGTTCAGGGCCGCCTTCATGCCGCTGGTCCCGCTGGCCTCCAGCGGCCGCTTGGGGCTGTTGAGCCAGGCGTGGACGCCGGAGACCATTAACTTGGCAATGTGCATGTCGTAGCCGGGGATAAAGACGAGCTTGGCCCGTCCCTCGCTGCGGATGTACAGCTCTTTCTGGTTGTCAAGAATAAGCTTGAGTACGGATTTGCCCGGTTCGTCGTCCGGATGGGCCTTGCCGGCAAAGACGAAGTTGATCCGCCAGCCGCCCCGGAGAAGAAGATCGGCCAGCGCGGGGATATTGTCAAAGATGAGGTCCGCCCTTTTGTAGGTGGAGAAGCGCCGGGCAAAGCCGATGGTAAAGACGCCCGGTTCCAGGTTTCCGCCTTCCGGCAGGTAGGACAGGTAGTTGGGCGGATCGATCCAGGTTTCCTGCATCTGCTTGCGATGTTCCATGAACATGGTGTTGATATACCGGACCAGGCGCCGGTTGTCATCCTGCCAGGCGCGGGTCAGGTTGTCGCGAAACGTTGGGCTGGCCGCCAGGCCGGCCCGGGCGAAACAGCCGGGATCGCTACGCCAGTCGCTCAGTTTCTCGTGGGCGTCAAATACCCGGGCCCGGTTGTCGCTGATCCAGGTCAGGTGATGAACTCCGTTGGTGATGGCGCTGATCTTGTCGGCAAACTTCGGAAATTGCCGGCGGGTGACGTCGCGGTGCAGACGGCTGACACTGTTGACGGCCCGATTGACCCGCATGGCCAGGGCGGTGAAATTGTATTCGTTCGGGCTCTCCGCATCGTGGGCCAGCAGGTTCAGGATCCGGCGGCAGTCTTTCTGGGTGATTCTTCCGTAAAGGTCCCGGTCAAACCGGTCATGCCCGGCCTTGACCGGGGTATGAATGGTATAGACGATGCGCTTGGCCACCTTTTGTTCAGCGGCCAGGATATCCTCATCGGTCAAGACGTCCCGGTAGTTCGGGCCGAGCTTGTTTTCGAGTTCATGGAGAATGAGACTGATGGTGACCGCTACCCCGTGCTGTTCGTTGAGATGAAGGGTGCGGGCTGTGAGTCCCAGCCGTTGCATCAACGGCAGGACCCCGGCCCCCAGCAGTCGCCGCTGGTAGGCCTTGATGATTGTTGATTTCGCCTTGTACAACTGTCCGGCGGCGTCCAGGATCCATGACGGCGATGACGGGAGGCTGTAATCAAGCAGGAACTCCGGGATAAAGTAATCGAGATTCTCGTTCACCTCCATTTTCATCCAGACCTGCGCCTTGATATTGGTGGTATCGTCGTCTTCGTTGAAAAAGGGGACGTCGATTTCCAGCGGCTGCTGCGGGTCGTCCGGGTCGTGCAATTGAAAAAGGGTCGGGGTTTTCTCGGGGTCCCAGTTAGTCACCTGGTCGATCTGGCCGACCTTGGAATCGACGATCTGGGAAAAATAGCCCTCGCGGTATAAAAGGCTCACGGCCGCCACCGGAATTTTGTTGTCGGCAAAGCTTTTCAAGGTGTCACCGGCCAGGACGCCGAGGCCGCCGCTGTAGTTCGGAATTTTACGGGGGCCGTTCAGGTAGATATCAATAAAATGGGCAACCCGGTCATCAGCGGTATCGTTTTCGAGATCGTGTTTGAGCAGAAAATCCTTGACCGGGTGAAAAACGTCAGGATCGGCTCCGATTTCCATGGAGATGTAAACCACGGAGTTGCCCTGCGGTTCGCTTAATCTACGCCAGACATCATCAAGTATTTTTTGCGGAACCCCGAAATACGTACCGAATGAGTTTATGCAAAGCAGGTCACTTGTTGATTTGATTTCAGGGTATTTTTTTGTGGTCACAGGAGAGAAAAAATTTGTTTGTTCGGGTTAAATAACGATGCAAATCACCGATTGAAACAGTAAGCTTAGAGCCCCGGGAATGGTTTTGCAAGTGAATTTGTCAGTCGGGAAAAAAATGTTGATTTTTTACTGATTTTACTATTATAATCGCTCAAAATTTAAAATCTAATCAATATGTTTAATCAGTGTCCGTCAGGAAACGAATTTCTTTGTTCGAGATCAAGGTGTGTGAAGGAAATAACTGTAGGCATATGTCTGATATTCCGAGAATTATTTTTTTAGCATAACAAGATAAGCGAGCCCGTGAGACTGCGGGAGAGTGGACAAAAAAATCGTTGCCATCCGGATACTGGTTAAGGAGGGTGCGATGCGAAAACAGCGATCGTTTTGTTTGGCCGTACTCATGATGCTGATTCTGGGCCTGATGGTCACGGGATGCGCCAAGAAGACGCCCGTGACCCAGGAGGCGGCGGTATCTGCTGCGAATTCCGGAGCCATGGGACCTGCCGAGTCATTGGACAGCGGGGCATCGACTGACGACAACATTATGGAAGGACGGACTTCAGGTCCGATGTTGCCGGTTTATTTTGATTTTGATTCCGCTCTTATTCGTGCCGACCAGGTTAAGCGTATTGAAACGAATGCCGATTTTCTGAAAAAGAATCCTGAAACAAAGATCAGGATTGAAGGAAACTGCGACCCGCGCGGCACCAGGGACTACAACCTGGCCCTCGGTGAACGGCGGGCACTGAGCGCCAGGGAATACCTGCTCAACCTCGGCGTTGACGGTTCCCGTATGTCCACGGTCAGCTGGGGAGCGGAAAAGCTTCTTCTCTATGGACATGACGAGTTGTCCTGGGCGCAGAATCGGCGGGATGATTTTGTTATTGTCAAATAGAAGAGTTGTGGTAGTGGTGTAAATTTCGGGAGAGGGCCTGTGTCCTCTCCTTTTTTTGTTCCAATGATTGAATTACGGTTTTTTTCACTTTGCCCTGTAATTGAAGAAAGGAGAATATTATGAACTTATTGAAGAAACTCGAAGGTGTCGTTTTAGCGGTTGTTGTGCTGACTGCCTTTTCGCTGTCCAGCGGCGTTGCCCGGGCCGGGAATATATCCGTGGCCGTTCTGAACATGCAGCAGGTGGTTCTGGGCTCCGATGCCGGCATCGCCGGGCGCAAGATCATGGAGAAGAAAGCCCGGGAGCTGCGGGCGACTTTCAGGGCCGATGGCGAGGCCCTGGCGGCCCTGCAAAAGGAGATCCAGAAAAAAAGTTCGGTCTGGAGCGAGGAGAAAAAGCAGGAAAAGGCCCTTGAATTTCAGAAGAAGCGCCGCGACCTGCAGCTCAAGCAGGATGATGCCAAGCTCGAGATGAAGAGCCTGCAGGATAAGCAGTTGGCCCCCATCCTGAAGGAACTGAAACCGGTGGTCGCCGAGGTTGCCAAGAAGAAGGGCTATACTCTTATTCTGCCGAAATCCAGTGTCGTCTACGCGGCTGAAAGTATTGATATTTCAGAAGAGGTCACCAAGGCGCTCAACGCCAGGATGAAAAATATCCTGAACAAATAGGGAGACGCGGGACCGGCCGGGCCGGTCCCGCTGTCACCGCATGAGGCCGGAAGAGACTCCTACGTTACGGAGTCTTTGCTCGTAGTTGCTTGAATCCGCTTGATTTCTTAAAATACACGCCCAGGTCCAATTGCGGCCGCTGCGGTCATCCGACCTGCCTGGCCTTTGCCGTGGCCGTAACCCGGGGCGGGGCTTCGCCGGAGCTCTGTCCTTTTGTTGATCCGGCCGGCCTGCAGGCCGCAGGGAATGGCCCGGCGGCGGCACCCGGCCGGGACGAGCGGGACTCGGACCTGGCCGCCCGGCTCAAGTCAAAGATCCTTCATAAGGACCTGCGGGCAGTCGCGGCGCGGGTCGGCGCCGACTGGCTGCCGGAAGAGCCCGGGCTGCTCCGCTTTCGTTACCTGGACCGCCGGGTGGAACTCGGCAAGGACGAGCTCCGCCTGGACGGCAGGGAACCGACCGACCCCAGGGACCGGATTCTTCTCTATAACTATGTGTCGTGCGAAGGGGGCCGGGTTCCGGCCGGCGACTGGATCGGCATGGAGAGTCTGCCCAATTCCCTTTCCAAGGTGCGGACCCTGGCGACCTATTGCGAATTGCGGCTGGCCGTCCGTTTCCGCGGCCGTTCCCGGCGTCTTGCCGAGTTGTGCCGGCGTCTCGGCGCCGAACCCGTAGCCGGGGACCGGACGGCCACGGTCGGCGTCGTGGTCCCCGTGTTACCGTATGTACCCCACTGTCTCCTGTTCTGGGATGAAGAGCCGGAAGATGGTTTCGAGGCCCGGGTCAAGATCCTTTTTGACCGGCATGTCATGGATTTTCTGGATATTGAATCACTTGTTTTCTCCGCCGAGCGTTTGGCGGATCGATTGGCGGAGCTTGATTTGTAACAATGGTGAATCAACTGAAACAGGCGGTAAGCCGCTTCGGAGAGGTGCGCATCCTGGTGATCGGCGACATCATTGTCGACCAGTTCATCTGGGGCACGGTTTCCCGTATTTCTCCTGAAGCGCCGGTCCCGGTGGTCAACGTGACCCGCGAGGACCTGCTTCTCGGCGGCAGTGCCAACGTGGTAAAAAATATTTATTCTCTCGGCGGCCGCGGGTCGTTGTGCGGCGTAATCGGCTCCGACACCATGGGGCTTAAGCTCGTGGACCTGATGGCGTCCTTGTCCGCCCCGGTTGACGGCTTGATTCGCGGCATGAGACCGACAACGGTCAAAAGCCGGGTGGTGGCCCAGGGGCAGCAGGTGGTTCGTTTCGACCGGGAAGAGACCGGGATGCCGTCAAAAGAATCGCTGGCGGCCATGGTCGATTACCTGGAGCGGCATCTGGGTGATTTTGACGCGGTGATTGTCTCGGACTATTCAAAGGGCATCGTCAATGAACCGCTGATGATCCGCCTTCATCAGTTGCGTCATGACCTGATGGCTGAGCAGGGCCGCAAGCTGCCGCTAATCGTCGATCCGAAACCGGCCAATCTCCATCGTTTTGTCGGCGCCACCGTGATTACCCCCAACCACCTCGAGGCCACCATGATGAGCGGCCTGCGAATCAACAATGACCAGGAGCTGCTGGCGGCGGCCCGCCATATCAGGGACGAGATTGATTGCGGGGCCGTGTTGATTACCCGGGGCGAGTCGGGCATGGCGTTGCTCCAGGGCGATGACGACCTGGTTTCCATTCCGACCATGGCCAAGGAAGTGTACGATGTGACCGGCGCCGGTGATACCGTGGTCGCCACCCTGGCCCTGGGCCTGGCCGTCGGTTGTTCCATGGCCGATGCCGCGGTGTTGGCCAATCATGCCGCCGGAATCGTGGTGGGCAAAGTGGGCACGGCCTCGGTCTCTGCCCGGGAATTATGCGCGGCCCTGGATGCCGAGCACCAGGAAGGAGGTTGATTAGATGCGGCCACGAAGCATGACCGGATTCGGACGCGGCGAGGCCGCTTTTGAGGGTCGGACCTGGATAGCGGAGGTGCGGACGGTCAACCATCGTTTTCTTGATCTGCGCATCATTCTGCCCCGGCCCTATGCCGCGCTGGAAGACCGGGTCCGGAGTGCGGCCGCTTCGCACCATGACCGGGGCCGGGTTGAAATCAGCCTGCAGCTGCAGGGCGAGGAGGCGGGCGGCCCGCTCCTGGCTGTGAACACGGATCTGGCCCGGCAGTATCATCGTTGCCTGCAACAGTTAAACGACGAATTAGCCCTGGACGACAAGGTGCGCCTGGCCGATATGCTGACCCTGCGGGATCTCGTCAGCCAGCAGGAGCAGGATCTGGACCTGGACCTGGATCGGGAGTGGCACGAAATCAGCGCGGCCCTTGACCGGGCTTTCGAGGAATGCCGCCGGATGCGGGAGCAGGAAGGCCGGCTCCTGAAAGAGGATCTCGCCAAGCGCCTGGCCGGCTTTGCCGCAACCGTGGGCGCCATTGAACAGCAGCTGCCGGAGATTCTGCAACAGCGTCAGGGTGAGTTGAAAAGCCGGATCACCAGGCTGCTCGACGGCGTAGACCTCGATCCTATGCGCCTGGCCCAGGAAACGGCGATCATTGCAGACAAGTGCGATGTGACCGAGGAACTGGTCCGCCTGCGCAGCCATATTTCACAGTTTACCGGTTTCCTGGACAGTGACGAACCCGTGGGCCGGCGGCTTGATTTTTTGTTGCAGGAATTTTTAAGAGAGGTCAATACGCTGGCCTCCAAGATCAGCAATGCCGGGGTTGCCTATCTGAATGTGGAGATGAAAAACGAGATCGAGAAGCTGCGCGAACAGGTGCAGAATTTAGAGTAGGGTCCGGCCGGAAAAGAGGATTGTCAATGGATAACAAGCTCATCAATGTCGGGTTTGGCAATGCGGTCAAGATCAATCGTATCCTGGCCGTCGTCAATCCGGGGTCATCGCCCATCAGGAAGCTGAAGGAGGACGCCCGCAAGGAAAAGAGACTGATCGATGTTACCGAAGGACGCCGCACCCGGGCCATCGTCATCCTCGATACCGGTCACCTGATCCTCTCGTCGGTCCAGCCTGAAACCATCAGCCAACGGTTTGCGGCCCTGGCGGAGGAACAGAACAATCCCTGCCGGATCATTGAGCGGATCTCACGGGAGGGCCAGGGTGAGTAGCGGGATTCTCCTGGTCCTGTCCGCGCCGTCGGGCGGCGGTAAGACCACGATTCTGAAAAAGGTGATGGCCGGCTTGCCCGGCCTGGTCTTTTCGGTCTCGCACACCACGAGGCAACCGCGGCCCGGTGAGGAAGACGGCCGTGACTATTATTTTGTCAGCCGCCGGGAATTCGAAAGTATCCGTGACCGGCAGCCTTCGGGTTTTCTCGAATGGGCCGAGGTCCACGGTAATCTGTACGGGACCAGCCGGGCGGCGGTGGAACAGCGTCTCGGCGCCGGCCGGGACGTGGTCCTGGATATCGATGTGCAGGGGGCCGCGCAGATCCGGAAAAGCGCAGACCCGGTTGCCGTTTTTATCGCCCCGCCGTCACTGGCGGAACTGGAGGCCCGGCTCCGCGGCCGGGGCACTGAAGACGAGCAGACCCTGGCCCTGCGTCTTGAAAACGCGAAACAGGAGTTGGCGGCCATGGACCGCTATGATTACCTGATTGTCAACGACCGTTTGGCCGAGGCGGTGGAAAGCCTGCGCTCGATCATCATCGCCGAACGTTGCCGCCGGCGGCGGACCGTGGACGGAGTCCCGGTGCGGGTCGATTTTTGAGAGCCGGTCGGCGCGGGACAGACGGTTCCCCCGGCGCGACTGCCGGGGAGCGGCCGGACAGCCCGGATATGATCTGGGGCGTGAATACGGTCATGGAGGCGCTTGTCCACGACCCCCGCAGGGTGAGCGAGGTACGGATCCTGCGCGGCAAGGCCGGGCCGAAATTCCAGGAGATTATCGACCTGGCCCGGACACAAAACGTGCGGTTACGGTTTGTTGAAGCCAGTCGCCTTGGCGTCCCCGCCCAGACCAGGCACCAGGGGGTGGCGGCCCGGCGGATTGCGGTCCGGCCCCTCGGCCTGGATGAATTGCTGGAGCTGGTGGGGCGGGGAGAGGGGCGGCCGCCGGCCAGGATCCTGGTCCTGGATTCCATTCAGGACCCCCGTAATCTCGGGGCGATTTTCCGTTCGGCCCTGGCTGCCGGTTTTCCCGCCGTTATCCTAACCAGGGAGCGCAGTGCTCCGCTGTCCGGGACCGTAGCCGCAACCTCGGCCGGCGCCCTGGCCCGGCTGCAGATCTGCCAGGTGGTCAATCTTACCGAGACGCTGAAGATTTTGCAGAAAAAAGGGTTCTGGGTCTTCGGTTCCGTGGCCGACCGGACGGCGGCCTCAATCTATACCACTGATTTTTCCGGGCCGCTCTGCCTGGTGATCGGCGGGGAAGGCAAGGGCATCCGGCCCCTGGTCCGCAAGCAGTGCGACCAGCTGGTGACCATCCCTATGGCCGGCGATTTTGATTCACTCAACGCCGCGGTCGCCGCCGCCGTGATCATGTTCGAGATTGTCCGTCAGCAGGGCCGTTGAAGCAAAGTGCGTCGGTTGGCGCCTGCCAGAACGGTCGTCCGGCCCGCCGCCGTTTTTTATTTTTTCCCGGCCAGTTTGTCCCGCAGCAGATCGCCCAGGGTGCCGAGGGTCTTCGGTGCGCTTGCCGCCGGGGGCCGGCTCGGCCGTTCATCTTTTTCCCGGTCTGCCGCCGCCGCATCTTCAGGGGCCAGGGAGATCCGTTTTTTGTCCGCCTCGACGCTGTCGATCCGGACCGTTATGTCCCGGCCGACCTCCAGGACCTCGCGGGGATGATTGATCCGGCGTCCGGCGCCGAGCTTCGAGATATGCAGCAGGCCGTCAACCCCCGGTTCCAGGGTAATAAAGGCGCCAAAGGCGGCAAGCCGCGATACCCGGCCCTGGTGGATCGATCCTTCGGGATATTTCTTGACCGCGCTGTCCCACGGGCTCTCGGTGGTTTCCCTGAGACTCAGCGAGATGCGGTCATTGTCCCAGTCCAGTTTCCTGATCATCACCTCGACCTGCTGGCCCCGGCTCAAAATATCCTCCACCCGGTCAACCTGGCCCCAGGCAAGTTCGGAGATGGGGATCAGACCGTCAACGCCGCCGATATCGACAAAGGCGCCGAAATCACGGATCGAGGTGACCGTACCGCTGATTCGTGCCCCTTCTTCCAGGGTTTCCCGCAGCATTGCCCGCTGTCGTTCGCGTTCTTCTTCCAGCAGGGCGCGGGCGGACAGGATGATGTTGCGGCCATTTCCCGTAAATTCGATGATCTTGAACTGATAGTTTTTGTCCAGATGGTCGGCGGGATCTTCCACCCGGCGAATATCCATCTGCGAGTAGGGGCAGAACCCCCGTTGCCCGGCCACGACGACCTCGAAGCCGCCCTTGATCTCCGAGACGACCCGGCCTTCGACCGGGATGCCGGAACGAAAGGCCTCTTCAAGCTCCAGCAGGGAGGCATGGCTTGAGCCGACACTGGTGGTGAAGACCATCTCGCCGCCGCGAACGGCCAGGAGATAAACCCGGACGGCGTCACCGGGTTTGAGCTCGATCCGGCCGTCCGGGTTTCTCACTTCCGCCGCGGCCAGGACCCCCTCGCTTTTGCCGCCGACATCGAGGAAGATGTTTTCGCCGCTGATATCGGCCACTTTGGCATTGATGCGGTCGCCGGGCTTCAGGTTGCGGCTGGAGACGTTTTTTACCTGGAAAAGATCTGCAAATCGTTCTTCGCTCATGGGTCGGCCTTGTCGGGAGATGAATGGTTGGTGGCGGTCCGGCAATCGGAAATGACTGCCCGTTGCCGTTTACCTGAATCCGTGAGCGCCTGATAACGGCGTAGCTGCTCCGTTCTCGAATGCTCATGGATTCAGAGTTTATTTATCCGGTTGTGAAACGGTTTTTGGGTCCTCTCGTCGTCCTCTAGGCCTTCGTTTGTCTGACGGCCAGGGCGAGACAGCCGTCCTGGTCGCGGAACAACAGGCGCTTCTGCTCAAGTCCCGCAAGAAAGGCGGAGAGTTTTTCCTCTGTAATCGAGTTGAAAGTATGGAGCAACTCTTTTATGGCGATTGGTTGGTCACAGGCAAGATATATCTTCCTGGACAGGCCGCGCAGACGATGTTGCAGGGCCGGCCGGCCGGGACGTTCCTGGCGGATGATAATGAAGTCGCCGCCGTCGCGATATGAGAGCGGCGGCCGCCAGGCGTTTTCTCTTCTCTGGTGGAACTCGGCCCAGGCCTGCATTTTTTTCCTGACCGGCCGCCAGAGCCGTTCCTGGTATTTGCGGTCGCCCCGGCCGTATTTGATCAGCATGACCAGCCGCGACAGCACGGCTGCCGGGTATAACTTGCGGTTGTACGGATGCTGGAGAATCGCCTCGACACCGTAGTCCCGGGGGCGGCCCCAGACCGGGCAGCCGTGACCCAGGAAAAAACCGGCGGCCTGCAGCGGCGGGAACGGCAGGACAAAGTCCAGTACCCGCATGGTCTCGTCGACCTGTTCCTGCGTGCTGCCGGGAAATTCCAGGATCAGGTTGCCCTCGAGCTTGATGCCGGCCGCGGCCGCAAATTTCATGGCGGCGATATTGTCCAGGGCCCGGGTCCCTTTATTGAGCCGTTGCAGCAAGGGGTTGGAAAAGGATTCGATGCCGATCTGGACGGTATGCAGGCCGCCTTTTTGATAGAGTACATAGGTCTGCCGGTTTTTCAAGACCCTGATTTCTCCGAAAAAACGGAGGTCGTGGCCGTCTTCTTGCAGAGCGCTGAAAAAACGGTCGGCCTCCCGGGGCGGCAGGACGTTGTCCGTGAAGGTGAAATCGAGACAGTGATAACGGTTTTGCAGGTAGCGCAATTCCCGCAGCATCCGCTCGCTTTTTTTGCAGCGATAGCCGCACCATTGCAGATTCAGGTTGCAGAAGGCGCACTTGTTCCACCAGCAGCCCCGGGAAAATTCAAGCGGCAGGGTTGGGAAAACCGGCAGGCCGGTCTGTTGCAGTTCCGCAAAGTAATCGTCAAAGTCAGGCAGGGGCAGGGTGTTCAGGTCGGGAATTTCATTGTTGTCCGGATACTCTTTCACGTCTTTGCCGGCCGCCGGCTCTCCGTTTTTGCGCTGCAGGACATTGGGGCCGGGATGCGGCTTGTCGCCGGCCAGGTAGCGGCAGAGGTTGTGCAGGGGCCGTTCTCCTTCGCCGGTGATGATAAAATCAATGTCCGGGAAGACCTTGAGCAGGGAAGCGCCGATGGCCGGGGCGCAGGTCGAGCCGCCCAGCAGGATGGGCAGCCGGGGATAGCGTTTTTTCAGCCGCCCGGCGGCAAGGATGCTGCCGGGGAGCTGGCTGAAACAGATGGAGAAGCCAACCAGGGAGCAGGTGCTGAAATCCTGCCGTTCCAGCCAGTCGTCAAGCTGGGAGTCGAGTTGGGCGGCGATGAGGTCAAAGTCGGGGAGAGAACGGACGATTTTTCGCCCCAGCGTCTGCCGGAAGACCGCCCCGGCCTGGTCGCGTCGTTCCGGAAAGAGGAGACTGCTGTACAATGCCTCGCCGGCCCAGTTGTTTTCCGAGATGAGTTGATAGGTTCTCTGGCCGATCCGTTGTGCCGCCTCAAGGTAGGGGTGGCGGGTCTCCACGGTGATATCCCCGCTTTGCCCGCGGAGATAGGCCTGCAACACACTCAGCTGGATGGAGGGACGGTTGAAGATGGCCCAGGGCATGGAGACGAGAACAACGCGCATACCGTCACCGGGAAATCATCTCCGTGCCCGGCGGGGGGGTGAAAAAAAGGAGGTCGCGGAGTTTGGCCGGGTCGCCGGTCGGCAGGCTGTTGAGCCTGATATTGGTAAAGGTCAGTTCGGTCACCGAACCAAAAGGGTCTTCAATGACCAGGTGGTGAATAATATTTTTTTGATCAAACCACAACTGCACGGCCTTGATCTGGTTGTGCGGCCGTTTCGGCACCAACCTGATGGCCTGCAGCTTGTCCGCGGCCCCGTAGACAAAACGGGGGTCCGGGGGCCGGACTGCAAAGTTGTCCAGCAGGTTGCCGGTCCCGGCGAAAAAAGTATAGGTAATGTCCGCATCCATCTTGTCGGCCGGGACCTTGATCATCTGCCGGTCTTTTGCCGTGTAGATGGACAGGGTCTTGCCGTCGCTCATGATAACCTGCCGGTCGGGGGCGGTGTAGTTCCAGCGCATGACGCTGTGGGTTATGGCCTGGGGGCCACCGCTCGTTTTGTTATGGAGGTTTTGTGGTCGAAAAAAGACGGCATTGCCTCTCCCCTGTCGTTCCCGGCCCCCGGTCCGGGTCACCTGGCTGAAGTCAAAGCTCAGGCTGACGAGCCGGCGGTACAGGTTCTGCAGGCCGGCGGCCTGCCGGACTAATGATTCCCCGGCGTTTGCGTTGTTCTGCGGCAGTAATGGCAGCAGGATCATACCGGTTGCCAGGAACAGCACGCCGAGGGAAAGAGCTGATAACTTTTTTATTTTATCCATGACAGGTCTTATACTCTGTTTTGCCGGGAACCGGAACAATGAAGGCGATGCCGGGAACCGGAGGCAGGAGTTGAGCGGGTTGCCGCCGAGACGTCGGGTTTCGCTTATTCCTTGTTTTTTTAGGACCGGTAAGTTGGAAATATCACCAGGCAGGGCGAAAACCGACAAACCGGCTATGGTATTTTTACTTTTTCAAGCAGGATTTCGCGGCCGAAAATTTTCGCGGCCAACTGCCGGACCGGTTCCGTGCAGTCGGAAACAAAAAAACGGCTTGCCGTCCGGTTATCCTGTAGACTTTCCCGTAACTCAGGATTGTGGTGCAGGTATTCCCGCACATGGAGGGCCGCCTCGATCGAGGAATCGATCAGGTTGACCCGGCGGCCGATCCGCGGGCCGATCAGGTGTTTCAGGAGCGGATAATGGGTGCAGCCGAGGACCAGGGTGTCGATTTTTTCGCACCGCAGCGGGTGCAGGTATCGGCGCAGGATCATCTTGGTTTCCCGCCGGGACAGCCAGCCTTCCTCAACCAGCGGCACCAGCATGGGGCAGGAGCGGCTGAATATTTTGGCGCCGGGCAGCAGCGCCTGGATGCGCTGTTCGTATATGCCGCTCTTGACGGTGGCCCTGGTGCCGATGACGCCGATGCGGCCGCTTTTGCTGATTGTTGCGGCTTTCCGCGTTGCCGGGCCGATCACGTCCAGGACCGGTACGTCGTAATGAAGCCGCAGGGCGGCCGAAGCCGTGCTGGCCGCGCTGTTGCAGGCAACAACGATCAGCCCGGCCCCCCGGTCAAGCAGAAAGTCGGTGTTGTTTCTGGAATAACCGATAATGGTTTCAGGACTTTTGGAACCATAGGGGGTTCGGGCAATATCGCCGAAATAGATGAGCGGGTAGCCCGGGCAAAACTGCTCGATTGCCCGGGCTACCGTCATGCCGCCGACACCGGAATCAAAGATGCCGATCATGTAGCTGAATCCGTGACGGCTTGAGGTGATACTCCATGTAATACGTGGAGTTTATTGCATTGTTGTCAAATAAACGCATTTCCAGGTCTTCACCGCGCCGCCCTGCGGTCCGCCCGATAACGGCGCATCTGCTGAGTTGGCAACCAGTTGATATCACACCAGGATAATCAACATGTCGCCGCCTTGCATCTGCACCGTTCTCGAACACTCACGGCTTCAGGATGTATTTTGCGGTCGGTTGGAAAAATTAAGAAAAAAGCCGGCTCCGGTTTATTTTTTCTTTTTGGTGCGGGCGGCGATGGCCTTTTTCAGGTTTTCCGGCAGGCCGCGTTTTTTCCCTGACCGGGAACGTTTCTCGGAAAGCGCCTTGGCGCAGAGCGGCTGCCGCATGGAAAAGCCGTATTTCTTCCGGTATTCTCTCGGCGTCAGGCCGTGACTGCTCAGGTGTTTGGGGGAAAGCATCTTGAAGCTCTGGCCGCATTCAAGACAGATAACCTTGTTTTTTTGAATGGACCGCTCGGGCGCCATGGTCTGCTCGGTTCCGGACAGTTCCAGGGGCTGACCTGCCGCTTCCGCGTCCTGCAGGCACTTGAGTGTCTGAAAGGTTTCATTGAGGGCGCCTTTGATCTCGTCACTGGACATCTCTTTGGTGCCGATCTGTGACTGGACGATTTCCGCTGTCATTTCAACAAGTGATTTGCTCATGTTTTTCTCCTGTAGTTAGGGGATTGTTGTCGGAATTAATATTAAAAAATAAAAATTTTAATGTGGCTCTGAATGAAACTCAGCTTGATAGATCATTGTCGGTGTTTGTCACTGCATCCCTCTTTTTCGTGGATGACATCGGCAAGATCGTTACGTCACTCCCGCGTAGGTGGGAGTCCGGTGTTTTTTTGGCTGAGTTTTGTATAGAGCCACATTTTTTATGATAATGGCTGAACATATTAAATGAGTAAAAAAAAGATTGCAAACATTTTATTCATATAATTTGTTTTTTGTTGCTTCCTGTACCCGGATTCTTTTTAAAGATCGGTTTGGCTGGAGAATATTTTTTCTTTTGCTGTTATGCAGTGATTTGTTCCTTATTGCTCTGTCTGCTGTTATGTCCTGTCGCTTCTTGCCCTGCTGCGATGAAGCGGCTTCCTGCTTTTTAAGAAAACCTCTTGTTTAAAGGGGAATCGTTTGTAAAACGATGGTTGACAGGGGCGGGGGGCGGGATTAAAATAAAGGATTGAGGATTTCTGTAATGGGATGTTCGTTTAATTGCTCAATTTTTTATTATTTTTTTGACGAGAGGTGTTCTCGTGCCGATTTATGAATACGAATGCGCGGCTTGCGACAAGGTGTTTGAAGTACAGCAACATATGACCGATAATCCGCTGGAAAACTGCCCTGACTGCGGCGGCTCCGTGCGGAAGCTGGTCTCGATGAGTTCCTTTCAGCTCAAGGGAAGGGGCTGGTATGCCGATGGGTATTGCGGTCAGTCCAACGGCAAGGGGACGGACGGCGGTCAGTCCGGCGCCAAGGGTAAAAACGGCAAGGCGGCGGCCAAGAAAGAGGACGGGGCGTCGTCCCCGCCGTGCAAGACCGCTGGCGACAGCTGCAAGGGCTGCCCGGCTGCGGCCTGAAATATTTTTTAATCTTCGATTACGGAGGGAGGCACCCTGATTCACCCCGCTACGGCCTGGTAATAAGGGCCATGGCGTCGCCGTAGCTGAAAAAACGGTAGCCGAGATCAATGGCCTCCCGGTAACAGTGCATGATTCTTTCCCGTCCGGCCAGGGCCGAGACCAGAAAGAGCAGTGATGACCGGGGCAGGTGGAAGTTGGTGATCAGGTTGTCCACGACCCGGAATTGAAACCCGGGATAGATATACAAACCGCATAATCCCCGGCATGCCCGGACCCGGCCGGATTCGGCTGCCGCAAATTCGAGGGTCCGCACGGTCGTCGTGCCTACGGCCCAGATGCGGCGGCCTGATTCTTTAGTCTGGTTGACCATCTGCGCCGTCTCTGCCGGCACTTCAATGTATTCTTCATGAATCCGGTGTTCCCGGATATCTTCCGTCCGCACCGGCGCAAAGGTGCCGTAACCCACATGCAGGGTGACGGCGGCGATGTTGATCCCCCGGTGCCGGATGTCTTTCAGCAGGGCGGCGGAAAAGTGGAGGCCGGCGGTCGGGGCGGCCACCGACCCGGTCTGCGCCGCATACTTGGTCTGATACCTGCGGGCGTCTTCGGCAGTGTCGCCCCCGGGCCGCCGGATATAGGGCGGCAGCGGTATCCGGCCGTATCGGCCCAGCAGGTCGGCCGGAGTTTTTCCCTCTGCCGCCAGAAAGTGCAAAAGGATTCTGGCCTTGCCGCCATCAAGGAGTTCCAGGACCGTGGCCCGCAGGTCTTTTCCGAAGAAGATGGAGCTGCCCGGTTTGGGTCGTTTGGAACTCTTGATCAGGGCGAGGACCGCCGCGCTTTGCCATCCTGCCGCGTCCGGGTCCGGCCGTATCGGCGCCGGATAGTGGAGCAGCAGGACCTCCGCCTTGCCGCCGGTTGCCTTCCGGCCCGGCAGGCGGGCCGGAAAGACCCTGGTGTCATTGACCACCAGCAGGTCGCCCGGTCGCAGGTAGTCCGTGATGTCTGAGAATCGTTTGTGGGTGACGGTCTCGTTTTCGCAGTCGAGAACGGCCAGCCGTGATTGATCGCGGCGGGCGGCCGGATGCTGGGCAATATTCTCCGGCGGCAGGTCGTAGTTGTAGGCGGCAAGGTCAAAAGAGTTCGGCATGGATTACTTGGTCGTTGCGGCGTGGAGGTTGTCGTTCATCACCTTGATAACGTTGAAATTCCGGTGATCTGTTGGTATCGGCGAGTTTTTTCGCCTTGCCCTGCAAGGGATTCTTTTGCTACACTAGCTATGCAGCATGATTATTCCAAGGTGGGCGCTGCCCACAAGCCAAATCAACTTCCAGCGTATCT
>VAPL010220443.1_pt1 | contig 20299 bp, 17 predicted proteins | sample 3395061 | NCBI WGS metagenome assembly VAPL01 (sample SAMN08290444, study PRJNA428436) | hydrothermal vent metagenome | isolation source: Deep-sea hydrothermal vent chimney 2 | place: Pacific Ocean: Juan De Fuca Ridge | depth 2182 m m | reverse complement strand
GCTACACCTCGGCACCCGAATCCACCACTACCGTTGCTCCCTTCCGGGCCTGGCGGGGTTTGCGGTTTATCGTCGCGAGGGAACCCATACAAACTACCATAGATTGGCTGAATAAAATCTCTGTACAACCGTTTAATTTTCGGCCGCAAGGATAACACAAAGCAGATGTAGCTGACTAATCTTTAATCTGAGGAATTGCCTCTTAGCTAAAGTGTTTTAATCTTTTTCAACAAATCTTTGGTATCAAAGGGTTTGGCTAAAATGGCATTCACAAAATTACTTTTACCGCTAAACTCCCTTTCATCATAACCAGTCATTAATATTGCAGGCAAATCATCTCTAATTTTTGCCACTAGCTCAATAAGCTCCAGACCACTGAGTTTTGGCATACTTTGATCGGTAATTAACAAATCAAACCGATCCGGACGTTCAGAAATCATTCGCAGAGCTTGCTTACTGTCACATTCCTTTGTGACATTATATCCATTAAGCTTTAAAATTTCAGAGAGAAAATTTACAACCGATTCATCATCATCAACAACAAGAATATTCATACTATCAGAATATATTGGTTCTGAAATTTCGGCAATTTTCCTGGCTGACCCCGTATTGTCTTCCTGACGACTTTCCATAAAAGGAAACAATAATCTAAATTCGCTACACTTCGATGGCGTCGATTCAACCAAAACATGGGCATCCATATCATGCAACATGCCATGCAATGCCGATAAACCCATACCGGTACGACCTTCATGCTGAAGAGTTGTAAAAAACGGCATAAAAATATTATCTAGATTTTCCCGACTAATACCTTTGCCATTATCTTGAACAGAGATTTCTATATATTTTCCTGAAAACGTATTATGGCAAGAGCTACAAATATGCTCTGCTAGAGAAACCTCTTTAGCCTTTATTGTAATCTCGCCATTACCATCCATAGAATCACTTGCGTTAATCACAAGCGTTATAATCATTTGGTGCAATCGAACAGAGTCTAAACTAACAAGAGGAAGATTATCGACATTAGTCACAAAATTGATCCCTGCAGGTAAAGTCGAGAGCAAAAACTTTACCGCTTGCTTAATCACAACGTCTACATCGGTTGGCCGAGGATCGCTTGTTTCTTCAACACTAAAAGCCATCATTTGCTTAACCAGATCTCGAGCCATTTTACCCGCAGTAATAATCTCGTTTAGTGAATCTTCCAGATCATCGTTATTATATTGTTTAACATCATCCAGTGCTAAATCAGCAAAACCCAGAATACTTGCTAGTTTATTATTAAAATTATGTGCAATCCCTGCGGTTAATTGACTAATACTATCAAGCCGACTCGATAAATTGACTTTTTTCTGAATCTCATACTGTTGGGTAATGTTGCGTTTAATCGCTATAAAGTGTGTAAGCTTGCCTTGAGTATTTTTTACCGGCGTAATACTCTGCTCTTCAAGATAAAGCTCGCCCGCCTTCGTTAAATTCCACAATTCACCTGTCCATATTTTACCTGCTAAAATAGTATCCCAAAGACTTTTATAAAAAGCTTGTGATTGCTTACCCGATTTTAAAATACTATGGTTTTTGTTTAAAACTTCACTTTGGCTATAGCCGGTAAGGTTTTCATAAGCCGGGTTAATCCATTTTATTATTCCAGCCGTATCAGTAATAACAATACCATCGGCTGTTGCATGAAGAGCAAGTTTAAAAAGTTCAGATAAATCATCTAAATTGAATTGATTAATACTGCCTTTTTGTTGCTTGCTCTCCTGGTTACTCACTCGTTACTCCCTAAAGTAGCTTCTGCTATATTTTTCAATTCAGAATTATCGAATGGTTTACTCAAAATATTTTCAGCACCAACTAGTTTTGCAATTTCAAGATAATTAAACCGACCTGTTATGCCATCCCCACCGGAGATAGCAATAATAGGCAGGGCTTTATTTTTCTTTTTTACTTCCATTATTAAATCAATGCTGTTTTTTTCAGCCATAATAATATCCGTAATTATCAGGTCTAATGTCTCACGCTGAAATATTTGTAATGCTTCAATGCCATTATCTGCTTCAAACAATTCATAGCATGGCTCGTTGATGACACGCTTTATAATTTTCCGGACGGATGGCTCATCATCAACAACAAGTATTCGCTTTTTCACTATGCTATCACCCTTCAGAAAAACTCAATTTCACCGTTATTCATATTTACTTGCTCAACAGGATTTCTCAAACAACCCACTTGTGACTTTTCACTGGCAATAATAGCCTGTAAATATTCAATATGACGCTGAATTTTAATATGCCTGTCTTTATTGCTAATACTTTTAAAATCGTTACGAATTACAATAGAAGCGACTGAATAATTCTGCAGGACTGAAATTCTTTTATTGATATGTTCAAGCAGCTGATTTGTCATATCTTCAAACTGCATAGAACGTATTGCCAGATCAACATTTTTTGTTATATCTGATGCAACATATGAAACAACTTGCAACTCATCATTAATCTTTTTATTTTCTGCTTCAATTTCCTGAATCAACTCGTCCATACGATTATTAGAATTAAGCGTTAAACTTAAATCGCTCGACGCAATCTGCCCGATTATCTGCTTTGCATTATTGATAGTTTTTTTAATTTCATCATAGTTTGAGCGAATTTTATGACTAAAATGATGACTACGCTTAGACAAACTGCGAACTTCATCAGCAACAACTGCAAAACCCCTGCCCGCATCGCCAGCACGCGCCGCTTCAATCGATGCATTTAGCGCTAACAGGTTTGTTTGCGCACTAATAGCATCAATTTCACTGAGTAATTTTTCTATAACATCAATATTCGCACTCATGGAACTCATCGCTTCAACCATATGCGTACTGCTATCACTCATATCCTGGATACTTTGAGTAAATAACGCGATTAAATTCATGGCTTCATGACGAAACGATTTATTTTTTTTATCCGATGTATCATTATCCGATATTAAATTAATTAAATTAGATACAAGCTCCAATCCCACATTTGATTGTTCTCGTAATCCCTGAAAACTTTCAATAACACCTGCAATTGCATCACTTTGAATAGATCGGACACGAGACAATTCATCAGTAATTTCAGCAAAGTGTGTTGTTTGTTCTGAGTCGACGTGACCTAACAGGCCATTATACTCTCTTACAAGATTCTCAGCTTCCAGACCCTCTTCTTTCTCAGTTTTTAATAAATCAGTAAAACGCTTAAAAATTAAAACACTAACAGTGACAGCACATATAAAAACAACCGTTAACATTAAAAAGATTAGATTTGAATTAAGCTGCAACCAAAGCGCTAACATACTTAGCAACAATAGAGAAAACCCTATCAGGCTCACGCTTAGAACCGATATTAATCTCTTGCCCAGGATTGACCTGAAATTTATGGTTAGCGTATTTGTCATTTCATAAACCCGTTCAATTTATTTACACTTGCAATGACAACCTGGCTACCTTATTGCTCGGTCTTAGCATGCAAGCCAAGCAAATCCAGTAACTTAACTTTATCAACGGGTTTACTCAAACACACCTCTGCACCAACCGACATAATTTTCTGAACATTTTCAGCTGACGGAAACCCAGTCATAACAATTACCCGTATATCAGTTGTCGTTTTATTCGATTTAATGCTTTGGCAAACACTAAAACCATCCATACCCGGCATCATCAAATCTAATAACACAACATTAGGGTCTAATTCTTTAATCTTTATACCTGCATCAAAACCATTATTCGCAACCGCCACAACAACCTCGGAGGAAAATTTGCTTAATAACTTCTGTAAGTAATTGGTAAATTGAACATCATCATCCACAATGAGGATAGAAAGCCTTTGCTCTGATTTATCTGTGGCAGCAATTCCGCGTCCTGCCGTAAAACGCTCTACCTCGCTTTGCAAAAAGCGCCGATGTCCACCCGGTGTGGTCAAAGCTTTAAGATCACCTTTTTCAGCCCAAAGCCGCACAGCAGCTGGCGACACCATCAGTAACTTCGCGACTTCAGCAGGCGTTAAATATTTTTCTTCTTTTTGTTCCATCTTTGGCTCTTCATTTAGTATCAATCGACCTCCCCAACAATGGAATACAGGCCACTATCGCTTAATATAGTACATATTAACGAATTTTACGATATTTATGATTGCAAACATAAATACAACCACATAAATAACGATATTAACGTTTTTATTGATTTTGACGTTTTTTAGGCTATACTCTTAAACGTAAACAACATTATTCATGTTAATTAGTACTCTACGAAGGTTAAACCGATACACCATGAAACCAACACTCTATGTCCTGGATGATGACGAGCAGTATGCAAAACTGCTGGTTGAAGTTGCTTCAACAGCTGGCTGGGAAGCAAGTCACGAAATAAGCCCAGGCAATTTTATAGACAAAACCCAAGATCCTGATGGGGTTTTAGTGCTAGATCTTGATATGCCCGAAATGGATGGCATTGAAGTTATTCGTTCACTTGCCAAGAGTAAATCGGCTCTACGAATAATATTAATCAGTGGTTTCGATACTCGCGTTCTGCATTCTGCAAAACAATTAGCCGAAGCCCACAATATACGAGTAATCGAAAGCCTCCCCAAACCGGTACCAATAAGTAAATTTATTGAGGTATTAAGCGCCGCAAACGAAACTTTTCATAATAAGAAAAAAATAACTAAAGAACGACAGCCCGTATTAAAGCAAGAACTGGAAACAGCGCTAGCAACACACCAATTCGTCATGCACTACCAGCCGCAAATTAATATGAAAACAAAAAAACTCGAAGGCGTTGAATCATTAGTACGCTGGCAACATCCAGAACGCGGTCTACTGCTACCCGACCAATTTATCAACCTTGCAGAACAGCAAAATCTGATCGACCCATTAACCGAGGAAATCATTAACCTTTGTATTAAACAACAGCAACAATGGCAACTACAGGGTGTCGACATTGCCATGTCAATCAATGTCTCGGCAGAAAATATAACCAGTTTAAGTTTACCAGAGAAACTAAAACAACTCACAAAAGAACATTCAGTTCATCCAGAAATGATAACACTGGAACTAACAGAAAGTGCGGTAATGAATAAACTTACATCTTCACTCGATGTTCTTAACCGTTTAAGAATGAAGGGCTTCGCACTTTCAATTGATGACTTCGGCACAGGCTATTCATCCCTTACCCACTTATACCAGGCACCATTCACTGAACTAAAAATCGACCAGAAGTTTGTTATGAACATGGCCACGGATACTGAAGCACAGGTAATCGTGAAAATTTGCATTATGCTTGGCAAAATGCTGGGCATGAAACTTGTTGCAGAAGGTATAGAAACACAACAGGTATGGGACATGTTAGAAAGCCTCGATTGCGACAGCGCACAAGGGTATTTTATTTCTAAACCGATGCCAGCAGATAAACTTATCGACTGGATTAACAAATGAAAAAACCAGCCTCAGCAATCTTTCTGATATTATTTATATTGCTATTTTTTATCAGCCTATACGGTTTAACGGCATCAATATCAACAGCAAGAGAATTAAATAGCAAACCAACCATCACCGCTGTTGTGATGAAATATTTCCCGCCACATTATTCCCAAACAAAAAACGGTGCTCCACAGGGATTCGCTATTGACAGTATCGAAAAAATAGCTGAGAACGCCGGATTCAAAATTAACTACCTGTTAAAAGACAACTGGACACAAGTTTCTCAAGCACTAAAAAATGGTGAAGCTGATATTATACCCAATATTGGTGTAACAAAAAAAAGAACTCGTGATTTTGACTTCAGCATAGCCATTGAATTGTCGCCAATTTCAATCATTGTGCGTAACGAATCAAAAGACATCAAAAATAAATCTGATTTAAAAAATAAAATTACCGGCGTTATTGAATATAATATTGGATTAAAAATTGCAAAATCTCTTGGGTTAACATACGTTAGCTACTCGCAACCGGAAAATGCATTAATAGCGCTTTTATCAGGACAAATCGATGCAATAATTTACCCCAAAAGAGTCATGCAAAATGTGGCAAAACAAAGCGGACTCGAAGACAGAATAAAAATAATCAAACCCACTTTAAAAATATTAAAAAGAGCAATAGCTCTAAACAAAAACAATAGAAAACTAAGAGACAAACTAAATAAATCGATACTGCAGTTAAAAAATTCTAACGACTTTAGAAATATATATATAAAATGGTATGGTAAAGAAAAACCTTCCTGGGATATGACTAAAGTCATTATCCTCTCCAGCATTCTAGTTTTTATAACAATTTTGCTATCCGCTATTTGGCGATACTTAAGTGTAAAAAAACTTAACAAAGAGCTTATAAATAATATTGAAGAAAAAAATAAAATCGAAGAAGAACTAATACTAAAGAAAAATTTATTACATAATGTCATAAATAGCATGCCTGATCTTGTATGGCTAAAAGACATTAATGGTACTTACATATTATGTAATAATAAAATTGAAGCATTATTTAGCACAGATTCTCGCAACATTATTGGTAAAACTGATTATGACTTTACCAATAAAAAAATAGCTGATACATTACGCCAAAAAGACAACAATGCTATTAAGGCAGGAAAATCTACATCGAACGAAGAAGAAATAAAATACTCAAGTGATGGGCATATAGAGCTTGTCGAAACAATTAAAACACCAATATACGATTCAAATAAAGAACTGATTGGTGTATTGGGTATAGCCCGAGACATAACCACACGCAAAAACCTGGAAGTTAATCTTCAAACCAAGGAACAGGAACAAAGAGAAATCCTTAACTCAATGGTCGATGCCGTTATAACCGTTGATGAAAAAGGAACCATACTCAGTTTTAATAAATCAGCAAAAAAACTTTTTGGTTATGATTACAAAGAAATAATTGGACAGAGTGTTTGGCTATTAATGAATTCGTTAGATGCAAAGCGCTACACCGAATACCTGGAACTTTTCATGAGCACAGGTAAAGCAAGTATTCTCGGTACAACACGAGAAGCATCCGGGAAACGAAAAGATGACACGACATTCCCTATGCGCTTATCCGTCGCCCTTCTTCCTGCTGACGCTAGTGGGAAAAAACGTTTTATTGGTTCATGCCAGGACTTAACAACATACAAACAACAGGAGGAACAACTTCGCCAAACTCAAAAAATGGATGCTCTAGGTAAATTAACCGGCGGCATTGCACATGACTTCAATAATATACTTGGCGTTATTATGGGATACTCTGAGCTATTAATAAAAATACTCAACAAGCAACCCGATATTGCTAAATATGCAAGCGAAATTCATCATGCAAGTGAACGCGGCAGTAAATTAACAAAAAAATTATTATCCTTCTCTCGACAAAGAACACCGGACACAAGCATTCTTAATATTAATACATTCCTAAAAGATGAACAGCATATGTTAGGTAAAATACTGACCGCGCGAATTAATTTACAATTTAATCTCCAAGAAAACTTATGGACTGTTAAGATTGATGCGAACGACCTGGAAGATGCTATTATCAATATATGCATTAATGCTATGCACGCAATGAATTCTGCTGGCGACTTAACTATTACTACACACAATGAATATTTATCATCTATTGATGCACACTCGCTGCAACTCAAAGCGGGGGAATATGTCGTGCTAAGTATTACCGACACGGGATGCGGTATTGAAAAAATTCATCAGGCGCATATATTCGATCCCTTCTACACGACTAAAGATGAACACGGTACAGGGCTTGGACTTTCTCAAGTTTATGGCTTTACAGAACGAAGTTGCGGGAATGTAATAGTTGATTCAGAGATAGGCAAAGGCACAATATTTACATTATATTTTCCGCGTCATAAAAAAACAGCAGCAAAGAATCCGGATGAAATAGATAATCTATCTCAACCAACTAATTTAAAAGGCAATGAAGTTATTCTTGTTGTCGACGATGAGCCATCACTTCTCAAGCTTACAACTGAATTCCTGAAACAACAAGGTTATACAGTACATATGGCACACAATGCTACACAGGCTCTTGAAATTCTAAAAAAACATTCCATTGATCTATTGCATACAGATGTCATTATGCCAGGGATGGACGGTTATAAATTAGCTGAAATTGTTCGCAAAGATTACCCTAAAATTAAAATTCAACTGGCCAGCGGTTTTACAGAATGCCAGCAGGATAATATAAATAATGATGTTTTAAATATATCACAAATACAAAAACCATTTAATTCACAAACCTTACTGAAAAACATTCGAACTCTACTTGGCTAACTAATGAATAAAGAGATGTTTAACTTTCAACCCATAAAATCCCCTCTTGCGCGTCGCCTAATATTTTATACCATTCTATTCAGTACCTTTATCACGCTATTCATTACTATTTTACAGCTTTACCGTGATTACGATGCAGACATTAAATTAATTTATTATGAACTGGAACAAATTGAACAAGTTCATATAAATAGCATTTCTGCCGCGCTTTGGACATCAAATCGAAAACTTCTAAAAACTAATATTGATGGCATCATTAAAATACGCGATATGCAGTATGTCGAAATAAAAGATGACAATGAATCATGGGTAAAAACAGGAAACAAATCTGAAAAAAATACAATTAAACGCAGCTACCCTATCAACTACACATACCGCAACAAAAATATTAATATTGGTATGTTGACTGCGGTTGTAAGTCTGGACGGTGTTTATCAGCGGCTTTATGATAAGCTTTGGGTTGTTTTAATATCAAATGCAATTAAAACCTCGTTCGTAGCCATTTTTATATATTTCCTTTTTTACTTTTTAATTACTCGTCACCTGGAAAAAATTTCAATCTTTTCGAGAACTCAAAATCTCTTGTTAAGTGATGATATCCTGACACTGGATCGAAACAATCGTAAAACCGATGAATTTGATACTTTAGTCAATGCCATAAACTCAATGCGAACCAACTTACGCCAACAAATTAAAGATGCACTTAAACAAAGGCTACACCTTTCACAAACACTCAACAGCATAGGCGACGCCGTCATTACAACAGATATTTCAGGCAATATCACTCGCATGAATCCGGTAGCTGAGCGTCTGACTGGTTGGCAATCTAACGAAGCATATGGTCGCTCGGTAAAAGAAGTTTTCATCACTTGCAATACAACAACTCAACAACTCATAAAAAGCCCCATTGATAAAGTAATAGCAAAAGGTAAAACTATCTATCAGCGAAATCACACTGCATTAATTACCAGAGATGGCACGCAAATCCAGATATCTGATTCAGCAGCACCCATTAAAAATGGCGATGTTATAACAGGCATGGTGCTCGTCTTTAATGATATAACCGAACAATATAAATTGCGACTAGCCATAAAGGCCAGTGAACAAAAATATCAAACCCTCACAACGATTGCACCGGTTGGTATTTTTTACACCGATCCTAAAGGAAAGTGCTTGTATGTAAATGAAAAATGGAGCGAAATTACCGGTATAAAAGCAGAAAATGCAATCGGTGACGGCTGGACTAAAGGTTTACATCTTGATGATCGTGAGAATATTTTTTCCGAGTGGCATAAACTGGCTACGGATAACATACCCTTTAAGTGTGAATACCGCTTTCAAACTACAAACAATGTTCGTTGGGTATTAGGACAGGCTCAGGCAAATAAAGACAGCAATGGTAACGTCATAGGCTATGTTGGCACCATTACCGATATAACCGAACGAAAAAATGCAGAAGCAGCAGTGCAGGTAAGCGAACGACAACTCGCTGAAGCCCAACGTATGTCGCACATTGGCAACTGGGAACTTGATCTTACAAATGATGTTTTACAATGGTCGGATGAAGTCTACCGTATTTTTGAAATAAACTCGGATAAATTTTCTGCATCATATGAAGCATTTATTAATGCTATACATCCTGATGACCGCGAAAAAATAAATAGTGTCTATTCAGAATCCGTTATAAATAAAAAACCCTATGTTATTACACATCGATTACTTATGCCGGATGGTCGAATTAAGTATGCCGAGGAACGATGCCAAACATTTTTTGACAAGCAAGGCACCCCTTTACGGTCAAGCGGGACAATTCAGGATATTACTCAGCAAGTACAAATGGAAGAAATACTACGCCGCAGCCAGAAAATGGATGCCTTAGGAAAATTAACGGGTGGTATCGCTCATGACTACAACAACATGCTTGGTGTCATCCTCGGTTATGCAGACTTATTAAAACTAAATTTAGACAGCCAATCAAAACTAGCTGAATATGCTAATGAAATTCATCGCGCAGGAGAACGCGGTAGAAAGCTAACCCAAAAAATATTATCCTTTGCTCGCCAAAAACAAGTCGATTGCAAAATCATCAGTATTAATACCCTTTTAGAAGATGAAATAAACATCCTGAAAAAAACACTTACCGCTCGAATCAAACTGCAATATGATCTTGCTGAAAATTTATGGCCAATTTCAATAGATGAATATGAACTGGAAGACACTATCCTAAATATATGTATAAATGCAATGCACGCTATCGAAGGAACTGGCCTGCTTACAATAAAAACAAACAATGAAAATATTGAATTTGAAAATGCACGGCTGTTAAAACTCGAGCCAGGGGATTATGTCTCATTAAGCTTCACCGATACCGGTCAAGGAATGAGCTCGGATGTAAAACAAAAAATATTCGACCCTTTTTATACAACCAAAGGCCAACAGGGAACAGGCCTGGGTTTAAGTCAGGTTTATGGCTTTATGCAGCGGAGTAAGGGGGCTATCAATGTATACTCAGAGCCAGGACAAGGTAGCCATTTTGTTCTGCATTTTCAAAGAGCAGATCAGGCCATAAATAAAGAACAAACAAAAAGAGCCACTAAAACAAAAGAGCAACAAACCAATGCTACCTTACTAGTTGTAGATGATGAAAAAGCACTGCTAAAATTAACCCAGACCATTCTGAGTTCTTCTGGTTATAATGTTTTAATAGCGAATAGTGGTAAACATGCTATTGAAGTATTAAAAAAAGAGACCGTTGACTTAATGATATCCGATGTTATTATGCCAAATATGGATGGCTACCAACTTGCCGCCTATGTGCAGCAACATTTTCCACAAGTTAAAATTCAAATGGTCAGTGGATTTGCAGATAACCAGCACCACATCGAAACCGTACAGGAACTTGAAAAAAATATATTATACAAACCCTACAGATCCGAAGCCTTACTCACGCAAGTAAAAAACCTGTTATATAAATCGAGTCAACAAGATAATAATAAAAATGCCTGATACATTAACACCAGTGAGAAAAACTATTTTATTGATGGATGATGACAGTGATATACTGGAATTATTTGAATTAAATCTCGATAAGCTCGGTTACAAAACACTCGCAAGCAGCAATGGGGATGAAGCCATCAATTTGTACAAACAATCGATTGAAAACAATACACCCATTCATGCTGTTATCATCGACCTAGCTATTCCTAGTGGCTTAAATGGAAGAGACACCGCAACTGAAATACGAAAACTAGACCCCAAAGCCAAACTCATCGTTTCAAGTGGTGACTCAAGCTGCCCTGAAATGACTAATCACCAGGAATATGGCTTTGATGCAGCCTATGAGAAAAACTTCAATCGAGAAAAAATGAAGAGTGTTTTAGAGCAAGTATTTGAAGCCGATGAAATAACCTGAACTCAACCGATAGCAGGCATAAAACGACTATTCCAACGAGTTTAAACACGCACAAAAAAGTCCCATAAATTGGCGGAGAAGGAGGGATTCGAACCCTCGATAGGGATAAACCTATACACACTTTCCAGGCGTGCTCCTTCAGCCACTCGGACACTTCTCCAAACACGCGCAAGGGTATACTAAAAGCGCATTGGCTTCAACTTGTAGAGCGGTCGAAACAATAAAATATCACTTCGCTGCACGTTGCTGCAAAAGTTGTATCGCTTTTTGCAAGCTGCGACGCATTCGGTTAAATGAAGCTGATAATATCGCCACTTCATCTTTCCCTGATTCATCAAATTCAGGGGTATCAAATTTACCGACACTAATCGCATTTGCGGCAACTGCCATTCGCATAACCGGTTTAATGATAATTTGTTTTAACATAATGTTTAAAACAATAATAATAAACAAAAATACACCGATTAATAACAACATAAAGGTAACAAAGGCTTCATTGGCTTTTTGTACCGGCACTGACATGGGTACAGTGACTATCTGCGCGCCAACTACTTCATTCATTTTCCAGCCAAAACCGTTAGCATTGCCGTATTTAGCCAATAACGTGGCAGGCGCACTTGCTGCTGAACTGTGGCAAGTAAGGCAGCCTTGTTTTTTTATTTGTATAGGCCTAGCAAGATATAATATTGGCCCGGTTGGTGTATTCCTTACTCCGGTCACTTCTTTGCGTTGTTTATTATTTGAAAATTCCTGAATAATATCCGTTTCCCAATCGGTGGCGCGATTGCGTAAATTAGTTGGGTTAAGTGTTGCCTCTTTATAAGAGTATTGTGAGTTCTTTTTTCTTAAAGCATTAAAACTTTGAGTCGCTGCGTAGGCCGGTACGGATTGCGGTAAAAATGTATGCTGCATTTGCGCTGACAAGAGCGGCCTTATTTCTGTTACCGTATACCCCCGAATAGCCAGCGCCGCTTCAAGCATCATACCGGCATGTTTAACAACTTCACGTTTTGCATTACCCTGTAAAATGTTATAAGAAAAATAGGCGCATATAATAAAACTAATCGACAAGACAAACGTTAATGTCAGGTTAAATTTTGTTGTAAGTTTCACACTCGTTCCTTTTTGTTAGAGCTTATTCATTTTTGCTAAGAATGTATTTCTATCTGATTCTTTTGGAATTTCTTTTAATAATTTTCGTATTGCCTCGTTATAATTTGAGGAATTGGCAATCGCTTCATCAACTAAAAAACCAGCTAATGGGCCAACAACCTCAGCAAGTAATTGTTGCGCCGTATCCTTAAATTTAGCTGACATATTCGTTGCTTGTTTATTATTCCCATTAGGCATAACCGAGGTTATTTGTTCACTCGCAACACTGTACTGGCTAGTGGTTGATGCCTGTACAGAAAACAACTGTAAAAATTGTTGTTGATGCGATGGCCTATCAATATGTTTTGAAAGTGATAAATGCAGCTCGTCCATATTACTGGATTTTTGCAAGGCCTGTTTTACCATTACACTCGCAAGAGGCCCTATAAAATTGGAGAGCTCGGCTTCAATTGATAAAATAAACTCGGCATCCCAGTCAATATCTTTTTGGCTTAAAACAGTAACACGTGATGCAGCATGTTGCTTTTTATCGCGCACCGCTTTAAAACGATGAATAATTTCGGCAACCGATTGAGGCCTGTTTTCAATCTTAAAACTGAGCATCCAGTCAATACAAGACAGTATTTCAGTTCCATATTTTTGGGGCTTTTCAAGAATTAAGGGTAATAATGGATCTGGCTCCTGCGCCTGAATGGATGCTAACCGGTCTAATGCATCAATGGGTGCTTTACCCATCACACAACGATACAACGTTGCGCCCAGTCCATATAAATCTGTCCAGGGACCTTGTTCATCGATAGTATTGTATTGCTCAAAAGGCGCATAGCCGTGAGTAACAAAACCCGTTGCCGTTTCTGCATTTTCATCTAACGACTGGCGCGCTGAACCAAAATCTATTAATACCGGTCGACCTTGCTTACGCAAATATATATTTGATGGTTTGATATCACGATGTAAAAATTTACTTTTATGAACCGCTTCCAAACCTTCTAATATTGGCACCGCAACCAGTGCAAGTTCCTGTTCATTGAGTTTTTTTGATTTTAAAAGATAGCGGCTTAAAGGCAAGCCATCTTCGTAGTCCATAATAATATAAGCTGTGCCGTTCGCTTCAATAAAACGATTTACATGAACAATGCTACGTGATTTAAATTGTGCAAGTGTACGCGCCTCGTCTAAAAACCGATGCAAGCCCTTATTAAAAATATTATCATCGTTACTTGATTTAGAATTAACCGTACAGGTATTGGCTGCACGTACCGCTAAACTAGCTGGAAAATATTCCTTGATAGCAACCAGGCAACCCAGGTTTAAATCTTTTGCCTTATAGGTAATACCAAAACCACCCACACCCAAAACATTTTCAATTTGATAGCACTCTAATTTAGTTCCTTGAGGTAAAGCATTAGATTGAGCACTTAGATTCATATTGATTAATTCGCAGCTTGTTATTAACTATTTATACGTTTGCAGATAAATATCTAAAATTCCATTTGTAGCAAGCCAAAATAGAAGCATATCCTATCAAGTCGCTCATTCACTCAAACATGAGTGTTATGATTATACAATACAGGCCTATATTTTAGGGTTTTTTTATTGTTTTTCTTAATATTACTATTTTCTTTTAAACTAATTCAGCCCATAGATCATGCTCATCTGAATCGGTTATTTTTACATCTACAAATTCACCGGTAACTAAATCAGTTTGATTTTTTATAATGACCCATCCATCTACATCCGGTGCTTCTGCTTTTGAACGAGCAAGTGCGTGTCCGTCTTCTGAGATACCATCAACGATTACCTGTAGGCTTTGTCCTACACGTTGTTGTAATTTATTGGCACTTATCTTTGCCTGTCTTTGCATAAACGTTTCGAGCCTTTCCTGTTTCAAGGCTTCATCAATTTGATTGGGCAATTCATTTGCGCTTGCACCTTCAACCGGTGAATAGGCAAAGCAACCTACCCTGTCCAACTGCGCCTCGTCTAAAAAGTCGAGCAAGATATTAAAGTCATCTTCGGTTTCACCAGGGAAGCCGACAATAAAAGTACTGCGCAAAGTAATATCGGGGCAAATGTTTCGCCATCGCTCGATGCGTTCTAAGGATTTTTCTGTATTGGCCGGTCGTTTCATTGCCTTTAAAATAGTCGGGCTTGCATGCTGCAATGGCACATCAAGATAAGGCAAAATTTTGCCCTCGGCCATCAACGGAATAACATCATCCACATGAGGGTAAGGGTAGACATAATGCAATCGTACCCAGGCACCTAAATCACCCAAAGCAGAAGCAAGATCTAACAGGCGTGTATTTAATGGTCTGCTTTTCCAGAAGTCCGCTTTATATTTTAAATCCACACCGTAGGCGCTGGTGTCCTGCGACACCACCAGCAACTCTTTTACTCCAACATGTACAAGATTCTCCGCTTCGGTCATGACTTCATTAATCGGGCGGCTAACCAGGTCACCACGAAAACTGGGAATAATGCAAAAACGGCAACGATGGTTGCAACCTTCCGAAATTTTAAGATAAGCATAATGACGTGGCGTTAATTTAATACCGCCCGCAGGGACTAAGTCCACAAAAGGGTCATGGGGTTTAGGCAGATATGAATGAATCGCGCTCATTACTTCATCCTGAGCATGTGGGCCGGTAACCGCTAAAACATCGGGGTGAGTTTGCTTAACAATATCCCCCTTCGCGCCCAGGCAACCCGTTACAATCACTTTACCGTTTTCAGCAAGTGCCTCACCAATCGTGTCTAAGGATTCCGCCACGGCATCGTCGATAAAACCACAGGTATTAACCACGACCAGATTGGCATCTTGATAGCTTGAAACAACATCGTAACCTTCTGCTCTGAGCTGGGTCAGAATAACTTCTGAATCAACTAAAGCCTTGGGGCAACCCAGGCTGATAAATCCGACTTTGGGTGAATTTTCCGGCATACCTTTAACCTTTTACAAATATCAACATTATCTTTTAGCTTTTATGCATAAATGAATAAGTCATTGATTTAACTAATTTTTAAAAATTCATTGAAAATTCAATAATATAAACCATACTTATCATCAGGATTTAAGAAAATTCTAATAAAACATTGAAAATTAACAATAAAAACATGAACTATTTACTACCCGGCCGGACTATACCTTATATATACTGGTATTAACCGTCTATATTAGTGTGTTATAATATTCCTTAATACGGCAACTTGAAATTGAATTAATCAGGATTTCAATTATTCTGCCAACAAGACAAATTGACCGCAGCGCAATTTGCCTAAACAAACAAAGAGTTATGTAAACACATTTACGGCTGCAAATCGAGAGCCAGATAAAATCTGTATCAGAGCGAATTATGATATTAAAACGCTGTAGAAAATTCTCGAATTGCCGTTATAAGTGTACAGGGTCTTGAGGTAAATTATGCATAGTCGTATTTTTGCAGGAATTGTAAGTCTCGCTATTTTATTTAGCATTGTCTTAAACGCGTGTACACCACAAAAAAACTTACTTGAGCAAGTTCTCTCTACTGGAGAGTTGCGTGCGCTAACGCGTAATGCTGCCACCACCTTTTATGAAGGCCCGCATGGCTCAACAGGCATGGAATATGACCTGTTACAAAAATTTGCAGCTTATCTGAACGTTAAATTAACACTTGTTACTTCTGACGATTTAAAAGATATTCTCGATCAAATACAGGATGGTGATGCGCATGTTGCCGCCGCCGGTTTAACTGTAACGGAAGACCGCAAGCAAAAAGTTTTATTCGCACCGGCCTATCAGTCAATCACTCAGCAACTCATATACAACCGTAAAACAAATAAAAATCCACGCAATCTTGAGGGTATCGGTTCAAGCAGTATTGAAGTTGTCGCTAATAGTAGCCACGTTGAGCGCTTAAACGAAATAAAACAAACCTGGAAGAATCTAAACTGGCAGGAAAATGATACTGCTGGCGCAAATGAATTAATGAACCGGGTTGCCGATAGCTCAGTCAAATACACTATTGCGGATTCAAATGAATTTTCTATTAACCGGCGCTATTACCCTCAACTCAGCATCGCCTTTAATATATCCGAGCCACAACAATTGGCCTGGGCTTTTCACAATGGTAAAGATCGCTCTCTTTATAATAAAGCCGTTACTTTCTTTAACAACTTAAAAGCCAGCGGTGAACTTGCGCAACTCATTGAGCGCCACTACGGGCATATTAATCGCTACGATTATGCGGGTACTTATACTTATATGTATCATGTAAGAAACAGGTTGCCTAAATATAAAGTCATGCTTAGCGACGCTTCAAATAAAAACAACATTGACTGGAGACTGTTAGCAGCAACCGCCTACCAGGAGTCTCATTGGAACCCCCGTGCAAAATCACCAACGGGGGTGCGCGGCATGATGATGTTAACAAAAGCCACTGCTCAACAACTAGGTGTACAAAGACGCACCGACCCAGAAGAAAGTATTAGCGGTGGGGCACGATACTTACGCTCGCTTATCAATAGATTGCCGTCAGACATTGTAGAACCGGATCGCACCTGGATAGCGCTTGCTGCCTATAACGTGGGTTTAGGCCACGTAAGAGATGCGCAACTTATTACCGAACAACGAGGTGGCAACCCGTTTAAATGGGCCGACCTTAAAAAGAGTCTGCCTCTGCTTAGACAAAAGAAATGGTACAAACAAACACGATATGGCTATGCGCGTGGTTTAGAGCCTGTTCGTTATGTGGAAAACATCCGTTCTTATTATGACATTCTTCGTTGGCATTTAAATAAAGGTTTACCTGATGACGATGTGCCTGAATCTATTCTGGCTTATTCATCGCCTGTTTTGTAAATAAGGTAAAAAGAGCCTCGCCTCTCCAATGTAAAAACATCCTGTTTACTACTTTCTATTGCTATACTAAAATTTAACAAGATTGCCGTGCTATCGCTCGCAATGACATCATTTTGTCGTTGCGAGCGATAGTTATTTTTCGCATTTTAAAAATAAACAATTTTTTTACTTATCTTTAAAACTACTTTGATAGATATAAATTAAACAGTCCCTTAAATACCAACTATAGATCGCACTCAACGTATATTTTATGTTACGTTAATTTTTTTTGATTCGAAGCAATCTCAATAAAGGTTTCAATGCGTGAAAGTCTTTCAGCGTGATCTAATAAAATATCGTCATTGCGCTCAACACGTTTCACTAATTGTTTTACCTCGGCATCAAGCGCGACCATTCCTTGAATCGCCTCAAAAATTTTATCCGTCATTCCCACGACTTAACTCCTTGTAAGATTTGTCCAGTTTTTTGTTTAGTTTACGAACTATTTTTACTGTGTCATTTGTTGACTTAATCACACCATCCAATAACGCCTCTAACATTTTATCATCATCATTATTTGTATTGGGTTTGTAGTTAGTTATAGCCCGTCGAACAATCTCAGCAAAAGAAACTGTTCTGTTCTCTGCTTTACTCGCTGTTGTTGCCACTTTCTCAACTCGAGAGATAAGTGCCTGCGGCATTAAAATAGGTTTTCTAACCATTGTTTCATTTTTCATTTTGTCTGAGCCATAATTATTCTCCTGTATACACCCAGTATACTAGCACATGTGCCGCACATGTCCAACATATAGCAAGCCAGTATCCCGTTGTAAAACATACGAATTCACCGGGCTGAACAAAGCTAAGTCATTGAATTATAAAAGTGAAACCAAAAAAATATGTTCGATACAAACTGAGTTATCCTTGTTGTTCACAACACTCTCGCTTCACGCAACACCTTTTCTCTAATCCGGGTATGTAACGAGTTTTCAGTTACCCCATCCACTTTACGTTGTACCAGCTCAAAAACGTCCGCTAAAAAACCACCCAATGCCAAACCCGATTTACCTTTTTCAATATCAACCAATAAGTCTAAATCGCTATCCGGCCTCGCCTCATTACGCACCATCGAGCCAAACACCCTTACATTGCGTATACCATTTTGTTTTGCCAAAGATAAAATCTAGTTTCGGTATTTTTCTACAATCGCATTCATTTTCATTTGGCCACTCTTGGCCAGCCCCTCTTTGTTGTGGCCACGGGTGAGTTTTATCAGAATCTGGTGCAGCTCTTCATAAATCAAGCAATTAGTATTTGCCCGATAATGCGCCTAGTTACCCACAGCCTCTCCCCCCCCCCCGAAGGCGATGTAAAAATAAATCAGTTTGACGATATTGATGATGTACAGCAAGCAGCCAGCTAATTACGACCTATTCCGATTATCAGTTAAAGCACACATTTTGCTAGTCAAATAGTTACTTTAAGCCGGAATATTTGCTTCTTATTGAAGGTTATATAAAGTTCGTCAAGTAGTTAGCTTGGTCCGACCTGATGACTTGTAGTTAGCTTGGTCCGACCTGATGACTTCTGAGTCAATAATGGACGTTCCACAAATTGATATTCAGACATTACTCATCCTTCCATTGAAACTTATCTGCCAACCACTGTTTCTTATAATCATGTTGCCCGGCAATAGCCTAGTAAACAGGCTCAATAAATTGTTGAATTTCATAAACAACTTCAGAAAAGTTAGTTTCTGTCTCAAGACTGTTTTTATTTAAAAAAGCAGCCCACTGAGTTTGCTTGCCTTTGTCTTGTTTAAAATCATCTGAAAACACATACAACCCTTCACTTTTAATATCTGTTTTACGACGTTCAAAAGTTCCTTTAATTGCCTCAAGTAATATCGAGCCATCAAGCTCCATCGTACTAGCAATGGTTTTAATATCATAAAAGTCTTTCATTCTACTATTAGCGATACCCAACATTACCATTGCCTGAAATTTCTCAGCAATTACAACATAAACTGGATAGATGCGTAACTGAGCTGATGGGAAATCAAGAAAGGATGGTAGTTGAGCTTCTTCTGGCTCAGGTGTTACCGCATCACCATAACCAATATCAACTTGAAAAGGTATGCGCGCCTTAGCAAGACTTACAAAACCCGTTACTCGAACACCAGGGTAATCAGCATCTTCTTTAATTTCGACACCAGTGACAGAATCAATATCAAAGATTAAACCATCATCGTTATCAACACTAACTATCTGGCGAAACACTTCAACTAAATGAGGAACATCATTATCACCAAAACTCAGTAAATCAATATCACGCGTAGGGCGATGAAAATCTTTATTCCAAACCCAAAAAAGCAATGCACCTTTAAGTAAAAATTGCTGAGAGTAATCACTGCAACTCAGACGATATAATAAACGCTACATGACATACTGGCGCAAGACATAATCAAAGTCTTCATGTCGAGCACGAGCAAGAGCACGTAATCGCTGACGAACTGAAGCAGCCATATCCTTTGGCATTAGATTATCTCCTTATGTCTTACTACGACCGAATAATTCATACTAGGCTCTCAATATACGGTTGTATCACTTTCTTCACTCGGCATATTTCAGCATAACGAAGTAGCTCATCCATAGTGAACTTACG
>VAPL010030653.1_pt1 | contig 20306 bp, 18 predicted proteins | sample 3395061 | NCBI WGS metagenome assembly VAPL01 (sample SAMN08290444, study PRJNA428436) | hydrothermal vent metagenome | isolation source: Deep-sea hydrothermal vent chimney 2 | place: Pacific Ocean: Juan De Fuca Ridge | depth 2182 m m | reverse complement strand
GCAGTCGAGAGTCCGGTGTTGTAGTTTTTGCGTTTCTTGTCTGGGTTGGCCTGTCCGGTGATCCAGACGACAGTATCAGCAATATCAGCGATACCAGTGATACCAACAATATCTGTGGTGGTAGCTGTCGGGTCGTAGGCTGCGCTGCCTGCTCGGCGGACTTGGATTTCATTACCACCACCTGTGGATCCGATATACTCCACGATGGTGAGATTTACTTGAGTGTCATCTTTGTCGCTAAAGCGCGAGACTATGATTTGATTTAAGTCTGTCTCGAAGCCAGCTGAGATATAGGCGGTCACGTCTTTTGCATTTTGTTTGCCGTCATCATTGCTACGTCCAGCTCCAGTGTGAGCGGGATTGCTGATGAAGACCCAGGCGTTATTGGCATTGGCTGGGGCAATGAAGTCACTGGGTGCGGTGAGGATTCGTTCCGTTTCGTTATCAGCTATATCGGCTGAGATATGCTGTACGAAGAAGTCACTCTGGAGATTCGATGGATTGAATACAGGTGGAGTAGCTGGTGTCGATATAGCAGCAGGAGCGGTGACACTATAGTCACCCTGACCTCTGGCGAGCGGTAGGTGATCCAAAACCTGAGGGTCAAGTGCCAAGAGCGCAACTGGATCGAGGAGACCGTAGCCACTTTGGGTATCGTAGCCAGCAGTAATTAAATCTTTGGCAGTTTGGCGAGCAGCGTTGATGATTGCCGTATTAGTATTGCCACTAAAGCGCTCTTTGGCGAGCGCCAAGAGCCCAGCTACGGTCGCTGCGGAATAAGAAGTGCCGTTGGCAGTGCTGTAGCTAGCTAGTGCGATAGTGCTACGGATCGCTACCCCAGGGCTGACGAAATCTAATCCAGCTCCAGTGTCAGAAAACCAAGCTACATCACCAGTAGGGGTACTAGCTCCGACACTGACTACTCCGCTGTAGCCAGCTGGGTAATTCAAGTTGGTACTAGCATCATTGCCGCTACTGGCGACGATCAAGCTACCACTGCTAAGCACAGCATTGATTTTTTGTTCGAGTATATAAGAGTAGTCAGTACTGCCGAGTGCAAGCAGGATAACATCAGCTTGATTTTGCTCAGCATAATCGAGGGCAGAGAGGATGTTTTCAAGTGGACAGTTACCAGTCAAATCACAGACTTTGAGTGGCATGAGTTTGGCAGCTGGTGCGACTCCGATGACGCCAATAGTATTGTCTTGGGCGGCGATGAGTCCTGCCATGCTAGTGCCATGACCTAGATCATCAGTAAGGTCATTATTGGCATCGAAAAAATTCCAACCATTGATGTCATCTATATATCCATTGTTATCGTCATCAATATTATTATTTGGTATTTCTTTGGAATTGGACCACTCTGAACCGACTAGATCGGTATGATCTAGATTGATACCAGTGTCGATCACGGCGACAGTGACACCAGCTCCGCGGAAGGGTGTCGTAGCATGCACTTCGGCGACACGTTGATGCAGTACAGTGGGGTCTTCCCCGTACCACCAATCGGCGATCTGGCTGCTATTTGTTTGAGTAGTATGATAAATATAGTTAGGTTCTTGAACTATTCCAGTTGCTTCATCGATGCTGATATTGGCTTGGGGGTGGCTGGTTATCGCAAGTTTAATTTTTGCTAGTTCTCCTGCCGTGATGGTTTTTTTTACAATTTTAGTTGGTATTGGTGTATTTATTGGGGTGGTTGAGACATTCCAGTTGTCAGCATCATTTCCTTCATGATTAGTTTCAGCTGTATTTTCTTTTTTATCAGTCTCGTTATATTTAGAATTATCTTCACTGTCGACAGTGATCACATCTTCTTTATTTTCATTTAATTGATCTGACTCTAATTGTGAGTCCGATGCTGTATTTTCTTTTGTGTCCTTGATTATGAGATCACCAGTTGTCTCGCCATCAATTTCTGTAACAACAATCGATAGATCATCGATGGCGGGTAGTGGATCTTCTGTCGTGATCTCTACGAAGACTTCGCTATTTTTATCTGTAAATTTTGTATTAACATCGTCGATATTATCGACACTGATGACAGTAGTATTTTGCACTTTTGGGCTTACAGCCTGTACTGGATCTGTATTTATAACTATTGCTGGTTCTGGTATTACGTCTACTGTAATAATGGGTTCGCTGCTTGGGCTTGTCGCAGTATCTACATTGCTGGGGTTTATGCCAGAGTCGATAGTTGCATCTAGTGTGCTGTTGGCAGTGGTCGAAGTATCAGTCTGAGCATAGCTAAAAGTAGTAGTCCCGACTATACTAAATAGCAGTATCAAACTAAGTAAATAGAGCCCTACTTTGCGTAGAGCTCTGTTTAAAATTGAAAGTTTGATAGGTAGATAGGTCATTTGACCAATTATATTTATTTTTATTTTATTGTACCGAGATGCAACGCAGTTTAGTTGATTATTCTGCCATACTAGACGTAGGTGGTACAATGATAGAAGTACCTTCAGCGATCAAGTATGGTGGTTTGAGATTGTTTACCTTGGCGAGTACTTGCCAGTCGATTTTGTGCGCTTCGGCAATACTCATGAGGTCATCTCCCGCTTTGGCTTGATAATCTACCCATCCTTTGCTGCTGTATTTGCGACGACGGTAGATAGTAAATCCAATCAATAGAATCAGGATTGCTAGAGCGATTGAAATCTCGAAGTAAGGAATCACGTAAATAGTAATTTCTTTGACACCGATAGGTTGTTTGCTGCCGTTTTTTAGTTTGGCAGTGACATTGATGTTGACGTTGAATTTACCAAAACTTGGTACATCATTCCACTCAAAATTATTTTCAAAAGTAGTCCCACGTGCAATTAAGAATTCTGATTCTGATTCTTTGACGACTGCGTTAGTGAAAGCATCTGTAATTGTTGTTTTGTAAATTGCTGTAATTGAAGTATTGCCAGTGTTAGATACTTGTGTATTTATGATGTAGGATTTTTGATTAGCATCTATTTTTTGGTTGACAGCCATATCGACCAGAGATAGTTTTTCTGAGACTTCACCTGGTACTGTATTGTAGATGCGTACACCAGTACGTAGTGATATCTTGACGCCGCTACCTTCTTGGATGATATCTTCATCACCTGTGTTTGGATCAAATTTTTCAAACATGATTGCCCCTGCGGTTTCACCTACCTCAGCATCTTCTGGAATTGTGATAGTAAAGGGAATTCTTTTTTCCTCTCCTGGCTGCATTGTGAGCTCAGTGGTACTGAGTTTTACCCAATCTCCCATTTCTATCATTTCGTCTACGCGCTGTTTTAGTGCAAAGCCGCCACCAGAAGACGGTATAGAGTCAGCTGGATATATTACAACGTCCCAAGCCTGTGTTGATGAATTCGTCACTATCAGTACATCATCGTAGGTTGTACCTGGCGAGAGCTGATACATAAACCAACCAGAATTATCTGGATCAAGTGGGTTGGCAGGTTGTCCACCGATACCACTGGCAAAAGCAAGCTGAAAACTCAATAAGAAGGCAAAAAACAGTACGAGCGGACGAGAGAAAAAGTGTGTCTTGGTCATGTGAGATAGGGGTGAGGTTAGGATAGTGAATTTAATTTATTTCTGATCATTTTAGCAGAAATAGTCTTTTTGGTCAACTAAATTGATTATTTGAGACCTGGTTGAAAGTTTAAGACTACGGTTTGTTGATCAAGTGTCCCACTTTCACCATAGACTTTGATGTCATAAGTATTTTGTCCGATTATCAAGTCACCTTTTTTGGTACTAGGAGTGTAGATAAATTTAGCATCACCTGTTTTGAATGTGTCTAGTTCTTTGCCATTTACCATAATAAATTTGGTTCCGCTTGGTGCATCACCCTTGATCGTGACTGGCTCTATGGTAAAAGTCGCGCCATCAGTGATATCGGTAGTGATTGGTTCTAGAAAAATAGGCTTTTCTTCAGACTTTACAGTAGGGGCGGGGTCCTCAGTGGTGATTGAAACTGGATCAGCTGAAACTGGGTTAGTTGGAGCTGGAGCTGTGTCGCTACAGGCAGTCAAAAATACTGAAAAGAACAATAGTGCGAGGATTTTTTTCATAGGACTTGAAGTTAAATTAGTGGGATTTTAGCAAAAGGCAATACTAACTGCTAAAACTACTATAGACATAGTGCTAAATTAATTCTTTGAGCGTTTGCGCTCATTCTCCTTGAGAAGTTTTTTTCGTAGGCGAATTTTGGTTGGTGTGATCTCTACGAGTTCATCTTCTGCAACATATTCGATAGCAATTTCGAGAGATAATTCGCGTGGGGGGGTGAGCTTGAGTGCATCATCACTACCGCTGGCACGGACATTGGTTAGCTTTTTGCCTTTGAGTGGATTGACTACCATGTCGTCTGGGCGGGAATTTTCACCGATGACCATACCTTCATAGACTTCTGTCTGTGGTCCGATGAAGAGTGTGCCGCGTTCTTGAAGGTTGCCTAGGGCGAAGCCCATAGAAGTGCCTTGATCTTGACTGATGAGGACACCGTTGCCACGGGCTGGTATATCTCCGCGCCAGTCGTCGTAGCGCAGGAAGACGTGATCGAGTGTGCCTTCGCCGCGTGTATCGCGGATAAACTCACTAGCGTAACCGATGAGTCCACGTGTCGGGATTTCAAACTCAATGCGGGTATAGCCATCGGCAGCTTTCATATCTTTCATCTCACCTTTACGTTTACCCATTTTTTCGATCACGGTGCCAGTCATATCGTCTGGTACGTTGATGCTGGCTTGCTCGATTGGTTCTTGGCGCTTGCCATCGACTTCATGTGTGATGACATGTGGGCGACCGACTGCTAGCTCGAAGCCTTCACGGCGCATGCTCTCGATGAGGACAGCGAGATGGAGCTCGCCACGTCCAGAGACCTTGTAGCTGTCGCTGCCAGGGATATCTTCGACTTGGAGTCCGACATTGGTTTCGAGCTCGCGGTGGAGGCGGTCGCGGATCTGGCGAGTGGTGACGTATTTGCCTTCTTTACCAGCTAGTGGGCTGCTGTTGACGTTGAAAGTCATGGAGACAGTTGGCTCACCGATCTCGATGACGGGGAGTGCTTCGGGGTTGCTAGGGTCAGTGAAAGTCTCACCAATCGTAATATCGGAAAATCCTGCGATACCGACGATCTCACCAGCAGCGACTTCTGTTGCTTCGATCTTTTTCATACCCTGATAGACAAACATTTTTGTGATACGACCTTTGACGATATTGCCATCGCGGCGAGCGAGTGCGATCTCTGTGCCAGTTGTCATCTGTCCACGGATTACACGAGCGATGCCGATACGTCCGAGGTGGTTGTCGTATTCGAGTGAGTAGACGAGCGCTTGGAGTGGTTCTTCGGCGCTTTTTACTTGTGGAGTGATATTGGACTGAATCATCTCGAAGAGAGGATCGAGGTTGTTTGATTCATCTGTGACTTTGAGCTTGGCGACACCATCACGCGCTATCGCTAGTACCATGGGGAAGTCGAGTTGCTCATCGTTGGCTCCGAGGTCGGCGAAGAGGTCAAAGATTTGATCGTGGACTTTTTCTGGATTGCTGCCAGGTTTATCGATTTTATTGATCACGACGATGGGCTTCAGACCTAGCTCAATCGCTTTGCTTAGTACGAAGCGTGTTTGGGGCATGGGTCCTTCTTGTGCGTCTACTAGCAGCAGTACGGTGTCGCAGATTTTTAGTACACGTTCTACCTCACTGCTGAAGTCGGCGTGTCCGGGAGTGTCGACGATATTGATTTTTACATCATCGTGGAGGATCGCACAGTTTTTGGCAGTGATGGTGATGCCGCGTTCGCGTTCTTGGTCATTGCTGTCCATCATGAGCTCGCCGACGGTTTCGTGAGCAGCGAAAGCACCGCCTTGTTTTAGTAGGGCATCGACGAGAGTAGTTTTACCATGGTCGACATGGGCGATGACACCGATGGTGATGATTTTTTTGGTCAAAATATAGAGTGGTGTGTGGGTAAATAATGTAAAAATATAACCTGTCGAGCTTACGCGAAGATGGTCACTTTGTCTATGTCGAAATCGGTGGTGTTGATGAGTTTACTCGGCACTGCCAGAAGGTCGAAGTCCGTAGCGTTCAGCTTCTGCACGCGTTGCAAAACAGACGATGTTTTCTGGTTTAATGCGCTTGGCAGCGCTGCTGCCAGATAGGTGATAAATCTCTGAGTTGACCGAACTGACGAATTCACATGGAGCGGCCTCGGCTGTTTTGGGTGGGCTTAATAAAAATGGAATCAGTATACCGAGAACAATGACGATGGCTGTGGAGGCGAGGACTGGTTTTTTATTGCGTGCAATCCAGCTTTGTAGCTCTTCGGCGTGCTCATGGAGGTGGTCGACTCGGATAGCGATGTCACTTAGCTGTTCGGACATTGAAAGTCCGTTGTCGATTGTTTTCAAAATTTTAATATTAGAAGGTACGCTTAAGATTCCTTTGTCTAGCAAGATAGGCGCGAAGCCAAAGATTCTTTTTAAGCGACTTTTGTGTACAGAGATTGTGCCAGTTTTCATTTCTTCATTACCGATGCGTTCTGTGAGTTTTTCGACAGAGATCTGATTGTTTAGGTAGACTTCACGGATGATTGCCAGTGGAATACCCGTGAGACGTTCTTCGCGATTTTCATCGCGTAGGACTAGGCGAGTGCCATTTAATGTGAAGAGATTTGTGCGAATAAGCATATTGTAGGGTTGATGATTAGAAACTATAAATTAGTTTATGGCAAAAATCCAACATTGCAATATTTAGTTTTGATTTTGAATGGGTTTCTATGCTTCTTCGGTGAAGCTGTAAAAATCTTTTGTGCCGACGATGATGTGGTCAATGATTTCGACGCCAAGTTTTTCGGCAGTGGCGAGTAGCTCTGTATGCCAGGTGAGGTCTTCGTCTGACGGTGTGGCTTTGCCGCGGGGATGATTGTGCGCGATGATGATCCTCTGTGAGTAGAGCCGGACGGGTGGGTGAAAGATCGCTATGAGTGGGCAAGTGGTTTGATTTTCACCGCCGAGGGCGACGTTCTCTGAGTAAAAGGCGATGTTTTCAGCGTTTAAGCAAACGATGCGGACTTGTTCGCGGCGAGCAGTTTGTAGGTCGGAGAAGTACTCAAAAGCGTCGGCGGCGCAGCTGATCTCGGCGCGATCTTTGGCAGTGAGTCGACGGATAATCTCACCGACGGCTGAGAGTGAGCAGGATTTTGCGGGTGGCAGTTCGGTCGCGCTCGCAAGGTCACCGACGGCGTTGAAGCTGGTAAAGAGTCCTTTGAGTCCAAAGTCTTTGACCAAGAGCTTCGATAGGGTGCTGACATCGAGACCTTTGTAGCCAGTATTGAGTAGGATCGCGACCAGCTCACTGTCGGACAGGCTTTGTGGTCCGCGTTCAATCATTTTTTCACGAGGCATTTCGCCTGCTGCTGTGGCAGTGGCTTTGTGATATAGCTTACTTTGCTTGGATTCAGGCATTATTGCTTTTGTTTATTTTTCTTACAAAAGGTCGTGATCTGTTTTTTTATCTCTGTGATTTGCTTGGTAGTGAGTCCTTGTTTGATGAGGTACTGTTCAAGATCTTTGGCAGTGATATAGGGTGTTTTTGTTTGAGCGAGTGTAGCTACCTCAGTATGTGGGAGATAGCGTGTGGCGGCTTCTATCTGCCAGCGGGCGAGAGTTGCTTTTGCATTGACAGTACTGAGCTGCTCCACACCGGTCAAAATCTTGATCCAGTTACTCGTGGAGATTGGTCGTTTGCCAGAACGCATCATGGAGAGATGTGCGTTGGAGATGCCAGTTATTTTTTCGACTTTGCGCAGACTAAGGTTACGAACGTCGATCAGCTCGCGAAGTTTGTTTGGAAACATAGAAAGGATAAAATTAGACAATTACAATCTAACAAGTTGTTATGTAGTGTCAAGGGAAAGTGTTTGAACTTCTGCTAACGGATTGTTAGCTTTCAATACGAATAGTCGATCTACATTTGCTCTTGTAAGCATACACATTTCAAGATTTACGATCTACTTAGTGGTTTCTCTAACTTTATTTCTAACTTTCTTCCTATGGCTGTTTTCTCATCTGAAGTTATGATCGATATGCTGACTGTCGAAGGTCTAACATTTGAAGTGACTGCCGAGCTAGATTACTCCAAGCGTCCGTTGGTTTTCGTCAATGTGTTGGACGACACTAGTGCTTTGCTTTCATCTCAGTTTGTCACTGATCCCGATTCTTTGCGTCAGCTTGCGACTTTCCTTAGTTTGGCAGCCGATAAGGCTGAGGTGGAGTTTCAAATGCAAAGTAAAAGTAAAATCAGAAAAATTAAGAGAACTAGTCTTTGATACGTGCACGGAGTTGTTCGGCATCTTGTGCATAAAATTCTGCTTGTTTGGCTGAGACTATATTGCGTTGTACTAGATCTAGCAGACTGTCATCGAAAGATTGCATACCAGCTTCGCGATTGATTTGGATTTGGCTATAGAGCTCGCTGAGGCGGTGCTCACGGATTGCGTTGCGGACACCATCGTTTGCTAGCAAAATCTCACGGGCGCAGGTGCGACCCTTGCCGTCGGCAGTAGGTATGAGTCGTTGACTCATAACAGCTGTCAGGCTATGGCTGAGCTGGAGCGCGATTTGCTGTTGTTGATTGGCAGGGAAGACATCGACAATCCTCTGAATAGCACGTGGTGCATCGTGAGTGTGGAGTGTGGCGAGGACTAGATGACCTGTCTCGGCGAGTGTGAGTACGGTGCTAATTGTCTCTAGGTCACGCATCTCTCCGACGACGATCACGTCGACATCTTGGCGGAGTGTGTGTTTCACTGCAGCTGGAAAAGATTTGGTATCTTGCCCAACGGCTCGTTGACTGATGACGGATTTCTTGCGTTCAAAGACAAACTCAATCGGATCTTCAATCGTAATGATGTGTGCCTCACGACGAGCATTGATATAGTCGATGATGCTAGCGAGTGTGGTGGATTTACCGTGACCATTTGGTCCGGTGATGAGCACTAGGCCATCTTGACGGTCGATGGTATCAAGGATTATTTGTGGGATATCTAGCTCTTTTGGAGTGGGTATCTGAAATGGAATTGCACGAATTGCAGCAGATGGTCCGTTGTTTTCATGATAAAAAGTCGCACGAAAGCGACCAATCCCCTCACCAGAAAAACCTACTTCAAACTCTTTTTCTGCGCGAAAGCGCTCTATGCCAGTATCGCCAGCGAGACCAATAAGTGCCTCTTCAATATCTTTTTCAGTGAGAGTTTCTTCTTCTGTGATTGATTCGAGTTTACCATTTGGTAGTCGAAGTAGTGGTGCTTCGCCGGTGACGAGATGGAGATCTGAAGCACCAGCTTTGATTTGACGCGCAAGGAGGATTGGTAGATTGATTGGCATTTTGTTTGGTATTTATTTAAGACATTTCTTTCTATTTTACCATAGAGTTACTATTTGTGCAAGTCAATGAGTCTGCCAATATTCGTCTTGACGACAGAGTAACTGCAGATCGGCTGGATCAGCGAGCAGCTTTGCGATGGCATGTTCGAGGCGGATACCATTTTGACTGCCCTTCACTAGGAGTAGATCGCCAGCTTGTAGTCGGTAGCTGGGGGCGAGATAGTCAGCGGCTTCTTCGGCAGTGGTAAAAAACTTGGCTGGTATTCCAGCTGCTTTGGCAGCAGTGACACAACCCCAAGCTTCACCAGCAACACCGATCACTTCGTCGGCGACGGCTGCGGCTGTGGTGCCGAGCTCGTGATGGAGATGTCCAGACTCTGTACCTAGATCATTCATCTGTCCTAGCAGTACAATTTTGCGTCCTGGAGTTTTTAGTTTGCCCAGTGTGATCAGTGCAGCACGGATACTGGCTGGATTGGCATTGTAGCTGCCGTCGATTATACGACTGCCATTGACACCATTTAATAAATTTAATCGACCAGGTGGCAGTTGGAAGTCAGTGAGTGCGGTGATGCAAGCCTTGAGAGGTAGCTCGCTGGCGAGTCCGACGCAGATCGCGGCAAGGAGCGAGTAGAGATTGTGTTGTCCGAGGATTGGTACAGTAAGTTTTTCACTTTGATCTTTATAGGTGATGGTTGTGCTTAGACCGTTGAGGGATTCTACGATATCGCTTGCTGTCAGGTCGGCTGGCTCAGTGATGCCAAAAGTCAGTCGTTGGGCTGGAGTGACCATTGTAGTGACACGTGGATCATCAGCATTTAGGATCGCTACACCAGTCGCAGGTAGGCTGGCGACTAGTTTGGCCTTTTCTGTGGCTATCTCTTCAATAGAGTGAAACTGTCTAGCAGCGAGGTGTACTGGTGCGATAGTCGTGACGACACCGATACTTGGCTGGACTAGCTTTAGTAGTTTGTCCAAATCCCCAGGTGCATCGACACCTAGTTCGAGTATGAGCTTTTCTGCTGCCAGTTTGGTAAAGCCTTTGCCAAAACTTTTTAATAAAATCAGTAGCCAATTTAGAGGAGAGGAGTATCCAGACTCTTGTTCGAGGATTGTCAGAGGTACGCCAAATTCTGAATTGAAGCTCTTTTGATTGGTATGTATGGAATAGCGCATTGCGAGGACCTTGGCAGTGGCTTCTTTGGTGGTAGTCTTACCGACAGAACCTGTAATACCGATGATTGTCATATCTGGTGTGAGCCGCCAGCTGGCGAGCCAGTTTAGTAGTCCGAGTACAGCGGTACGGAGGGTTTGTTTTAACATTTGGTGCGGGGCTTGACTTTTTGTGCCGAATCTGATAAAATAATCTGAAAAAATAAAATAAATAACCAAATCAACTATGACCAAGCTTAAACTGCTTCTCGTGACTACGCTAGTATTACTCTTGCTGCCGCTGAGTAGCACTCAAGCACAATCGGTGCGGTATCTCCCTGATGTAAGTGATCTCGTCGTTACTGCTGGTTCAGAAGCTGTCACGTTGACCTGGAAAAAGGTCGCTGGCGCAGACTCTTATACTATCTACTACGGTCCTGATAGTGTCGCGACAGATGGTGGTATCTATGCAGAGTCTATCGTGACGGACAATATCACACAGTATGAAGTAACTGGACTGAAGGCTGAGCAGACTTATTACTTTGCTGTAGCTGCTGAAGACTCTACTGGTACTATGCTTGGTAGTCCCAACTACTCAAAGGAGGTTACTGTTGTACCATTGGTTGTTGATGTTTCAGGTCTTGTAGCTGATCCTACTTCTACTTCAGATCCTGTAGTTGACTCTACTACTTCAAATCTAACTGATAGCACTCCTCGTGAGGCTGCACCAGCCAAACCGAACCTTGCAGAATCCGGTCCAGTCGAAACTCTGGCAATGACGACTTTGGTTGCTTTGCTAGGTGCGTATCTCTGGCGTCGTCGTAGCGTAGCTAGCCAGCTTTAGTCCGACATTCACATTTGATTTCTAGCAAAACCGCTTCAGAGATGAAGCGGTTTTTAGTTGTTAACTTGAGCAGACTTAGGACGATGCAGCCCTAAATCTTCACTGTAAATGGTAAGACTAGTGGTTCGCGGTCAATCCTCTGGCGGATAAAGCGCTCGACAGCCTTGATTACAGCGAAGCGGACTTCCTTATAATCTTTTTGTCCGGCGGTGATTGATTCTTCATAAGCCTTTTTGGCGACCTTCTTAGTTTCTTCGACGATAGCGTTACTTTCCTTCATGTAAATAAACCCACGGGAAACAATATCGGGATCACCGACGAGCTTGCCGCTGCTGGCATAGGCCTTGAAGATCAAGAGTACGACGCCATTTTCACTCATGATGGCGCGTTCGCGGATCACCTGCGTACCGATATCACCGACACCGAGTCCATCGATCATGATATTATCGATACGGATTTTAGTTTTACTTTTGCGGACTATACCACCTGGGGCTAGCTCTACGATATCACCGTTGTCGAGCAGGAGGACATTGTTTTCTGGTATACCGATACCGTTGGCGAGTATTTTGTGCGCGCTGCGCATGTGGAGTTCACCATGGACTGGTACGAGGTGTTTGGGTCTGAGCAGTGAGTGCATGAGCTTCAAGTCTTCTTGGCTGGCATGACCAGAGGTGTGTACATCAAGGTGTTTATTGGTAATTACATTTGCACCAAGTCGGAGGAGATTATTCATAACCGAGACAACTGCGCGTTCATTGCCGATGATTGGTGTACTACTAAAGACAACTGTATCGCCGTCTTTGATCTTGATAGTGCTGTGTTCGCCGAGTCCGATCCGTGTCAGTGCCGAAAGTTCTTCGCCTTGACTACCAGTGCAGAGGATCATCATTTTATTTGGTGGCAGCTTGCTGATGTCTGTGCCTTTCTTGAGTTGACGTAGGAGTCCTTGGGGGACTTTGAGATAACCGAGTTTGACTGCCATTTCGATATTTTGGATCATGCTGCGACCAGAGACAAAGACTTTGCGATTGGTTTTGACGGCAGCACTCAAAATATGCTGAATGCGTCCAATGAGGCTACTAAATGTGGCAACGATGATGCGTCCTTTGGCTTTTTCTATTGTGGCAGCGAGATTTTTAGCGATTACACTTTCACTGATTGTATAGCCTGGTTTTTCGGCATTTGTGCTATCGGCGAAGGCGAGTGTGACACCACGCTTACCAAGCTCAGCAATTTTGCCAAAATCAGCTGGGATACCATCGGCTGGAGTGAAATCGAATTTAAAATCACCAGTGTGAGTGATGATACCGTTTGGTGTGACAAGTGCGAGACCGACACCGTCGGGGATACTATGATTGACACGGAAAAACTCCACGCCAATCTGTCCGAGTTGGATTTTGTCTTTAGCTGGATCGATTATTCGAAAGGTAGTTTTTTCTACGAGGGCATACTCTTCCAAGCGTTTGCGTGCTAGACCGAGTGTCAGTGGTGTACCGTAGAGAGTCGGGAATCCTAGCTTTGGCAGGATGTGTGGTAGGGCACCGATGTGGTCGAGATGACCATGTGTGATGACGATACCGCGGATCTTGTCTTTCAGCGGTTCGAGCATACTGACATCGGGTACGACATAGTCGATACCAAACATATCAGCCTCGGGGAATTGCAATCCGCAGTCGACAAGTACGATATCATTTTTATAAAAACAAGCAGCCATGTTGCGTCCCACCTCTTCCATACCACCGAGTGGTATGTAGCGGACTTTGCCGTCATTGAGGTCGAAGGGCAGCTTCCGCGCTGGACCTTTCTGCTGGCTACCGACTGTCGGGCGAGGTTGCTTGGGCTTGTGGGCTGGCGCTGGGTGTTTCTTTACTGGAGTGTGGGTTGTCTTTACCGTTGATGGGTGCGAGTGAGGAGTTTTTTTCGCAGGTACGTGATTTGTTTTGCTCGTTGTTGGAGCTGGTGGTTTCGGTGAAGCTGGCTTTGGACTTGGAGTCGAGTCAGCTACATTTTTATTGAGCCACTTATCTAGTTGATCGTTCATGATTTTTTTGTTTAAAAAGTAATTAATATTCGAAACTGAACAACTTTACTTTAGCAAATTTTAAAGAGAAAAACAAGTGTATTGTTAGCTATAGCCGAAAAATGGCTTAGATAAGCCAAAAGATCAGTTTTGAAAATCATAAAAAATAGTCTAAATGACGTGTGTACCTGCTCCGGTGAGTGCGTCGGTCAGCGGCATTGCTCTGCGACCATCGGCAAACATGACCTCGCCAACGCCAGCTATGATCGCTCTGGTGGCACTGAGGACTTTCTTTTTCATACGCCCCTTGGCGTACTGATCGGCTTCGCTGGCCTTGATCTCATGGATTGTACTCTTGGGGTCTTCGATATTAGCCAGTAGCCCAGCTGTATCGGAAAAGAAGATTAGCTTGTCGGCTTTGAGTGCTTTGGCGATTGCGGCTGCCATCTTGTCACCGTCGACATTTACCTCTGTACCATCGGCTGTGATGGCAGGGGGAGTGAGGACTACGACCTGTTTGTCCGCCAGTAGACTATATAGTTTGTCGGTATTTACACTTTCGATACGACCGGTGAGATCGCCTTCGATTACTTTGACCTTATTGTCTTCGACTATACGCTGTTTACCGTGCTGTCGGGCGACTATCAGACTTTCATCTGAGCCGAAGTGACCACTAGCTTGTATGCCTGCTTTGCTCAAAAGTGTCACCAGTTCGGTATTTACCGCGCCATAGACCTCCTTGAGTAGTTCGAGAGTTTGCTCATCGGTGTAGCGACTCTGCTCACCGCGCTCACTTGTGAGTATACGAGGTGTGATACCGCGTTCGGCTTGGACTGTCGTCAGGCGTGAGTTCGCGCCGTTGATTATTATTATGTCATTGTCTTTTGCGTGTATTGCTACGTCATGACAAAACTGCGCCTGTGTTTCAGGCTGGAGTAGTTCCTTGCCGCCACCGAGCTTTAAAATAAGCAAGGTCATCTAGTTTGCAGGATGTAGGCCAAGGAACTCTAGTCCTGTAGTTTCGTCGAAACCACAGGCGAGATTGGCTGCTTGGATAGCCTGTCCGGCTGCGCCTTTCATGAGGTTGTCCAGTGCTGTGACAATGACGAGCTGACCAGAATTTTTATCTAGCACCCAGCCGATGTCACAGTAGTTCGTACCAGACAGGATTTTGGGCTCTGGTAGTGCGTGTGGACCAGATGGCTCCGCAACTAGTCGAACAAAAGGCTGCTTGCCATAGAAATCTCGATAAAGTTGCCAGAGATCTTTGTTGGTTAGATCTTTCACTGGGAAGGTGTGCGCGTGGCAGACAATACCGCGGACAGTCGGTACGCTCGTCACCGAATAGCCTGGTATGGTCGATAGTCCGAGCTGGCTGACGACCTCGCCGGTGTGACGGTGTCCAGCGAGCTTATAGCTGCGAATGATACCAGCTCGCTCGGGGTGGTGGCTGCCGATATTGGGTTTGTTGCCACTACCTGATGAGCCAGTCTTGATATCCAGTACGATTTTTTCTAGATCGATTAGCTTGGCCTGTACGAGCGGCGCGAGTGCGAGGATCGCAGCGGTAGCGGTACAGCCCGCGATGGCGATCTTAGCTGCCTTCTTCAGCTTCGCACTGTGTAGCTCGGGGATACCACAGACAAAATCCTTCAATAGCTCTGGTTTTGGGTGGGCTGCGCCGTACCATTTTTCGTATGCGGCGGAGTCAGCCAGTCGGAAGTCTGCCGAGCAGTCGATGATTTTAGCTCCCAGCTGAGAGATTTGCTCATATTGGGGTGCGAGTGTGCCGTGTGGTAGACAACTAAAGATTACATCGACTTTTTCGACATCAGCGAGTTTTACAAATTTTAAAGTAGTTGCTCCACGGAGATTGGGATGAATTTTGCCGAGTGGTTTGCCAGCGTTGCTCTCACTCGTCACATATTTCAAATCAAAACCAGCGTGACCGAGGAGTAGTCTGGTCAGCTCACCACCGACGTAGCCACTAGCACCGAGGACGGCAGCAGTTAGAGTTTTCATTTGGCGATGTTTTTACAGAATTCTAGGATTTTTGCAGGCAAGTCTACTGTCGTAGTCTCGATCAGTCCGTGCCATTCGACGCCGCTATTTACTTCGATGACTTTGAGTCCATCAGTTGTTTCGATCAGGTCTACACCGAGCAGGGCAGGTGTGTTATTTGTGACAGCCTTGGCAGCTGCGAGTGTGAGCTCCTGTAGCTCGGTCGTGATTTCGCATGGTTTGACTGTTGCCCCTTGAGCAGTGTTTGTCACCCAGTGTTCGGTGCTACGATACATAGCTGCTACGATTTCGTCACCGATTACAATCGCTCGGATATCTCGTTTAGTTTTTTTGTCGATGTACTCTTGAACATAAAAAATATTGGAATGAGCGATACCTCCCAGTACAGTCTTGTGTTCGAGGATAGTCTCGGCAGCATCTCTATCATTGATCTTACTCAGGAGTCGGCCCCAGCTACCGATGACAGGTTTGAGTACTACAGGATAGCCCCACTCATCGATAGTTTGGAGAGCTTGGTCGGCATCGAAGCAGATCTTGGTTTTGGGTGTCGGTATGCCGCTTTCAGCGAGTTTTGAGCTAGTGAGGAATTTGTCGCCACAGAGTGCGATAGTCTCGAAGTTATTGACAGCTCTGGCGGCGTGGGCTGTACTGCCGTCACTGAGTTGACCTTTGGCGGCTATGACTTGTGCGGCGTAGTAGTTCTTCGTATGGCTGATACTTCGTAGTAGTACGACATCACACTGTGCGAAGACAGAGGCCTCGTGAATATCAAAAATTAGCTCGGAGTCTTTGATTTTGATCAGCTCAATATCACTATCTGCCTCTGCCGCTGCAAAAAGCGCCTTTTCTTCGATACGAGGGTGAGAGTAAAAAATACCGAGCTTCATAAATGGAGATTAGGTTTAGATTATACCAAAAAACACCTAGTTCGTCCCAATAACAGTCTCCCACTGTGTATTGTTTATCTCTTATTTTTTACTCGCCCCAGTCCTCTTGGACAGCGGGTGCATCAATCAGTTCGACAGGTTCGAGTGATTTTACCTCTAGCTCGGCAGAGCATTCATCGCAGGTTAGGATTTCGCCAACTTCGGTGTTTTCTGCGAGTGTGATTTTGCCATCGCACTTTGGACATTTAGTAGTTTCGGGCATGGTTTTGGGGAAATAGAAAACAAAAAGACCAGAGCATTGTAAGCTGATAGTCGCTAATTGTAAATTGTATCAAAGTTGCCAGATTTTTTGTATCGCTTTAGTAAATTTGCGTTGCTCGGCATTGGTTGCTCGTTTGGCTGCTACAGCTAGGCGTTTGGTTGATCCGAGGTTTAGATTGCCTGGCATGCCGAGTCCGCTTTTCTTAGCGATATTGTGAAGCGGGTTGAAGTCTGGTGTGTCATCAAAAATGCCTGTACTGCGAAAAGTTGCCTGAGTGTAGCTGGTCTTGACTTGGCGATAGGCCTCTCGGAAAGATAAACCTTTTTTGAGGACCAGATCATTGGCGATGTTTGCTGCGAAAAGCTCTGGTCTGCTCGCAGCTGTACGGAGCTTATCTTTGGCGACGATGAGGTTATTTAGCACGATCTGTAACGCGCGGAGTGAGTACTTGGCAGTTTTGACTCCTTCGATGAAGGGATGTTTGGTTAGTTGGAGGTCGCGCTGGTAGCCAGCAGGTAGACCTTTTGTGATGGTGGCGATTTGGGTGGTGTAGCCGACCAACATACCAGCGTTACCGCGGATGATTTCGAGCGCATCGGGGTTACGCTTTTGTGGCATGATGCTGCTACCAGTAGCCACTGCTTCGGTCAGACTAAAGAAATCAAATTCGGGTGCGCTAAAGTAAATCAAATCATTCGCTAGGCGCGAAAGTGTCAGTCCAACATTGGTCAGAGCGCTGAGTATAGCTGTCTCTAGTTTGCCACGACTGATTTGTACAGCGAGTGTGTTGTTTTGGACTTTGGCAAAGCCGAGTAGGCGAGAGGTCAGAGCGCGGTCGATGGTCGCGGTCGTACCATAGCCAGCTGCACCACCGAGTGGGCAAGAGTCGGATAGCTCGCTAGCAGCTGCGACAGTGATATAGTCATCGGTGAGACTTTCAGCAAATGCTGCGAAGAAATGTCCTAACGTGCTAACCATAGCTGGACGCATGTGAGTGTAGCCTGGCATTGGTACTTGGGCGTATTTTTGAGCACGCTGGAGTAGCATCTCAATTACATTCAAGATCTCTGTGCGGATTTGGAATAATTCATTTTTGGCAAAGAGGCGGATCGCTGTAGCGGATTGGTCATTGCGACTGCGTCCGAGGTGGATCTTGCCACCGAGTTCACCGAGCTTTTTGGTCAGTACAGACTCGATCGCACTGTGGCCGTCCTCATGTCTTCCGCCTTGAAGGCGATATCCATGTTTGACAGCCTTGCTGTAGATTTCTTTTAGTACTTTTTTGACTTTGGCAAATTCTGTTTTTTTCAAATAGCCCTGCTGTGTCAGCATGTAAGCGTGTGCGGCACTGGCAGCTGCATCATAGCCGATCAGATATTCGTCGAGATATAGATCACTTCCGATCGTAAATCTTTCGATCATTGGATCGAGTGGAGTTGAATTTTTGGACTGCCAGAGTTTCATAGGGTGTAGCTTTTAGTGGAGTATCATTTTAGCTAAAAAGTGATTTTGCCGCTTAGATTTATCTCACCAGCGACACGGGCTTGGATTTTGGATTGTTTGAGCAATTGTAATGTTTTTGTCACTGCTTGTGGTGGGACGATCACGAGCATGCCGCTACCTAGACACCAGACTGAGCGTGCCTCGCTAGTCGAAACTTTCCCTAGCTGGATCAGCTCGCGTATCCAGCTCGCTGGCTGCCAGAGGTTTGGTAGGCTAGCACCGAATTTTTTATTACGAAAAACTCGTGGTAAGTTGCCTGGAATGCCACCACCTGTGATGTGGACTATGCCGTGGACTTTGACCTTTGGTTTTTCGTCATAGCGTCCGATCAAATTTAGGATTGCGGCATGATAAAGCTTGCTTGGTGTGAGGAGGAGTTGCCCCCAAGTTCTATTGCCATATTTTTGCTTGTACCAATTTTTACCAAATTTTTTCGTTAGGATGTGTCGTGCCAAACTAAAGCCATTGCTACGAAGACCAGACTCTTTCAGGGCTATTATGATATCTCCCGCTTTAATTTTTGAGCCGTCAATCAATCTTTTTTTAGTTACAATGCCAATGGCTGTCGCATTCCAGACGTAGCCCGTGACAGTTTGTCCGACCTCGGCGATCTCACCACCAGGTATTACAATGCTTTGCTCTCGGCAAGCTTTGGCGAGACCTTTGAGTAGTGCGCCGATGTGTTGCTGATTCACTTTTGGTACGTCGAGTGTGTTGGACAGTGAGATCACTTCGGCACCGAGACAGACTGCGTCGTCGGTGACCATCGCAGCGAGATCATAGCCGATTGTATCGTACTTGCCGATGGCTTCGGCAACTGCCATCTTGGTCCCTGTGCCGTCGTCGCACTGAGTGATGAAAAACTGTCCGAAGTCGAGTGCACCAGCAAAGCCACCTGGTAGGCGGATTGGTTTACCGATTCGTCGTGCGCGCGTAGCGAAGGTCGTCGCAGCGAGTCGTCCAGCGAGCGAGGAGGCTGTGTCACCCGCAGCGATATCGACACCAGCAGATTTATATTTTTTATTCATGAGTAGAGGCTAGATTATACCCAGCTTCGGCGAGATCTGATACTAGTTTGCCTTGCTCTAGTCGTATGACACGCTTTTGGATTCGATCGACTGTCTCGCGGTCATGAGTAGCGAGGATCACGGTTGTACCAGTTGTGTTGATCCGGAGTAGTAGGTCGATGATCTCGCTACCTGTCGTAGGGTCGAGCTGACCAGTCGGTTCATCGGCGATGATTAGTGCTGGGCGATGGACGAGTGCTCGGGCGATACCGACGCGTTGGCGCTCGCCACCACTGAGCGTGGCAGGGAAGGCACGGGCGCGTTCTGTCAGCCCGACGATCTCAAGTACCTCTGGTACACGTTTTTTGATTAGTCCATTTGATTCACCACAGACTTCTAGCGCAAAGGCGACGTTTTCGTAGACAGTTTTCTTGGGTAGGAGTTTGAAGTCTTGGAAGACAATGCCCAGCTTGCGGCGGTAGAGAGCGAGTGTTGTCTCGCTCATTTTGTTGACGATGTGGTCGTCTACGCGGATCTGCCCACTCGTCGGACGGAGAGCACCGATGAGTAGATTGATGAGTGTCGATTTACCAGCGCCAGACGCACCTACGACAGAGACGAACTCACCACCACCGATCTGAAAACTCACACGATCGAGGACTGTGAGCCGGTGGAACTGCATCGAGATATCGTCGAAGACAATCACGAACATTAGTTTACAGCAAACAGTAAACAGTCGGATAGTACTCGAGAATTGCGAGATGAGTGCTAAACTCATCGCAATGGACAAAATCGCAGTGATCGACTTCGGCGGGCAGTATGCGCACTTGATTGCGAGTCGGATTCGGCGGGCTGGAGTGCTGGCAGAGATCGTGCTGCCCGAGTCTGCGACACCAGATAGTTTGAAGGATTACAAGGGTATCGTGCTCTCAGGTGGTCCGCAGAGTGTGGTGCGTGCCGAGGCTCCGACTATCGACCCCGCGATTTTCAACCTCAAAAAACCGATCCTCGCGATCTGCTATGGGCATCAGCTCGCGATGCAGCTGCTCGGGGGTAAAGTAAAAAAAGGGAAGACTCCGGAGTATGGACCAGCGACTTTGAAAATACGACGAGATTCTTCGACTCCGCTCCGCTCCGCTCAGAATGACATTCTAAAGGGCATGCCAAAGAGCTCGACAGTCTGGATGAGTCACTGGGACGAAGTAGTCAAGCTGCCAGAGGGTTTCGCAGTG
>VAPL010239527.1_pt1 | contig 20313 bp, 19 predicted proteins | sample 3395061 | NCBI WGS metagenome assembly VAPL01 (sample SAMN08290444, study PRJNA428436) | hydrothermal vent metagenome | isolation source: Deep-sea hydrothermal vent chimney 2 | place: Pacific Ocean: Juan De Fuca Ridge | depth 2182 m m | reverse complement strand
GCAATACCGGAAAACCTGCTTGAATCGGAACTATTCGGATATGAAAAAGGCGCCTTCACCGGCGCCGTTTCCAGGCGTATCGGCAAATTCGAGGAAGCCAGCGGCGGTACTCTGCTGTTGGATGAAATCAGCGAAATGGATCCCCGGCTACAGGCCAAATTACTGCGTGTCCTGCAGGAACGTGAAGTCGATCGCATTGGCGGCTCGAAGCCGGTCAAGGTCGATGTCCGGATCATCGCCACATCCAACCGCAATATGGCCGAACAAGTGGCCGACAAAAGCTTTCGCGAAGATCTCTATTTCCGCCTGAACGTGGTGAACCTGGACCTGCCGTCGCTGCACGAAAGGCCGCAGGACATTATCTATCTGGCCAGGCATTTTGTCGAAAAATACGCCGCCGCCAATGATCTGCCGGCGCTGCCGCTGTCGGAACAGGTCAAGGACCTGCTCAACAGGCATCCCTGGCCCGGCAACGTGCGCGAGATGGAAAACGCCATGCACCGGGCCGTACTGCTGGCCAGTGGCGCCGAAATCGGCCCCGAGGCCGTGTTGTTGACCGGCGGCGCGGAAACAACCGCCAGGACCGACGGCGGCGAAACCCCCGGAATGGTCGGCCAGACGGTGGCCCAGGTCGAACGCGGCCTGATAATCGATACGTTGCAGCATTGCCTTGGCAACCGCACCCACGCCGCCAACATCCTGGGCATTTCGATCAGAACCCTGCGCAACAAACTGAAACAATACAACGAACAGGGTTTCGCCGTGCCGACGCCGGGCGAAGGCGAGCGCCCGGTTGCTTGAGTTTATAGGGCAATAACCGACAATGGCCGACGATCCCAACGAAAACAAACCACCCGCAGCATCGCCGTTGGACAGCATCGACCCGAAGGCTATTCTTCGGGCCATCGCCAAGCGTTCGGACATCATGCTGGCGCTTGGCGTGGTTACCATCCTGGTCGTCCTGATCCTGCCGTTGCCGACCTGGCTGCTGGATGTCGGGCTGGCGTTTTCCATAACCTTCGCCGTACTGATTTTGATGACCGGATTGTTTGTCGAACGATCCCTGGAATTTACCGCTTTTCCGACCATACTGCTGCTGGCGACAATGGTCCGGCTATCGCTGAATTTGGCGTCGACACGCCTGATTCTGGCGAACGGACACACCGGCGCCGGCGCCGCTGGCAAAGTCATCGAGGCCTTTGGCGGGTTTGTCATGAGCGGCAACTTCGTCATCGGCATCATCGTTTTCGCGATCCTGGTGATCGTCAACTTTATCGTCATCACCAAAGGTTCCGGTCGTATCGCCGAGGTCTCGGCGCGGTTCACCCTTGACGCCATGCCCGGCAAGCAAATGGCCATCGACGCCGACCTGTCGACGGGCCTGATCGACGAGGACGAGGCCCGCCTCAGGCGCAAGGAACTGGAAGACGAAAGCGCATTCTTTGGGTCCATGGACGGCGCTTCGAAGTTCGTTCGCGGCGATGCCATCGCCGGTTTGCTGATAACCTTCATCAACGTTATCGCCGGCATGGTAATCGGAGTCGCCCAGAAAGACCTGTCGTTCTCCCAGGCCGCCGAGTTCTACACCCGATTGACCGTCGGCGACGGATTGGTAACCCAGATTCCGGCGCTTATTGTATCCACCGCCGCCGGCCTTATCGTTTCCAAGGCCGGGGTCCGGGGGACCACCGAAAAGGCCTTGTTCTCGCAGTTGGGCGGGCATCCCAAGGCGATGGGGCTGTCATCGTTCCTGCTGGTCGGCCTGGCGCTGCTGCCGGGGATTCCGGCCATACCGTTCCTGGCCCTGGCCGCCGGCACCGCAGCCATCGGATTCACCGTCAACAACTCCCATAAAAAAATTGCGGCGGAATTGAAAGCCAAGACGGAAGAGGCGGAAGCGCAACCGTTGACGACAGAGGACGAACCGATATCTTCGGCCTTGCGCATAGATTACCTGCGGCTGGAACTGGGTTATGGCCTGTTATCGCTGATCAACGACACCGGCGACGGCAATCGCCTGACCGATCAGATCAAGGCCTTGCGGCGGCAGATGGCGACCGATATCGGTTTCGTCATGCCCTCTGTGCGGATTCAGGACAACATGCAGCTTGCCGCCAACGCCTATGTCGTGCGGGTCAAGGAAATCGACGCCGGAACCGGTGACTTGCGGCCCAACATGCTGCTGGTGATGGACCCCCGTGGCGAAGAAATTACCCTGCCGGGTGAAAAAACCACGGAACCGACCTTCGGCCTGCCGGCCATGTGGATTGATGAGGCGAGCCGCGAAGAAGCCTTGTTCAGGGGCTATACGGTGGTCGATCCGGCGACCGTCATCACCACCCATCTGACGGAGGTGATCAAGGACAATATGGCCGAACTGCTGTCCTATTCGGAAACCCAGAAGTTAATGGACGAACTGGACAAGGAACACCAGAAGCTGATCGGCGACATGATTCCGTCGCAAATATCGCTGGGCGGCGTCCAGCGTGTCTTGCAGAACCTGCTGGCCGAACGGGTTTCCATCCGCGACCTGCCGACCATCCTGGAGGGTATTTCGGAAGCCTGTGGCTATTCCCGCAATATCACCATGATAACCGAACATGTGCGGGCCCGTCTGGCCCGCCAGATCAGCGCCATGAACGCCAACGAAGAAGGTTTTATACCGCTGATTACGCTAAGCCCCGAATGGGAACAGGCGTTTGCCGAATCCCTGGTCGGCAGCGGCGATGACAAGCAGCTTTCGATGCCGCCGACCCGCCTTCAGGAATTCATTTCGTCCCTTCGTAACGCCTTCGAACGGCAGGCAATGTTGGGTGAGACGCCGGTGCTGCTGACCAGTCCGACAATCCGGCCGTTCGTGCGTTCGATCATTGAACGGTTTCGCCCGATGACCTCTGTGATGTCGCAAAACGAGGTATTTTCTAAGGCCAGCATCAAGACCGTAGGCCAGGTTTAAGTAATGCGGCTGAAAACTTTCACCGCTCCGACGATGACTGAGGCCATGGAAATGGTCCGCCTGGAAATGGGTTCAGAGGCGATTATCGTTTCGACCCAGGATGCCGTAACGGCCCGGGATTCGGTAATCGGCGCCCGGGTGACGGCGGTCCGGGAAGACCCCATCATGGCCGAATTGCCGGAGGCCATGGTCGACCAATACGGCGCCGAACCGCCCCGCTACACCGGCGCCGAAACCAATGAAGCCATTCGCCATGGCCTGACCTATCACGGGACGCCCTACCATCTGGCCAGACGCCTGGCCCGGGCGGCGGGAATTATTCAGGCATCGACCCCGACCATGGCCCTGGCCGGGGCGTTTGACGGCGCTTTCACGTTTTCACCGGTCTCCGGTCTGTTCGGAAACGCCGGGCATGGAGCCCCGGCGCCGCGCCTGATACTTATCGGTCCGCCCGGTGTCGGCAAGACTATAACGGTGGCCAAACTGGCGGCGCGCGCGACCATGGCGGGGGCACGCCCCGGGGTTATATCCACCGACACCCAACGGGCCGGCGGTGTCGAGCAACTGGCCGCCTTCACCCGTATTCTCAAGATCGATTTGAAACAGGCCAGTGACGGACCGGCCCTTGCCCACCTTCTCGAAGATATCGATACCGACCAGCCGGTAATCATCGACACACCGGGGATCAATCCCTTCCGGGACGATGAAATGGCCCACCTTGGATCGCTGCTGGCGGCGACCGGGGCCGAAATTATGCTGGTTCTGGCGGCCGGAACCGACGCCCTTGAATCGGCCGATCTGGCCATCGAGTTTGCCGATCTGGGCGCCACCCGGTTGCTCGTCACCCGGCTGGACATGGCCCGGCGCCTGGGTGGAATTCTCGCCGCCGCCGACGCCGCCGGCTTAAGCTTTTCCGATGTCAGTATCACCCCGAATATCGCCGAAGGAATCAACCCGATCAATCCCGTCTCGCTGGCCCGGCTGATTATGCCGCAACGGGAAGAGGCCGCCGGTGACGGGCGAGCCGCCGGAACCCACCCCAAAACCGAGGCCGTACAATGAATTCTGCCCCCACCCTAGCTCCCCGCCCATCTTCCCGGTCTCGCGGTCGGAACATGGTCGCCATCGCCTCCGGCAAGGGCGGCGTCGGTAAAACCTGGCTCGCCATCACCCTGTCACATGCCCTGGCCGCCAAGCAGGTCCGCACCTTGCTGTTCGACGGTGACCTGGGGCTGGCCAACCTGGACATCCAGTTGGGCCTGATGCCCAAGCATGACCTGGGCAGCGTTATCGCCGGCCGCCTGACCCTTAGTCAGGCCGTGGTTCCCTACGAAGATGGAAATTTCGATATTATCGCCGGTCGTTCCGGTTCCGGCGGCCTGGCCAACGTGCCGGCCAGCCGCTTGCAGGTGCTTGGCGATGACCTGGCCCTGCTTGCCGCCGGCTACGACAAGGTGGTCATCGATCTGGGGGCCGGCGTTGAACGCACGGTCCGGCAACTGGCCCACAGCGCCGGCACCTGTCTGGTCATCGCTACCGACGAGCCGACATCGCTGACCGACGCCTATGCCTTCATCAAGGTAACCCACATGGAACGCCCGGGTGCCGATATCCGGATCGTCATCAATATAGCCAATTCGACCCGCGAGGGAGAACGCACATATAATACCCTGCTCAAGGCGTGCGAGGGGTTCCTGAAAATCTCGCCGCCGCTGATGGGTATTATTCGGCGCGACAGCAAGGTCCGCGAGGCGATCAAAAGCCAGACATCGATCCTGACCCGTTTTCCCAATACCGAAGCGGCAAATGATGTCGAGGCCATAGCCGCCAGGCTGGCCGATGACTCGTAGGTAGCAATTAACAAGATGCCGACTATCACCCCACCGCCGCCACAACCGCCACAACCGCCGACGGTGACGCCGACCCCGGCCCCGGTGTTGACTGTCAGCCATCCGCCGGTCGAACTGGCCCGGCTGACCATTGGCGGACTACTGGAAGCCAGCGTCCTGAATCAGGTTGGCAAGGAAACCTATCTGCTGCAAACCCGGATCGGCCAGCTGACGGTGACAAGCGCCGTCGCCCTGCCGAAAGAAGCCAATCTGGTATTGCAGATTTTATCGCTTTCACCCCAGGCCCTGTTGCAAATCAACGTCGGCAATGCCGCCGCCACAGGCGCCATGAAGCAGGCCATTCCTTCCGCCGGAACGCTCGCCGTTTCGGAAAATCCGACCGGCGCAAAGGGCGATTTTTCAGATGTTAACAGGGCCGCGACGGCGCCGCCCCTGACCGTTGGCTCGGTGCTCAAGGCGGTACTGGTGCGGCCATCGCTCCAACCCCGGACGGCAGCCGCAGGCAATGCCCCGGTTTCGGCAACTACCAGCGCTGCCACCGTCGCCGCAGGCTCCGTCCCGGCGGCCAGACCCGGCGCCGTACCGTCCGCTACGCCGCAGACCATCGCGCCGTCGGCGACCGGCGAACCGAAGCAACCGGCGTATGCGCCCGTCGCGGCGGGCGCCGTGCGGCGCGGCGGCATTACCGGGCCATTATTACCGGGGTCGGGCGGGCCGATTAAAACGGCTAGTCCGGTCACCGCCGGTGTGCCGACGCTCCGCGCCGCGCCGGCCTTGCCCACAGGCACCCAGTTGAGTTTCAGGATTACCGATATCCAATTGCCATCGCCGGCCGCCAACAACATCATTACACCTTCCGTGACGGCGGGACCGGCGGCCCTTGGGGCCGGAAAAATACTGACCGGCGTCATCACCGGCACCACCGCCCTGGGACATCCCGTCGTGCAGACGGAAGCCGGGGTTTTTTCCCTGAACACCCAATCGACGACACCGCGCGGCAGCATCGTCACCCTTGCGGTGACCAGTGCGCCGAAACCGGTTTCACCGGCGGCGGCTTCACCGGCCCATCCCGGATCCGACAGCGCCGCTATTTTCGCCGAACGCCGCTGGCCGCCGCTGGAAGAGGCGGTCCGGGTGCTGCACGATTCGAACCCGGCGGCGTCCCGGCAGTTTGTCGGCGCCATCCTGCCCCGCCCGGACGCGCAGTTAACTTCCGGGCTGATTTTCTTTCTTAGCGCCCTGCGCGGCGGTGACCTGCGCCCGTGGTTCGGGGAAACCAATATGCGTATTCTGGAGAATTCCAGGCCTAAACTGGCCAATAAATTAGCCCGTGATTTCAATATGCTGGCCAAGGTCGCGGACGAACCGGCCGGTGCCGACTGGCGGGTCGCCATGATCCCGGTCAACACCGGAACCCAGATCGAACAAATCAGAATGCTGCTGCGCCATCATCACGATGAAAATGACGAGGGCGCGGCGGGGGATAACAGCACACGCTTTATCCTGGACATCGACCTGAGCAGACTGGGACGAATTCAACTGGATGGCCTGGTTCGCGACAAGGGCAGAAAACTGGACTTGATTATTCGTTCCGGCGATGTTCTGGACGATCCAAGCCGTAACGAAATTCGCCGGATATTCTCCGAGGCCGCCGACCTGACCGGCCTGACCGGCAGCGTCGGATTCCAGGCCGCGCCGCCGGATTTTATCGAAATACCGGACCCGCTGGCCGAGAAAACGGTCGGATTGATTGTCTGATCATATTTGCGTTCAAGAATCCGTCCCCGTCATTAAAGAGTCATCGTACTTTCATCTTGCTGACACCTAGGCCGATTTAAATCCTTCCTCGATAATCAAATTCAGGATTTTGGGGAGGAACGGAATGATTGCTGTTCGGGTCAACGGTATAAGCAAGACATTTGACGGGGGAAGCCCGGCGCTGAACGATGTCAGCACGACCATTTCCGATGGCGAGATGGTAGCGCTGATCGGCGCTTCCGGTTCCGGGAAATCGACCCTGATCCGCCATATTGCCGGACTGATTCCCGGTGATCGTGGATCCGGCTCGATCGAGGTTTTCAATTCCCCCATTCAGTCTGATGGCCGTATTTCCAAAAACGCCCGCCGTCGCCGCCGTGAAATCGGTGTGGTGTTTCAGCAATTCAACTTGGTCGGGCGTCTTAGCGTCCTGACCAATGTACTGACCGGTGTCCTGGGCCGCGCCCCGTTCTGGCGGACCTGGTTTGGACTTTTTACCCATGCCGAAAAGTGCTCAGCCATGGCGGCGCTGGACCGTGTCGGCATTGCCGGTCAGGCCGGCAAGCGATCCTCCGTTCTGTCCGGCGGCCAACAGCAACGCGCCGCCATCGCCCGCACCATTGTCCAGGGCGCCCGGTTGATTCTGGCCGATGAACCAATCGCCTCGCTCGACCCGGCGTCTTCGCGGAAAGTCATGGATAATCTGGCCCGCGTTAACCTCAACGACGGGGTCACCGTGCTGGTCTCCCTGCATCAGGTGGATTATGCGCTTAAATACTGCCCCCGGACCATCGCCATGCGGGCCGGCAGCATCGTTTTCGATGGACCCAGCGCGAAACTGACGCCGGCGTTCCTGCGGCAGCTATACGGTTCCGATAGCATTGAACTGGCCGCCACAAAAACCACAGACACATCGCCCATGCCGGAAATCGCCGGGGGAAAACCGGAAATCGGAACGGAAGCCGAACCGGCGCTGGCCTACGCCGCGGGCTGATCCCCGCATCCATACGAAGAACCATCGACAACACAAAGGAGACAAACATCATGATTCGTAATTTGCTATCCGCCGCCGCCATCGCGGCGACCGCCCTGACCTCTACCGCCGCACTGGCCGGTTTCAAGCCACTGGATGCCGATCCCAAGGAAATCAGCTTCGGCATCATTTCGACGGAATCGACGGCCAACCTGAAAGAACAGTGGATTCCCTTCATCAAGGACATGGAAAAGGCCCTGGGCATGAAGGTTAATGCCTCCTTCGCGCCCGACTATGCCGGCATCATCGAAGCCATGCGCTTCGGCAAGGTCCATGTCGCCTGGTTCGGCAACAAATCAGGCATGGAAGCCGTCGACCGGGCCGGCGGCGAAGTTTTCGTCCAGACCTCCAAGGCCGATGGCTCGCAAGGCTATTATTCGCACATCATTACCAATGTAAAAAACAAGAACATCAATTCCCTGAAGGATATCTTCAAGTGCGACAAGTCGCTGAACTTCGGTATCGGCGACCCGAATTCCACATCCGGTTTCCTGGTTCCGTCCTATTACGTGTTCGCCAAAAACAATATCGATCCAAAAAAGTGCTTCAAGACCGTGCGTAGCGCCAATCACGAAACCAACCTGATGGCCACCGCCAACATGCAGGTGGACGTGGCCGCCAACAATTCCGAGCAAATCGCCCGCACCAAGTTGAGGTTGCCCGAGGCCGCCGCCAAGATCAAGGTGATCTGGACCTCGCCGCTGATTCCATCGGACCCGATAGTCTACCGGAAGGACCTGTCCAAGGATCTGAAGTCCCGGATCAAGGCGTTTTTTCTGTCATACGGTCGCTTCGGCGACGTCAAGGGCGCCAAGAAGGTGCTGGCCAACATCAGCGACGGCATGGGTTATTTCATGGAAAGCAACAACACCCAGCTTTACCCGATCCGGCAACTGGCCCTGTTCAAAAGCAGGCTGAAAATCGAGAACAGCACCGGCGCCTCGCAATCCGTCAAGACCGCGAAAATTTCCGAAATCGACAAGAAGCTGTCCGATTTGGATATCCTGGTCGCCAATAAGTAACTATTCCCCCTGGACGGGGCGTCGGGCTTCGGTCCGGCGCCCCATTTTTTTACTACAATGCATTCGTATTTTGACTATTCAGCAAAACACCGGAAATTCCCCCACATGCCTCAGGCCAACCCTATCGAGACCAATTTGCCGCCGCGAAATTTAAAGCGTTCAATCGGCAATATCGCCGGCTGGGCGGTCCTGCTGGGCCTGTTGACCTGGTCGTGGGGGGGCGCCGACATGCGGCCCATGGCGCTGATCGAAGACGCCGCCAACATGAGCACCTTCGCCAGCGGTTTTTTCCCCCCGGATTTCACGGAATGGCGGATGTATGTCAGTGAAATTCTGATTACCATCCAGATCGCCATCTGGGGCACCGTTCTGGCCGTCGTCATGGCTATTCCGTTAGGCATCATGTCTTCGGAAAATATAGTGCCCTGGTGGGTTCGTCAGCCGACCCGCCGCCTGATGGACGCCGCCCGCGCAATCAATGAAATGGTCTTCGCCATGCTGTTCGTGGTGGCCGTTGGCCTGGGACCGTTCGCCGGCGTACTGGCGTTATGGGTCCATACCACGGGGGTCCTGGCCAAGCTGTTTTCGGAAGCCGTCGAGGCGATCGATCCACGCCCGGTCGAAGGCATTCGGGCGACCGGCGCCAACGCCCTGCATGAAGTGATTTACGGGGTTATTCCACAGGTCTTGCCGCTGTGGATTTCCTATTCCCTTTACCGGTTCGAATCCAACGTTCGTTCGGCGACGGTCCTGGGCATCGTCGGCGCCGGCGGCATCGGCCAGTTGCTTTGGGAATATATCCGCGGTTTTTATTATGCCGAAACGGCCGCCGTGATGCTGCTGATTGTTCTTTCGGTCAGCATGCTCGACATGCTGTCGCAGAAACTGCGCAAACTGGTGATCTGATGCCCTTCAAACACCTGAGCCTTGATCCGACCATCGATCCCAGCGCGACCGTACGGGACACGCGCCTGGGCGCCTGGACCGAGGTGGGCGCTCGCTCGAAGGTGATCGAAACGGTAATGGACGACTATTCCTACCTGGTCAACGACTGCGACGTAATCTACGCCGATATCGGCAAGTTCGTGAATATCGCCGCGCATGTCCGCGTTAATCCCGGTCAACACCCCATGGACCGCGCCAGCCAGCATCATTTCCAGTACCGCAGCGCCGCCTATGATCTGGGTGAAGACGACACCGATTTTTTCAACCGGAGACGGGCAATCCGGGTCAACATCGGTCATGACGCCTGGATCGGGCACGGCGCCATCATCAAGGGCGGCGTATCCATTGGCGTCGGCGCGGTGGTCGGGTCCGGCGCCATGGTCACCAAAGATGTCGCGCCCTATACGGTTGTCGCCGGGGTTCCGGCGATAAAATTGCGTGACCGCTTCCCGGACTATCTGCAAAAGGCGCTGATGAGGATCGCCTGGTGGAACTGGAGCCACGACGATTTGGCCGACCGCATGGACGATTTCCGGAATTTGGACACTCGCACATTCTGCCTTGAATACGATCCGGTATTGCAGGCTGCGGTCGCCGTGGGCTGAATATGCCGGAATATCAGCGTTACGCCGTTTACTTCGCGCCGGAACGGGATTCGGCACTGGCTTATTTCGGCAACGCCTGGATGGGATTCGACCCGGATACCGGCAGGAAGATCGCGCGCCCGGAATTGAACGGCATAAGCACGGCCCAGATCAGCCGGCTTGCCGGCACCCCATCCCGCTACGGCTTCCATGGCACCCTAAAGGCGCCGTTTCGCCTGCCTCGCGGCAGGTCGTTTGCGGATATGGACCGGGCCATCGAAAGCCTGTCGGCGGCAATCCCGTCGTTCGAGATCGACGGCCTCGAAATCCGCCCGCTGGGTAATTTCCTGGCGATGGTTCCGGACGCGCCCGCCCCGGCGCTAAATCAATTGGCCGATACCTGCGTCGCCGAGCTGGACCGCTTTCGGGCTCCGCCCTGCGAAAATGAACTGAACCGGTACCGCGAACTGACGACGCGCCAGCACGGCCTGTTGCGGCGCTGGGGATATCCCTACGTGATGACCGAGTTCCGTTTTCATCTGACCCTGTCCGACAAGCTGGAACGACCGCAACTGGAACGCCTGAACAGGGTCCTGCATACTTCCGTCATGCCGGAACTGGCCGGCCCCGTACCGGTACGGGAAATCTCGCTGTTTGGCGATCCCGGGGCCGGCAGGCCGTTTCGGCTGATCCGGCGTTATCCACTGGGCGGCGGGAAGTGGAATAACTTTAAGGCTGATAAGTTGCCCTAAGCGACCCTGCGGCCCCGTGACCAGACCCCACGCACCACCGGATGGTGCGGCGAATGATGCACACGGACCAGATCGGCGCGCTTGCCGGGAGCGATTTCGCCCCGGTCCGTCATCCCGACACTTTCGGCCGGCGCCTTGCTAATCATTCGAATCGCCAGGGGCAGCGAAATTTCCTCGATATCGTCATAAAGCAGCATCGCGCTGTGCAGCAGGCTGCTGGGGACATAATCGCTGGATATAACGTCCAGATAGCCCATCGCCGCCAGGTCGCGGGCCGATACATTGCCCGAATGAGAACCGCCGCGAACCACATTGGGTCCGCCCATCATGACGCACAATCCGGCTTCGTGGGAAGCCTTCGAGGCCGCAACCGTGGTCGGAAATTCGGCGACCGTCATTTTGTCTTCAACCGCTTCGGCGACATGCTCGACGGTCGCATCGTCGTGACTGGCGAGCGCGATGCCGTGGGCCTGGGCCATGCCGACGACCATTTTGCGATGCTTGTAGCTGAAAAGCTGCTGTTCTTCCCGGCGCTCGGATACAAAGGTCTCCATCTGCCCGTCGGACAGGCCATACTTGCCCTGGTAATAGGTGTAATAAGCCTCCAGGCTGGTGAACTGGCGCTGTCCCGGCGTGTGATCCATCACCGAAATCATGCGAATGGCCGGGTTGTCGATAAGGCGATCCAGATAATCGGGGAGACTGGGATAGCTGACCTCGCAGCGCAGATGCAGGAAATGTTCGACCCGGAACAGATTTTGCTCGGAGGCATTGGTTATGCCATCGACCATATCGCCCAGGCGTTGCAGGCGTTCGCTGTCCCGCTGTACATCGCCAAGCGCCAGGGCGTCAAAAACCGTGGTGATGCCCGAGGCCGCGACCTGATCGTCGTGCGCGATCGCCGCCGCCGTGGCCGGCCAGTTCGCCTTGGGACGCGGCGTCATGTGTTTTTCCAGATTGTCCGTGTGCAATTCGACAAAGCCCGGCAGCAACAGATCGCCTTCCAGATCGATAACGCCGGCGATATTGCAGGGCGCCTCGTCGATATCGCTGAGCAGGCCATCCTTCATCCGCAGGCTGCCTTCGATGACCCGGTCGCCAAGAACTATTCTGGCGTTGCTGAAAACCTGTTCAGGCATCTGCGGTTACTCCGTACTGGGTGATATCGAATTCACGGGTGCAAACCGCATCGCGGACCGCTTCGTCGTGAAATATCCCCAGAATCGCCGAGCCCCGGTCCTTGGCCTCGTTTATCAATTCCAGAACCGTCGCCCGGTTACCGGCATCCAGCGAGGCGGTCGGCTCGTCCAGCAGCAGCACCGGGTACTGGGCGATGAAGCCACGCGCTATGTTGATTCGCTGTTGTTCGCCGCCGGAAAAGGTCAACGGCGACAGCGGCCACAGGGCTTCGGGGATATTCAGGCGGGCCAGCAAAATACGCGTCCGCCCCCGCGCCTCGGTCGCCTCGACGCCAGTCGCCCGCAGCGGTTCGGCGACAATATCGACGGTTGAAATCCTGGGAATTACCCGCAGGAACTGGCTGACATAACCCATGGTCCGTCGCCGCACATCCAGGACTGTATGCGGCGTGGCCCCGACCATATCGACCCAGGCGCCATCGTGGCGGACGTGGATGGCGCCGCGCCGGCAAACATAGTTGGCGTATACCATGCGCATGAAAGTGCTTTTTCCGGCCCCCGAATTGCCGGTCAGGGCCACGCAATCACCGGCGCTTAGGGTCAAATCGATATTCTTAAATACCGGAATGACGGCGCCGTCCTGAACATACAGGGTAAATTCCTTGCCGACATTTACGGCTCGCAGCATTTCAGTCATTTTATCAAGCCTGCAAAATTGAGGAAACGAGAAGCTGGGAATACGGGTGCTGCGGATCATCCAGCACCTGGTCGGTCAGGCCGCTTTCGACGACCCGGCCCCCTTGCATCACCATCAGGCGATGCGACAGGTGCCGCGCGACGGCCAGATCGTGAGTCACCACCACCGCCGATAATCCCAGATCGCAAACCAGCCCGCGCAGTAAATCCAGCAGGCGCGCCTGCACCGAAACGTCCAGTCCGCCGGTCGGTTCATCCATGAAAATCAGCCGTGGCCCGGTCACCAGGTTGCGGGCGATCTGTAACCGTTGCTGCATGCCGCCGGAAAAGGTCGAAGGCAGGTCGTCGATGCGGTCCTCGGCGATTTCCACCTTGCCCAGCCAGGATACGGCGGCGGCGCGAATATCGCCGTAGTGACGCCGACCCACACCCATCAGCCGTTCGCCGATGTTGGCCCCGGCGCTGACCGCCAGGCGCAGGCCATCGCGCGGGTTTTGATGCACAAAGGCCCAGTCGGTGCGCATCAGGAACCTTCGTTCCGGTTCGTTCATGGCGAATATTTCACGCATGCCATCGATGCGGGTGCAATACTCTACGGTCCCGTCAGTCGGCGGCAACTGACCGGAAACCGCATTCATCAGGGTCGATTTGCCGGAACCCGATTCGCCGACTATGCCCAGCACTTCGCCGGGATAGAGATCGAAATCGACATCCCTGCAACCGACCCGCCCGCCGTACATAACGGTCAGATTATTAACCCGCAGCAGTAAATTTTCAGTCATCATTCGGCAGCCTTGATTTCAGACCGACCGGACTTTGGCGACATCGCGCCATAGTGCCCCCGGTCGCGCCTGGATTGGCAAAAATGGCTGTCCGAGCAAACAAACATGCGTCCGCCCCGGTCATCCAGGATGACTTCATCAAGGAATATTTCCGTCGCGCCGCACAGCCCGCAGGGTTCCTTCCAATGCTGGATTTCAAACGGATAATCGTCGAAATCCAGGCTTTTCACTTCGGTGTACGGGGGAATCGCATAGATTCGTTTTTCCCGACCGGCGCCGAACAATTGCAGGGCCGCCATCCGGTCCATCTTGGGATTGTCGAATTTCGGCGTCGGCGACGGATCCATGACATAGCGACCGGCGACCATAACCGGGTATGCATAGGTCGTGGCGATTTCGCCGTGGCGGGAAATATCCTCGTAGAGCTTGACGTGCATCAGCCCGTATTCCGCGAGCGCGTGCATTTTCCGGGTCTCCGTCTCCCGTGGCTCAAGAAACCGCAGGGGTTCGGGGATCGGCACCTGATAGACCAAAATCTGGTTCTCGCCCAGGGTCGCCTCGGGTATCCGGTGGCGGGTCTGGATAAGGGTCGCCATGGCGGTATCCTCGGTCGTCGCGACCCCGGTGGTCCTGGCGAAAAACCGGCGGATGCTGACGGCGTTGGTGGTATCGTCGGAACCCTGGTCTATTACCTTCAGGATGTCATCCGGCTTGATAACCGCCGCGGTCACCTGTATGCCGCCGGTGCCCCAGCCATAGGGCATGGGCATTTCCCGGCTGGCGAAGGGAACCTGGTATCCGGGAATGGCGACGGCCTTAAGGATGGCGCGGCGGATCATCCGTTTGCTCTGTTCATCCAGATAGCCGAAGTTATAGGTTTGGGCTTCCTGATCGATCATCTCTTCCATCTTTTCATTCCGCCGCCCGGGTCGATTCCCGGCGGTCGCCGCGCCGCAATCGCCGCACCAGATCCAGTTCCGACTGGAAATCCACGTAATGGGGCAATTTGATATGTTCGACGAAGCCGGTGGCCTGGATGTTGTCACTATGGGACAGCACAAATTCTTCATCCTGGGCCGGGGCCACCGGGTCCTCGCCCAGTTCCCGCCAGCGTAACGAGCGGTCGACCAGGGCCATGGCGATGACCTTGCGTTCGCAGTGGCCGAAAGACAGCCCGTAGCCCCGGGTAAACTGGGGTGGGGTATTCTTCGACCCCTTGAACTGATTGACCGTTTCGCATTCCGTTATCGTGATGTCGCCAATTTCTATGGTGAAGCCCAGTTCTTCCGGCGTCAGTTCGACCGCCACCTCGCCAATCCGGACCTCGCCGACGAAGGCGTGATTGCGGGCATAGCCGCGCTGGGTGGAATAGCCGAGCGCCAGAATGAAGCCCTCGTCGCCACGGGCTAGATTTTGCAATCGCAAGTCCCGGTCGGCGGGAAATTCCAGCGGTTCGCGGGTCAGGTCGCCGACCGGCCCATCGTCGTCATGGCCCACCGGCAAGGCGTCTTCCATCAGCCCCTCGCCGTTCAGCAATTCCAGAACCCGCGGCATGTCGTCATCGATTTCTTCATCGGCCCGCGCCGCGTTTTCGCCCGCCTGTCCTTCGGCGGCCAGGGCGAAATCGAGAAGCCGGTGGGTGTAATCGAAGGTCGGCCCGAGTATTTGGCCACCCGGCAGGTCCTTGAAAGTAGCCGATATCCGCCGGTCGATGGCCATCGCCGCCGTCTTTATGGCATTGGAATAGCCGAACCTGGGCAGTGTCGTGCGATAGGCCCGGATCAGGAAAATCGCTTCAATCAGGTCGCCCCGCGCCTGTTTTATGGCCAGGGCGGCAAGGTCGCGATCATATAGCGACCCTTCGGCCATCACCCGGCTGACCGCATGGCTCATCTGCTCACGGATCTGATCCAGCGATAATTCCGGGACGCCCGGGTCGCCGCGCCGCTCTTCGGCCAGCAGGCGGTGCGCATTGTCGATGGCCCGTTCGCCACCCTTGACTGCCACGTACACGATTAAAGCTCCACTTCGGTAGTTCGCGGCAGGGCCGCCAGATCGCCGGGAGCGGTGAATATCCAATCCACTCCGCACGGAAACAGGCGGTTGTTGGCCGCCACCCTGGGCCACAGCGCCGGCGTTCGGTCCATTACATCGAATTGCCGCCGACCGTTAATTCCCGGCCCCGAAAAAATCGGCCCGGCGTCCGCTATGAAGCCATCCCCCTGCAAGATAACCGTCGCCGAACGATCCGGATATTCCGCCGATCCCACCGGCATGGCATCAATCGCGCCCAACTCGCCGGTCACCGGCAAGACCGCGAAAACGGCATCGGATGGAACATCGACAATCGGGCAGCCGACATGGAATCGCAGATGGGCACGGGCCTTCGGCGTATCGCATTCGGGGGCCAGCCATACCGGCGTATCCATATCGGCCAGGGTAAGCAAAACCGCCACCGATCCGCCCGACAAGCCTTCCGGCGCCTGCGGGATTACCGGTAACCGTCGCACCCTGGCGGGGCGCGAGATGGCCTCCAGTATAATCCCGAAGCAGGCCGTCGCATCGAGAACCTGATCTTCGAAACCCTTCATCGGCGCGGCGTCGGCGATCAGGTTCATTCGTCTTCTCCGCGAACCAGGGTGAAAAATTCAACCTTCGTCGCCGCCGCTTTCCGTGATCTCTCGCTGCGTGCGTTCTGGTGTTTCCGGGCCAGCGGGGCGATCACCTGGGACGCTATGGCGTCGTGCCGCAACGGGTTCTGTAAAAGGGCGTCGAAGGCGGCGGCGAATTCGGCCCGATGGCGATCCCGCCCGGCTACATATGAATGGCCGATCGTACCATCGGCCAGGCGAACCGAGCACCGGGTGACCGTCATTTCTCCCAGATTGAAGCGTTGGCCGTTACCACCGGCGCGGCCGCGCACCATAACCAGCCCGCATTCCGGTTTGCGCAGGAAATCGTATTCCAGCCCGGCCCCGTGGGTCCGCCAATGGGCGGCAAGATCGACCCCGGCGGCGCGCGCCAGAACGGCCATCCACCGCCGCCGGATCTGGTTGTCCGCAGGGGTCGCCGATGGGGCGTCGGCGGAATTTACTTTGCTCAAGACTGTGTTCCGTAAAGATGTTGTTGATTTTACAAGGCCATTTGATCCTTCCACAATGTTGTGGGAGTTATATTTCAGTGATGTGAAATTTCCGTGACAGGACCCCGCAAATTACGATCCGGCCGGCGAATCCGCCGGGCTGTTTCGCCGGCCCCGGCGATGATCCCGACCGCCGCCGCCCGTCCAGTCGTCCTGACAGGCCGCGACAATCCCGGCAACGTACCGCGGGTGTCCGGCTAACCCATTGTTATCTCTGAATTTCCCTGATCCTTGGTATGAGTCGCATTTGTGACATCAAATCAAAACCTATTCATCATCAATTTGAAACATCACTGCAACGAAGCCATGCAAGAAGGGCCGGGTCTGTTAATGGATAACAAGGAGATGGTCCATGGAACCGTTGCGATTTAACAACCTGGAAGTTCGGCTTGCAGCCCGTGAAATCGAAGTGGATGCGGCGCAGGCCCTGCGATATCGGATTTTCTACGATGAGATGGGGGCAAATCCGACGCCCCGATGCCGTATTATGGCCCGTGACATCGATCCCTACGACGAAATATGCGATCACCTTCTGGTCGTCGATCTGGAACGTGGCGATGAAGACCTGCCCTGTGTCGTCGGCACCTACCGCCTGCTGCGCGGCGGCGTCGCCGACCGCTCGGCGGGTTTCTATTCCGATGCCGAATTCGATCTTTCCGTGCTTCGTGATTATCCCGGCGAGATTATGGAACTGGGCCGGTCCTGCATCGAACCGGCCTACCGGAGGCGCGGCGCCATGCAATTACTGTGGCGCGGCATTGCGGAATATATTTTCGATCATCAGGTCGGCATCATGTTTGGCTGCGGCAGCCTGCACGGCGCCGACCCCGTGGAAGCGAGCCGGGTGCTGGCCTATTTGCACCACTACCATTCGGCCCCGCGACACCTGCGGCCACGCGCCCTGAACAGTCGCTATGTGGCCATGAACACCATGAACAAGGAAACCATCGACGAGAAAATGGCGCAGGCCGAGATGCCGCCGCTGCTGAAAGGATATCTGCGTCTCGGCGGTTACGTCGGCGACGGCGCGGTAATCGATCACCAGTTTAACACCATCGATGTTTGCGTGGTCGTCGAGACCGAAAACGTAACCGGGAAATACATCCGTCATTTCACCAGGAACAAGGCTTCGGGCGCCGTCGGCGAACAATCGGCTATTGCGGCGGCATGAGCCATTCCAACCTTCGGGCGACGGTACGGCTGGCGACTTTCCTGTTCGTCACCGGCGGCCTGCTGCCGTTGTATATACTGGCTTTTCCTTTCGGCAGACGGGCGCGGCGCCTGTTTTCCTATCCGTTCTATCGCAGTTGCGTTTTTTTAACCGGGTTGGAAATCCACATATCGGGCGCCCGGTCTGCCGAAACCGGAACGCTATTCGTGGCCAACCACGCTTCTTATCTTGATATCCCGGTCCTCGCCACGCTTGCCGACGGGCTGTTCGTGGCAAAATCGGAAGTCCAGGGCTGGCCGCTATTTGGTTTTCTGGCCAGAATCAGCCGCACCGTGTTTATTGACCGGCGGGTGTCAAGGGTAGCGCACGAACGGCTCGCCATCGCCGCTCGGCTGGCCCTCGGGGATTCCATATTCCTGTTTCCCGAAGGCAGCAGCAGCGACGGTACCGGGGTTTTGCCATTTCGTCCCGGCCTGCTGTCGGCGGCGCTGATGGATGAAGAACTGGATGTGACCATACAGCCGGTCAGTATTGTTTACGGCCCCGCCCTGTCCGGCCGGGATCGCGATTGTTATACTTGGTATGGCGATATGGATCTGGCGCCGCATTTGTGGCGTGTCTTCGGCCTGGCGGAAAAAATTGTGGTGGCCGTAAATTTCCATTCAACCCGGCTGTCCGGCGCGTTCGCCGACCGGCGCGATCTCGCCCGCTGGGCGGAACAGACCGTGGCGGAAGGCATGGACCATGTGATGAAGGAGGCGAAAACGTCCGCCTATGGTCCTATCGACGACGTGCGGGGATATGAGTTGTCCGATTTTCCACCCTTGAATTGAGCAATAAGTGCGGTTCGAATTCGTGCAGATAGGAACGGAAGGTCTTCGCGCTTTCGGCCCATGAGCGTTGTCGCGCGAAGGCGCGGCAATCGGCCCTGTTCAGGCCAAGCGCGGTGATCGTCGCGACGGCCAGATCGGCATCCAGGCAGCCGACCCTTTCATCCGTGACAACGTCGCGCGGCCCCATCACCGGATAGGCGGCCACCGGCAACCCACAGGCCAGCGCCTCCAGGATGACCAGGCCGAACGTATCGGTCTTGCTGGGAAACACGAAGACATCGGCGGCATTGTAGTAGGACACCAGATCCCTGCCGTGTCGCGCGCCGACAAAACAGGCGTCCCGGTACTTGCCGCGCAGTTCCTCGATCATCGGGCCATCGCCGACCACTACCTTGGTTCCCGCGACTTTCAGGTCGAGAAAAGCCGAGATATTTTTTTCGACCGCCACCCGCCCGACATAAAGCAGAATCGGGCCGCCACCCGGAATGAACGCCTTCGGCCCCGGTCTGAAAAATTCGATATCGACGCCACGGCCCCACAGCCGGACATTGCGAAAACCCTTTTCCGTTAAATTCCGGACCACCATGGCCGTCGGCGCCATGATAACGCTGGAACGGCCATGAAACCACCTCAGCAGGGGATATATCCAACTCGCCGGCACCTTGAACCGGGCTTCGATATATTCCGGAAAACGGGTGTGGAATGCCGATGAAAACGGCAGCTTGCGCCTCACGCAAAGGCGGCGGGCGGCCATTCCCAGCGGGCCTTCGGTGGCGATGTGGATGGCGCATGGCAGGAACTGCCGGATGACCCTGGCGACGGCGCCCGGACCGGCCAGGGCCAGGCGTATTTCCGGATAGGTCGGACATGGCACCGAGACAAATCCTTCGGGGGTCAGCATGTGAACCTCGTCCCCCATCCGGCCCAGCTCGTCGCGCATTGCGGTCAGGGTCCTGACCACCCCGTTGACCTGCGGATACCAGGCGTCGGTTACGATCAGTACGCGCACGCGACTTCCGGACTTGCCCGGCGCTCTCCCGCCGTCGCCGTTTCCGCCCAGTGGATAAGTTCCAGACGACCGTCTTTATGTTCCACCAGGGCGCTGCAACTTTCCACCCAGTCGCCATCATTGCAATACAGGATGCCCGCAATCTCGCGCATCTCGGCATGATGGATATGGCCGCAGACAACGCCATTCAGGCCTTCCGACGCGGCCTCTCTGGCGATTGCCGTTTCGTATTCGGCGATAAACCTGACGGCGTTCTTGACCTTCAATTTAAGATAGGCCGACAACGACCAGTAGGGTCTGCCCATGCCTTCACGGACTTTATTGAACCAGTTATTGAATACCAGCAACAGCGTGTAGGCACCGTCGCCAAGCACCGCCAGCCATTTGGCGTAGCGCACGACGACATCGAATTTATCGCCGTGCAGCACCAGCAGACGCCGCCCGTCTGCGGTTTCATGGATCGCCCTGGCCACCACTTTGACACCGCCAAAATGATGCCCGACATACTGCCTGGCAAATTCATCATGATTGCCGGGAACGTATATTACCTTCGTTCCCTTCCGGGCCTTGCGCAATATCTTCTGGACCACATCGTTGTGTTCCTGGGGCCAGCGCCATGACCGCTTCAGCCGCCAGCCGTC